>Ga0187784_10001527_pt1 | contig 18422 bp, 19 predicted proteins | sample 1015_SJ02_MP15_2_FD_132964 | JGI IMG/M metagenome (GOLD analysis project Ga0187784, IMG submission 132964) | Tropical peat soil microbial communities from peatlands in Department of Meta, Colombia - 1015_SJ02_MP15_20_MG | ecosystem: Environmental > Terrestrial > Soil > Wetlands > Peat | place...
CTGGAGGAGACCGGGCTCACCGAGATCGAATATGCCGTGGGCGCGCGACGCGGATGCGCCGCTCGCCCACGGCATATTCGATTTCGGTGAGCCCGGTCTCCTCCAGCAGCGCCGCCAGCGCGCGGACAAGATCGCCGTCGACCGTCCAATCCTTCGAAGGCGCCATGCTTAACGAAACCCCGTCAGTCGCGCTTGATGAGCTGCGCCATCGCCTCGAGCGCCAGCAGATAGCCCAGCGCGCCGAACCCGCAGATCACGCCTTGCGCCGCCTCGCTGACATAGGAATGGCGGCGGAAGGTCTCGCGGCGATGGATGTTGGAGAGATGCACCTCGATCACCGGCAGCTCCGAGGCCTTGAGCGCGTCGAAGATGGCGATCGAGGTGTGCGTGTAGGCGCCGGCGTTGAGGATGATGCCGTCGGCGTTCTCGCGCGCCTCTTGGATCCAGTCGACCAACTGGCCCTCATGGTTCGACTGGCGGAAATCGACGGCGAGGTCGAGCAGGGCGGCGCGCTCGAGGCAGCTTTCCTCGATATCGGCCAGCGTGTCGGAGCCGTAGGTTGCCGGCTCGCGCACGCCCAGCAAATTCAGATTGGGCCCGTTGAGGACCAGGATCGTCACTCCGGCCACGCACTGGCTCCCGCTTTTGGCTCCCGCCCGCCTTATAGCATGCGGCCTCGGGCAATATCCATGCGATAGCCGGGAAAACCCCGCATCGCCCGACGGAAAGCCGGATGCTTTCGCGCCGGACGCATCCGAAAGGGTGTAGGTTTTTCATGGGACGCGCAGCGCCGGCGCATGACCACCCGGCGCGCCTCCTTGCCGCCTTCGAGGACGCTGCTAGATCTCGTCCTCGCTCCCGGCGAAATCCACGGCGGTATGCTGCTCCAGCTTACGCAGGACCTGGTCGAGCAGCGCGCGCTCCTCGGCGCCGAGCGGGGAGAGCAGCTCGCTTTCCACCGCCAGCACCATCGGCACCACCTTGGCGTAGACGGCGCGTCCCTCCGGCGTGAGATCGAGAATGGCGCGGCGACGGTCGTCGGGATCGGTACGGCGCGTGACGCGCTCGCGGGCGAGGAGCCGCGCCACGGCCCGGCTGACGCGCACCTTGTCCATGGCCGTGCGCTCGACCACACTGTTGGCGGTCATGGCGCCATAGCGGCCGAGCACCGCCATGGTACGCCATTCCGGCGCCGAGAGCTGGAAGCGCCGGGCATAGACGCGGGCGACCCGGCGCGTCACCCGGTTGGCGAGCACGGAAAGGCGGAACGGCAGAAAATGCTCGAGGTCGAGGATCTGCGCCTCGTCCTCCGGAGGCAAGGGGTTGCTGGAAATTGGTTTCATTGTTAACCAAGTTTCCTCTTTGAAGGACTGGCGTCAAGCATTCCTTTTGCGAGGAGAGGAACGATGAGCGTCGGGGAGCACCCTGCGATGCAGGCGGGCGCAAGCGAAAGCCTCTGGGACAATCCCATGGGTACCGACGGCTTCGAGTTCGTCGAGTACACGGCACCCGATACGGCGGCGCTGGCCCGGCTGTTCGAGCAGATGGGCTTCGCCGCGCTGGCGCGCCACCGCTCCAAGAACGTGACGCTCTATCGCCAAGGCGACATCAATTTCATCGTCAATGCCGAGCCCGAGAGTTTCGCCCAGGCCTTTGCCCGCCTACACGGCCCGTCGGTCTGCGCCGTCGCCTTCCGGGTGCGAGACGCCGCCAAGGCCTATCAGCGCGCGCTGGCCTTGGGCGCGCGGCCGGTCGCCGGCAAGGTCGGGCCGATGGAGCTCAACATCCCCGCCATCGAAGGCATCGGCGGCAGCCTCCTCTATCTCGTCGACCGCTATGGCGATCACACCATTTACGACGTCGATTTCGTGCCGCTGCCGGGCGGCGAGGGGCGGCAGCGGAGCGTCGGGCTCGTCGGCATCGATCACCTCACGCACAACGTCCATCAAGGCCGCATGGCGCTTTGGGCGCGCTATTACGAGCAGCTCTTCAACTTCCGCGAGCTGCGCTATTTCGACATCGAGGGCAAGCTCACCGGATTGCGTTCCAAGGCGATGACCAGCCCTTGCGGCAAGATCCGCATCCCGATCAACGAGAGCGCCGACGATAAATCGCAGATCGAGGAGTATCTCTCGGCCTATCGCGGCGAGGGGATCCAGCACATCGCGCTGGCCACGGACGACATCTACCGGGCGGTCGAAGCGCTGCGCGCCGCCGGCATCCGCTTCCAGGAGGTGCCCGATACCTATTACGAGCAGGTGGCGGCGCGCCTGCCGGGCCACGGCGAGGATCTCGCGAGACTCGCGCGCAACCGCATCCTCATCGACGGCGCGCCCGCGGCCGGCGGCGGATTGCTGTTGCAGATCTTCACCGATACCATGGTCGGGCCGATCTTCTTCGAGATCATCGAGCGCAAGGGCAACGAGGGCTTCGGCGAAGGCAATTTCCGCGCGCTCTTCGAATCGATCGAGCTCGATCAGATCCGGCGCGGCGTGCTCGACCCCGGCGCCGCCGGGACGGGAAAGGCGACATCATGAAGCTCGCGACGCTGAAAGAGGGCGGCCGTGACGGCACGCTGGTGGTGGTGAGCCGCGACCTCGCGGTCTGCGCGACGGCGCCGCGGGCGGCGAGGACGCTGCAAGCGGCGCTCGATCATTGGCGGGATTGCGAGGTGGAGTTGCGCGAGGTCTATCGCCTGCTCAACTATCGCCAGCTCGACCGCGCCGTCCCCTTCCATGCCGCGGCGGCGGCCTCGCCCCTGCCGCGCGCCTATCAATGGGCCGACGGCTCGGCCTATCTTCATCACGCCGAGCTCGTGCGCAAGGCGCGCAAGGCCGAGATGCCGCAGAGCCTCTACAGCGATCCCCTGATGTACCAGGGCGGCTCCGACAGCTTCATCGGTCCCGAAGACGACATCCTCGTCGCCGACGAGGCCTGGGGGATCGATTTCGAAGGCGAGGTCGCCGTCATCACCGACGACGTGCCGATGGGCGTCGGTCCGGCGGCGGCGGGCGGGCACATCAAGCTCGTCCTCCTGGTCAATGACGTGAGCCTGCGCAACCTCATTCCGGGCGAGCTTGCCAAGGGCTTCGGCTTCTACCAGAGCAAGCCCGCCACGGCCTTCTCGCCGGTGGCGGCGACCCCCGACGAGCTCGATGCCGCCTGGGATGGCGGCAAGCTGCACCTGCCGCTCGTCTGCCACGTCAACGGCCGGGAGTTCGGCCGGCCCGATGCCGGCGCCGACATGAATTTCGACTTCCCCGCGCTGATCGCGCACGCCGCCAGGACGCGCGAGCTCGAAGCCGGCAGCATCATCGGCTCCGGCACGGTGTCGAACCGCGATCCCGATCGCGTCGGCTCCTGCTGCATCGCCGAGCGGCGCATGATCGAGGCGATCGCCGAGGGCGCGCCCAAAACCGCCTTCCTGCGCTTCGGCGATCGCGTGCGCATCGAGATGTTCGATGGGCAAGGCCGCTCCATCTTCGGCGCGATCGACCAGAAGGTGGCGCCGCACCGGCCCGGTTGACGGCCGTTGCGGGCCCGGCGGTCGCCGCTTGACGCGGCGCGCGCCGCGACGACACTGGACGCGCCCCCAGCGCAGGACAGAGATCGATGAAGCTCTACGGCTATTTCCGTTCCTCCGCCGCCTTTCGCGTGCGCATCGCGCTCAACCTCAAAGGGCTCGACTACGAGCAGGTCTCGATCCATTTGCGCAAGAACGAGCAGCGGCAGGCCTCCTATCTCGCGTTGCAGCCGCAAGGCCTGGTGCCGGCGCTCGAGGAGGATGACGGCGAGGTCTTCATTCAGTCGCTCGCCATCGTCGAGTATCTCGACGAGACTCATCCGATGCCGCCGCTGCTGCCCGGCCATCCCGCGGCGCGCGCGCGCGTGCGCGCGCTGGCGCAGGCGATCGCCTGCGACGTCCATCCCATCGACAATCTGCGCGTGCTGCGCTACCTCGCGAAGCCGCTGGGCCACGACGAGGCGGCGGTCGAGGCGTGGTTCAATCATTGGATCAAGCTCGGCTTCGACAGCGTCGAGCGCCTTCTCGCCGGAGACGGGCAGGCCGGCAAGTTCTGTCACGGCGACGAGCCGGGCCTCGCCGATCTCTGCCTCGTGCCGCAGGTGTTCAACGCCCGGCGCTTTCCCAGCTTCGACATGACGCCCTATCCCGCGATCCGCCGCATCTTCGAGGAGTGCATGGCTCTCGACGCCTTCGAGCGCGCGCGGCCGGAGCGTCAGCCCGACGCGGAATAGCCGGGCCGTGTCGCGTCAACGCCAATTGGGCGCATTCCTGCTCGCGCTCGCGTTGTCGCTGCCGCCCGCGGCGGCCATGGCGGCGGACATCGCGGGCCCGCAGCTCGACGCGGCCGGCTTGCGCGCGGCGCGGCGGGCGGCGCCGGAATCGCAGCTCCGTCTCGTCTTCGATCTCCGCCGCGGCGACGCGGCGCCGGTGCCGGTCGTCGTCCTGCTTGGCGTCGACTATGTCGACGTGGTCGAGCGCGGCCGCGAGACGCTCTATGATTTCCGGCTGCGGCGCCGATTGAACCTCGACCGCGACGCGCAGCTCTTCGCCAACTTCTCCCTCTATGGCGACGTTGCCTTCCGCCGGTTCGAGCTGGGCAAGCGCACGGTGCTCGCCGGGATGTTCGGCGAGGCGAGCCATGGGGAGCCGCCGCCGCTCGCTCTGCGGCCCTTCTGGCTGGAAAGCGATGTCGGCTTGAAAAGCGGCGCCGACCCGCCGCCGGCGGTCGGGGAGGAGAAGACGGCCGAAGGGGGGTGGCGCTTTCGCGTCGGTGGCGAGACGGTGGCGCTGTTTTCGCCCGCGTCGCAGGCGGTGCCGGCGGAGCTGCGCCGGAGCTTCGCGCGCTTCCTCCGCTTGCGCCTGCCGCTTCATCCGGACATTCTCGCCGCGCTCGCGCTCGATGGCCGGCTGCCGCGACGTCTCGTCCTCGTCAGCGTCGAGGACGGCGAGCGCCGCCCGATGGGTCTCGTCCTCAAGACGGCCGGCCGATTGCAGGGCGACTATCCGCTGCCGGCCGCGTTCGCGCCGCGCCCGCTTGCCGGCCAGTCGTCGGATGCGGAAGCGCTGAGCCTGAGCGGGCTGCTGCCGGTCATGCTCCAGGCGGTTGCCGGCCGAAGCGGCGACGGTCCGCGCCCGCTCGAGGATTACCGCAGCGCCGCCGAAGAGGCGCTGGAGCGAAAGGAAGGCTTCGCCGCGATGCTGCTGCTGGCGGAGGCGGCGCTGCAATACGGCGTCGCCGCCGGCGATTGCTTGACCGGGCTGGGCTGGGGCGCGGCGTGTCATGACGCCGAAGAGCTGGGCCACAGGTTTGCCGAGGATCCGCGCGCGGCGCTCTTCTACAAGGCGCAAACCGCCGAGCCCAAGGACCCCGCAGCGGCGGCGGCGATGTGGGAAAGTCTGAAGCGCAACGACGTCGCCAACGGCTATGTCGTCGACGCCTTCCTGGCCGATCGGCTCAGCGCCAGCGGCCATCGCGAGGACGCCATGGGCGCATTCTCGCGCGCGCTCGCCGGCGATCCCTATCTCGCCGGCGTCTATAAGGAGCTGGGCGATCATTTCCTCCGCGCCTCGCGCACCGATCTCGCCTGGACCTGCTACGATCTCGGCCGCGCGTTGCCCGGCCGCAATGCCGACGATTCGCTCGCCGGCGTCGACGCGCTCGAGGAGGAGCTGGCTTCGGCCTTTCCGGAGTTCTTCTGAGAGGGCATGATCCGCGCCAAAGAAAAAGGGCCGGGGAAATTCCCCGGCCCTTGCAGTCCTTCGGACTTTTTTTCTTTTAGAAGTCCATGTCGCCCATGCCGCCGCCATGCGGGGCCGGCATCGGCGGCTTCTTCTCCGGCTTCTCGGCGACCATCGCCTCGGTGGTCACGAGCAGGCCCGCGACCGAGGCCGCGTCCTGCAGCGCGGTGCGCACCACCTTGGTCGGGTCGATGATGCCGGCCTTGAGCATGTCGACATACTCGCCGGTCTGCGCATCGAAGCCGTAGCTCGGGTCGTTCTTGTCGAGCAGCTTGCCGATCACGATCGAGCCGTCGACGCCGGAATTCTCGGCGATGAGCCGGACCGGCGACTGCAGCGCGCGGCGGACGATGTCGATGCCCACCTTCTGGTCGTCATTGGCGGGCTTGAGCTTCGCCAGCGCCTTGGTGGCAAGCAGCAGCGCCACGCCGCCGCCGGGGACGACGCCTTCCTCGACCGCGGCGCGGGTCGCGTGCATCGCGTCGTCAACGCGATCCTTGCGCTCCTTCACCTCGACCTCGGTGGCGCCGCCGACGCGGATCACCGCGACGCCGCCCGCGAGCTTCGCCAAGCGCTCCTGGAGCTTCTCGCGGTCGTAGTCGGAGGTGGTCTCCTCGATCTGCGCCCGGATCTGGTTGGTGCGGGCGAGAATGTCGTTCTTCTTGCCGGCGCCGTCGATGATGGTGGTGTTCTCCTTCTCGATGCGCACCTTCTTGGCCCTGCCGAGCATGTCGAGCGAGACGTTCTCGAGCTTGATGCCGAGGTCTTCGCTGATGAGCTGGCCGCCGGTCAGGACGGCGATGTCCTCGAGCATCGCCTTGCGGCGATCGCCGAAGCCCGGCGCCTTCACCGCCGCCACCTTCAAGCCGCCGCGCAGCTTGTTGACGACGAGCGTGGCGAGCGCCTCGCCCTCGACGTCCTCGGCGACGATCAGCAGCGGCTTGCCGCTCTGGACCACCGCCTCGAGCACCGGCAGCATCGCCTGCAGGCCCGAGAGCTTCTTCTCGTGCAGGAGGATGAACGGACTCTCCAGCTCGCACACCATCTTCTCGGCGTTGGTGACGAAATAGGGCGAGAGATAGCCGCGGTCGAACTGCATGCCCTCGACGACGTCGAGCTCGGTCTCGAGGCTCTTCGCCTCCTCGACCGTGATCACGCCTTCGTTCCCGACCTTCTGCATCGCCTTGGCGATCATCTCGCCGATCTCGCGCTCGCCATTGGCGGAGATGGTGCCGACCTGGGCGATCTCGTCGTTGGTCGAGACCTTCTTGGAGCGCTTCTTCACGTCCTCGACCACTGCCTCGACGGCCTGGTCGATGCCGCGCTTCAGGTCCATCGGGTTCAAGCCCGCGGCGACGGCCTTGACGCCCTCGCGCACGATCGACTGGGCGAGCACGGTCGCCGTGGTGGTGCCGTCGCCGGCGGTGTCGTTGGTCTTCTGCGCCACCTCGCGCAGCATCTGCGCGCCCATGTTCTCGAACTTGTCGGCGAGCTCGATCTCCTTGGCCACCGTTACGCCGTCCTTGGTGATGCGCGGCGCGCCGAACGACTTGTCGAGGACGACGTTGCGGCCCTTGGGGCCGAGCGTCACCTTGACGGCATTGGCCAGAATGTCGACGCCGCGCAGCAAACGTTCGCGCGCATCGCCATGGAATTTGACTTCTTTAGCTGCCATGGTCCTTCACTCTCTCTTTCTCTCTCGTGGATGGCGTCTTTTCGGGCTCAGGCGACCTTCTTGGTGGCCTTGGGCTTGCCCTCGATCACGCCCATGATGTCGCTTTCCTTCATGATGATGAGGTCTTCGCCGTCGAGCTTGACTTCGGTGCCCGACCATTTGCCGAACAGCACGCGGTCGCCCGCCTTGACGTCGAGGGGGTAGAGCTTGCCGTCCTCACCCCGCGCCCCGGGGCCGACGGAGACGACTTCGCCTTCCTGCGGCTTTTCCTTGGCGGTGTCGGGGATGATGATGCCGCCGGCGGTCTTTTCCTCCGACTCGATCCGGCGGACGACCACGCGGTCGTGCAAGGGACGGAAATGCATAGAGTCCTCCTCCAAATTGGTGATCAAAACTAGGGGCTTATGCCGGGTTGTTAGCACTCTCCGGGCGTGAGTGCCAGCAAAATAGGCGGGGCGCTCCCGGCTTTCAAGGCCGGCTCCGGCCGGCGGCGGAAAAAATTGTCGCGAAGGACCGGAGGGGCAGGGCGACGGTGGGCGCTGTCGGGATTGAACCTACGACCCCACCCGTGTGAACGGCGATGATATGGCGGATAACGGTTTGACCGTCAACGGCTTTTTCCCGTCCTAGCGGTAGATTGCACCAGATTTGCACCAGTCCCAGGAAGGGCGCCGATCCGCGGGTGAGAGCTGCCTCATAGGCGCCTCATGTCGGTGACCATGGCGGACGGCATAAGGTGGGCGTACCGCTCCACCCTACTCAAGGTCCGCCAGCCGGCTCGAGTTCGGTCTCAACCGCAGCCGCATCGTCACGGCAGCGGTGTGCCAGCGCGTGGCGGTCAGTCCACCGAAAATCGAGGTGGAAGGGCTGCGGATCGAACTCGGCCGCGAACGCGAGAGCCCGTTCCCTGTCGATGCGCAGCCGCCCTGATCCGAACGTCTGCCCCGCCGCAAAATCTTCCGGGTCGCGCTCGGTCGACTGATTCATGACTCAACTCCACCTTTACGCGATGGTTTCGCGCGGGAGCGATGACTCCGCTACTTGCTCTCGATCAGCTTGATGATCTGATGCAGCAGCCGGTTGGCGGGCGTCGCGACGCCCAGAGCTTCGCCACGCCGCACGATCAAGCCGTTCAGATGATCGATCTCACTGCGCTTGCCGCGCGCCAGATCCTGCGCGGTAGATGAGTACTGGCTCGCCATCGTCTCGGCAATTTTGCGAACGGCCGCATCGACATCGCCCGGAAGCGTCACGCCATCCGCTTTCGCAACGGCCACGCCTTCATCGACGACGTCGCGCATGACGGCGGCCACGCCCTCACCCTTCACGAGCCCGAGCCGGCCATACGGCAAATGCGTAATCGCCGATAGCGCGTTGTAGGCGCAATTCGCGATTAACTTCACCCACAATGCGCCGCGCACGTTGTCGGAAATATCCGTCGGCACGCCGGCGGCGATGAGCGCGCGCGCAACCTCATCGCTGGCCTTCGACGACTCGATGACGAGCTCGCCGCGGCCATGGTGCCTGACATGCCCCGGCCCGGCCATTTCGACGCCGATATATACCACGGCCGCAATCACTTCCTGTGGCAGCAGCGCGCGCAGCCGGTCCGCGTTCTCGACGCCGTTTTGCAAAGACAGCACCACCGCATCCGGCGCAAGATGCGGCTTGACGGCAACCCCGCCGCTTTCGGTGTCGGTGGACTTCACGCAAAAGAGCACGAGCTGCGCGCCCTGCACCGCGCTCGCTTCGGTGCCGGCAGAGACAGGAATGCGTTCGTCGAAGGTTTGCGTTTCGAGCCTGAGCCCTTGACGCCTGACCGCCTCGACATGGTGAGGGCGCCCAATGAGCACCACATCGTGTCCGGCGCGCGCCAGCTTGAAGCCGTGGTAGCAGCCAACCGCCCCCGCCCCCATTACCGCGATTTTCATAAGCAACGCTCCCTTTGGTGAATTCAACTCCGGTGCCGAGGACAGCGATGCATTTCATCAAGCCGCGCCACGCGCGTCCGCGGGCGAGGCAGACGGGATCTTCGCGCCCGGAATCTTCTCGTTGGCGACGATGGTTGCGCGGCGATGAGCGCATCGACCACGTCGTACCAACTCGGCATTGGCGCGAGACGCGAGCCACTATCGGGTGTACAGGGCAGGGAGAATCCCTTTATCAGGCTCATCGGAGATCCTCTTGATAGGAGATGAGATGCAAGGTGCGCGTCTGCGGCCAAGCCGCCGGCGACATCATCGCCGCGGCCACCACCATCGCGACGGCCAAGACGGCGCGGAGCAGTCCGCGCAAGAACGACCCTCGCGTCAGAACCCGAATGTATTACACTTTTATAGATCATTCATATAATATACACAACTATAAAGGTGCGGATTTCCGATGCGCCCTACCCCCGGCAAGTTCGGAATTGCCGGGACGCAAGCGGCGAGCGCAAAAGCGCGCGGAGTGGTGGGAGGCCAAGCCCGGCATGAGACTGCCCGCCGGTTCTCCCTGCCGGTCGAAACGACCGGCGTCCGGCGCGGCCCGCGGGCAAGCACTTCAACATCCGACGTCCCGTCTGTGCTGCGGCGATGCGCTGGGCGGCACCTTCGATCGCCGCCGCTTCATGCCGACCCCCGGCGGCGACGTTGCGGCGTTCGCGCTGCCGCTGCGCTTTGCCGTCGCCCAGACGGTGCCGGCCCGCGCCTACGACTCCATTCCGACCCGCTGCCCCTGCCGCGCGCCGTCTCTTTCGGCGAGGTCTCCGGCGTCGCGGTCAATTCCAGGAGGCGCGTCTTCGCGCTCTCGCGCGGCAACACCACAGGCCCGGCCTATGCCGCAGGGGCGCCGGTCTGGTCATCGACATGGCGGCGACAGTACAAAGCGGGCGAACGCGCCTGGAACGGACTGCACCAGATTTGCACCACCCGAACTGCCGCGTTCCGGTAGCGTTCTGCCGAAACCTGCCGAATGATGTCGAACACGGACGCAAAAACCCGCAGGAAACCGGTGAATTCCTGCGGGTTTGAATGGTGGGCGCTGTAGGGATTGAACCTACGACCCCACCCGTGTGAAGGGTGTGCTCTCCCGCTGAGCTAAGCGCCCGAAGCCGCGCGGCATTTAGGGGGCCGGCCGGCACAGTGTCAAGCAAGCCAAGGCGGTTGATCGCACCCCGCGGATGCCGCACTCTGGACCGATGACGCCGAAGGGGCCTGGGCGGTCGAGGCTGGTGCCATGGGGGGTGGCGGCAATGCTGGCGCTGCTCTCCTGGCCGGTTGTGGCGGCGCAGCAGGCAGCCGCGCCAAGCACCGTCCTGGCGCCGCTGGTAGCCCGTTACGAGGCTTATGTCGCGGGCTTTCCGGTGGTGGCCTTCGATTTCCGCCTCGACGAGGGCGGCCGGGGCTATGCGCTGAGCGGGCAGGTGAGGACGGTGGGCCTGCTGCGGCTCTTCTACCGCCTCGATTTGCAGACCGAGAGCCAAGGCACGGTCGGCCTCGGCGACCTCCAGCCGCTGTTCCATGAGCAGACGCTGCGGGCGCGCGGCAAGGACCGCAAGGCGCGCCTCGACTACCCGGGCGACGGCACGGTGCTGACATCGCTGGTGCCGGCCGAGGATCCGGGCCGCCCCAAGCCGACGCTGCAACAGATCGCCCATACCCTCGATCCCTTGACCGCGCTCCTGGCAATGGGCCATGCGGTGGCGCAGCGGGAACAGTGCGAGGGCCGCTTCGCCGTCTTTGACGGCCGCCGGCGCTACGACATCGTGCTCAGCGATGACGGGGTCGAGCGGCTGGCGCCGTCACCCGCCGCGGAATATGCCGGCGAGGCCCGGCGCTGCGCCGCGGTTGCGGTGAAGATCGCGGGCTTCTCCTGGGACCAGGATTACTCGCCGCACACCAATGAAGGCCGCGTCTGGTTCGTGATGCCGCGGGCTGGCGCACCGGCACTGCCGCTGCGCATCGATTTCGGGAGTTCCTGGGGCTTTATCACGGTGCGCATGACGGGGCTCGATCCGGCGCCCTGACGCCGTCGTTCCGGTGCCTTCACTCCAGGCCGAACATCTCTCCAATCACAAGCGGCAGATCGGCGAAGCGGTCGATCATGGCATCGGGGCGCAACTCGCCGAGCGTGGCGAGGCCGTAGCCATAGCGGGCGAAGACCGCAGCAACGCCGGCGCGCTCCGCCGCCAGCATGTCGTTGCGGTGATCGCCGACCATGGCCGCGTCGGCCGGCGCCACGCCGAGTCGCTCAAGCGCGGCGAGCAGAGGGGCGGGATCGGGCTTGCGCGCCGGCAGGCTGTCGCCGCCGAGCACGACCGCGAAATAGTGCGCGAGGCCGAGGCCGTCGAGCACCCTGCGCGTCACCTGCTCGAGCTTGTTGGTGCAGATCGCGAGCGCCACCCCGGCCTCGGCGAGCGCGGCGAGCCCCTCGGGGACGCCGGGATAAGGGCGGGTGAGGGTGGCGGCATCCGCCGCGTAAAGCGCGGTGAAGCGGGCGATGGCGGGCGCCAGCGCGGCGTTCCCTGCCTGCCTCGCGGCGAGCGCGCGCTCGACCAGCTTGGCGACGCCGTCGCCGACCATCGCGGCGATCTCCGCCTCGCCGAGCGGCGGCCGTCCAAGCTCCGCCAGCAGCCGGTTGGCGGCGGCGGCAAGGTCGGGCACGCTGTCCACCAGCGTGCCGTCGAGATCGAACAACAAGGCGGTCCGCTTCATCTTCGTTCACAATTCTTTACTGGTCGCTGTTATCCTCTTATGACAGGTTCCCGCCGCGCGAGACACCGATGAGTCCGCTGCTTTGCCGCCGCTTCGTCCCTTGCCGATGACCGACCGCCACCTCGCCGTGCTGATCCTTGCCGCGGGCCAGGGCACGCGCATGAAATCGGCGCTGCCCAAAGTGCTGCACCGCATTGCCAATCGGCCGATGATCGCCCACGTGCTGGCGGCGGTGAAGCCGCTGGCTCCGGCGCGCACGATCGTCGTCATCGGCCCCGGCATGGAGGCGGTGGCCGAGGCGGTAGCGCCGGCCGAGACGGTGGTGCAGGTGACGGCGCGCGGCACCGGCCATGCCGTGATCTCGGCCCGGCCGGCGCTGGAAGGCTTCGCCGGCGACGTGCTGGTGCTTTACGGCGACGTGCCGCTCCTCACCACGGAGACGCTGCGCCGCGTGCTGGCCGAGCGGCGGCGCGAGCCCGAGGCGGCGGCGGCGGTGGCGGGCATGCGGCCCGCCGATCCCGGCCCTTACGGCCGGCTGGTCATGCGCGGGGACATGCTCGAGGCGATCGTCGAGGCGCGCGACTGCGCGCCTGCCGAGGCGGCGATCGGCTTTTGCAATGCCGGCCTTTGGGCGATCGACGGCAAGCTTCTCTTCGACCTCCTGGAGCATATCGGCACCGACAACGCCAAGGGCGAATACTATCTCACCGATATCGTGGCGGTGGCGCGCCGGCGCGGCCTGCCCTGCCGCGCGGTCGAGGCGCCGGCGGCCGACATGATCGGCATCAACAGCCGCGCGGAGCTGGCCCAGGCCGAGGCGCTGATGCAGCGCCGGCTGCGCGCCGCCGTGATGGAGAGCGGCGTGACGCTCATCGATCCCGACACCGTCTATCTCAGCGCCGACACGCGCATCGGCCGCGACACGGTGGTGGGACCGTTCGTCGTCTTCGGCCCCGGCTGCACCATCGGCGCGGGGGTGGAGATTCCCGCCTTCTGCCACATCGTCGGCGCCAGCATCGGCGACGGGGCCAGCGTCGGGCCGTTCGCGCGGCTCAGGCCCGGCGCCGATCTTGCCCAGGAGGTGCATATCGGCAATTTCGTCGAGGTGAAGAACTCGCGCCTGGGGCCAGGCGTCAAGGCGAACCATCTGACCTATCTCGGCGACAGCAGCGTCGGCGGCGGCAGCAATATCGGCGCTGGCACCATCACCTGCAACTATGACGGCTTTGCCAAGCACCGCACCGAGATCGGCGAGGGCGTCTTCATCGGCACCAACGCCTCGCTGGTGGCCCCGGTCAAGATCGGCGACGGCGCCTTCATCGGCGCCGGCAGCGTCATCACCGAAGACGTGCCGGCCGACGCGCTGGCGCTGGAGCGCGCGGCGCAGGTGACCAAGCCCAAGCGCGCCGCCGAGATGCGCGCGCGGCGCGGCGGCGAGAAGGCGAAGAAGCGGCGTCAAGGCAAAAGCTGATGTGCGGCATCATCGGCATCATCGGCAAGAGAGAGGTCTCGCCGCTGCTGATCGAGGGGCTGCGGCGGCTCGAATACCGCGGCTACGACAGCGCCGGCCTTGCCACGCTGGTCGATGGGCGCATCGAGCGCCGCCGCGCCGAGGGCAAGCTCGACCGCCTCGTCGAGCGCCTGCGGACGGCGCCGCTCGGCGGCAAGATCGGCATCGGCCACACGCGCTGGGCGACCCACGGCGTCCCCAACGAGATCAACGCGCATCCCATCGCCACCGACCGCGTCGCCGTCGTCCATAACGGCATCATCGAGAATTTCGAGCAGCTCAAGGACGAGCTCGTGTCCCGCGGCTGCCGCTTCGAGACGCAGACCGATACCGAGGTGGTGGCGGCGCTGGTGACGCGCCACCTGGCGGACGGCATGGCGCCGGCCGAGGCGGCCGCCAAGGCGTTCAAGCGGCTTGAGGGCGCCTTCGCGCTCGCCATCCTCTTTGCCGGCCACCCGGACCTGCTGGTCTGCGCCCGGCGCGGCTCGCCGCTCGCCATCGGCTTCGGCGAGGGCGAGATGTATCTCGGCTCCGATTCGCTGGCGCTGGCGCCGCTGACGCGCCGCATCCTCTATCTCAACGAGGGCGATTGGGCGGTGGTGACGCCGGAGGGCGCCAGCGTGTTCGATGCCGGGCACCACAAGGTGGAGCGGCCGATCAGGGAGACGGCGCTGTCGGGCGCGCTCATCGGCAAGGGCAATCACCGCCACTTCATGGAGAAGGAGATCTTCGAGCAGCCAGCGGTGATCGGCGACACCTTGCACGCGCATTTCAATCCGACGACGCGCAGCGTCCATCTCGCCAGCCTGCCCTTCGATCTCTCGGATATCGGCAGGATGACGATCATCGCCTGCGGCACTTCCTACCATGCGGCGCTGGTGGCGAAATATTGGCTCGAGCGCATTGCCCGCATCCCGGTCGACACCGAGATCGCGTCGGAATTCCGCTATCGCGCGCCGGCCATGCCCGGGGACGGGCTTGCGCTCTTCATTTCGCAATCCGGCGAGACGCTCGACACCCTCGAGGCGATGCGCTACGCCCGCAGGCAGGGACAGAAGACCGTGGCGCTCGTCAACCAGCCCGAGAGCACGATGGCGCGCGAGGCCGATGCCGTGCTCGCGACGCTCGCCGGCCCCGAGATCGGCGTCGCCTCGACCAAGGCCTTCACCACGCAGCTCGCGGTGCTTGCCTGCTTCGCCATCGCCACGGCGCGGGCGCGGGGCGCCATCGACGCGGCCGAGGAGGCGAGGCTCTCGACCTCGCTCACCGAGGTGCCGGCGCGGGCCAATGACGTGCTGTTGCACGCCGAGCGCATCGCCGAGCTCGCCCAGACCATCGCCGAGGCGCGTGACGTGCTCTATCTCGGCCGCGGCACCGCCTATCCGCTGGCGCTGGAGGGCGCGCTGAAGCTCAAGGAGATTTCCTACATCCATGCCGAAGGCTACGCCGCCGGCGAGATGAAGCACGGGCCGATCGCGCTGATCGACGAGCACGTGCCGGTGATCGTGCTGGCGCCGCGCGACGATCTCTTCGAGAAGACCGCCTCCAACATCCAGGAGGTGGTGGCGCGGGGCGGCAAGGTGGTAATGATCTCGGACCGCGACGGCCTGGCGCGGATGGGCGGGCGGCTCGCCTTCGGCATCGAGGTGCCGAGCTGCGATCCTTTCGTGGCGCCGCTGCTCTATGCGATTCCGGTGCAGCTCCTCGCCTACCACGTCGCCGTGGCGAAGGGCACCGATGTCGATCAGCCGCGCAATCTGGCGAAAAGCGTGACGGTGGAGTAAGAGCCGGAGTAGATCCGCGAGGGCGCGCGTCAGCCCTGCGCCGGTTTGCTCTTGGCCTCGCGCGCTTGTCTTTGGGCTTGCTTCACCGCGTCCTTCGCCGCCTTGGCGGCTTCGGCGTCGGCGGCTTCTTTCGCCAGACGTTGCTCTTTGAGCCGCGCGGTCTTGGCGGCTTCCGCCTGGCGCTGCTTGTCGCGCGCCGCAAGCCGCTCGGCGTCCGCCTCCCTGGTCCGGCTGACGAGTTCCTGCGCCTTGCGTCGGGCGGCGGCGGCGAGATCATCGGCTTTGCTCATGCTCACTCTCCTGCGCTGGACGCGAGAGACAGCGGGGCCGGCGCGGGCCGCTAATAGCCTTCGCGCTCCATGCGCTTGCGCAGCGCCTTGCGGGTGCGGCGCACCGCCTCGGCCTTCTCGCGCGCCCGCCGCTCCGACGGCTTCTCATAGGAACGCCGCCGCTTCATCTCGCGAAACGTGCCCTCGCGCTGCATCTTCTTCTTGAGAACGCGCAAGGCGGCATTGATGTCGTTGTCGCGGACGAATACCTGCATGAAGCCCTCCTTGGAGGCCGCTGCGACCGGCGCCGCCCGGCAGCCCCCGGGGCCGCCGGGCAGATACCGGCGTTCTGCGTCCTCAGTCGGCCAGCGAGAGATTGCCCGCAGCTTGCTTGCCGCGCTCGGTGACGACGTCGAAGCGGATCTTTTGCCCCTCTTGAAGCGTGGCGAGCCCGGCGCGCTCGACCGCCGAGATATGGACGAAGACGTCCTTGCCCCCATCGGCCGGCTGGATGAAGCCGAACCCCTTTTGCGCGTTGAACCACTTTACTGTACCAAGAGCCATGTCGGTCTCCGTTGAATTAAAAGCGCCCCACGCGCCCTCGCGTGGTGCGATGCAGTGTCGGCCTCATCAGATCTTGAAGAAACGTCCCGAAGGACGGTACGGCAAGCGCCGAAGCAGAGACTGATCAGGGCAAAATGACGCCTTTCGCGCCGAAATGCAAGCCGCGGCCCCCCGCGGCCGCCCGGCGCCTCGTCCTTTGTGCCGGCGGGTCAGCCTTCGAAGAGCTTGCGGAAACCCTGCCAGCAGGCGTCGTAGTCGCGCTGGCGCGCCGGCGTCTCGAGCGCGAATCGCGTCGGCCGGCTGACCAGCCGGGTCTCGAACATGAAGGCGAGCGTGTTGTCGATCTTGTGCGGCTTCAACGCCGCCTCGCTCGCCTTCTCGAAGGTCGGCACGTCGGGACCATGCGCGCTCATGCAATTATGCAGGCTGGCGCCGCCGGGCAGGAAGCCTTCCGCCTTGGCGTCGTAGACGCCGTGGACGAGCCCCACGAACTCGCTCATGACGTTGCGATGGAACCAGGGCGGACGGAAGGTATCCTCGGCGACGAGCCAGCGCGGCGGGAAGATGACGAAATCCACATTGGCGGTGCCCGCGGTCTCGCTGGGCGAGGTCAGCACGGTGAAGATCGACGGGTCCGGATGGTCGAAGCTGATCGTGCCCATGGTGTTGAAGCGCGCCAGGTCGTATTTGCAGGGCGCGTGGTTGCCGTGCCAGGCGACGACGTCGAGCGGCGAGTGGCCGTGCTCGGCGGCCCAGAGATTGCCTTCGAACTTCGTCACCACCTCGACGGGCTCGTCGCGATCCTCGAAGGCGGCGGTGGGGGCGAGGAAGTCGCGCGCATTGGCGAGACCGTTGGCGCCGAGCGGCCCCAGCTCGGGCAGGCGGAAAGGCGCGCCGTAATTCTCGCAGACATAGCCGCGCGCGGCGCCGTCGGGCAGCGCGACGCGGAATTTGACGCCGCGCGGCAGCAGCGCGATCTCGCCCGGCGACAGCTCGAGGAGGCCGAGTTCGGTGTGAAGCGCCAGGCGGCCCTGCTGCGGCACCAGCAGCATCTCGCCGTCGGCGTTGCTGAAATACCGGTCGCTCATCGAGCGGTTGGCGAGATAGAGATGAATGGCGCCGCCGCTGCGCGCGCTGGCATCGCCGTTGCCGGCCATGGTGACGAGCCCGTCGACGAAATCGGCCGGCGCCTCGGGCAGCGGCAGCGGGCTCCAGCGCAGCCGGTTGGGCGGCGCTTCGACCTCGGTAATGGGCGCGCTGCGCAGCAGGCGATTGTCGATGCGGTGGTAGGCGCCGTGCATTGCCGAGGGACGGATGCGGTAGAGCCAGGTGCGGCGGTTCTGTCCGCGCGGCGCGGTGAAGGCGGTGCCGCTGATCTGCTCGGCGTAGAGACCGAGCGGCGGATGTTGCGGCGAGTTGCGGCCTTGCGGCAAGGCGCCGGCGATGGCCTCGCTGGCGTGCTCGTTGCCGAAGCCGGAGAGATAGGCCGGCGGCTTGGCCGGGGCGGCGGGCTTGCGCGCGCTCTCCGCCGATTTCACCATCGTTTTCATCGCGTCCTCGCTCGGGCTGCGCCCGTGAGTTATCTCGCTCGGGCGGGGATGGTAAGCCCGCTCTCGCCGCGACGCAAACGCGACGCCGACGCAAAACGACGCGCGGGGACGATGCCCGCATGGTATACTCGCCGGCAACGCCGGAACCGGAGGATCGCCATGCAGCTCAAGGATGCCAAGCTCTTCCGCCAGCAATGCTACATTGACGGGAAATGGGTCGATGCCGGCAATCGCGAGACGATCCCGGTCAACAACCCCGCCGACAATTCGATCCTCGGCCATGTGCCGAAGATGGGCGCGGACGAGACGCGCGTGGCGATCGAGGCGGCCGAACGCGCCCTGCCGGACTGGCGGGCGCGCACCGGCAAGGAGCGCGCCCAGGTGCTGCGCCGGCTCTACGATCTCATGATGGCGAACCAGGAGGATCTGGCGCAACTTATGACCGCCGAGCAGGGCAAGCCGCTGGCCGAAGCGCGCGGGGAGGTCGCTTATGCCGCCGCCTTCATCGAATGGTTCGGCGAGGAGGGCAAGCGCGTCTACGGCGACACCATCCCCGGCCATATGCGCGACAAGCGCATTGTCGTGCTGAAGCAGCCGATCGGCGTCTGCGCC
>Ga0187784_10001528_pt1 | contig 18412 bp, 15 predicted proteins | sample 1015_SJ02_MP15_2_FD_132964 | JGI IMG/M metagenome (GOLD analysis project Ga0187784, IMG submission 132964) | Tropical peat soil microbial communities from peatlands in Department of Meta, Colombia - 1015_SJ02_MP15_20_MG | ecosystem: Environmental > Terrestrial > Soil > Wetlands > Peat | place...
GAGGTATCTTCTGCCGTAAATGAACCTCCCGACCGGCGTTGCTCCTGGACGGGAGGAAATCCGATACTTTCCCGCGGTGACAAATTCGGTGCTCCCCGGCAGGACGATGTAGACGAAGCATTCAGAAGTCATTGCTCATGGCCCTGCTCGGATATGCGCGCTCACGCTCCTCGTCTCGGGCGAGGGCGAGGCCGATTTCGTCGTTCATTGGCGCGGCGACGGAATCCAGTTGCGCCAGCAAATCCATCGCCCAAAGCATGCCCGCGTAGACCCCGATGCCGGTGGTCGGTTTTCCGCGCTCCGCGTCGGCGAGAACATGGCGGTCCACGCCCAGCCTCGACGCCATCTCCACGAGAGAAATGTTCCGCCGCACTCGCGCCGTTCGTAGGTTCTGGCCAAGCTTCTGGAGCGCCTGCTCGACGGCGAAAGGCGGAGTCGTTGCGAGGTGGCCTCGGGGTGGCATGGTGTATTTACCCTCCAATTTAAGCGATTTCGGCGCTTCTACCAACCAATATATATCAGCCTCTGTCTCACCCGTAAAGGGGCCGGTTGTTAGAAGCGCCAATTATAACGAATATGGAGCTTCTATACGCCATAGCGTTGCAATGCCGTCGATGAGTGGGATGCCGCTGACGCCGCCCTACGGCCAAATACCGTGCGGCCCAAGGAAATTTTCGAAGCGCCGTTTTATGGAGCCGTGGCCTTCCGACGATTCCTTGCCTCGCCGTCGGCTACAGCTTCGGGGTGATGCCCAATTTCTTCCAGAACGCTTTCAGCTCCTCCAACGGCGGTTCCAAGAAGCCGCCTTCTTCAGTGGCGCGCGAGCAGTCTTGTGCAATTTTCTCGATGAAGTAGTCCCACGCTTCATCATGAAGCCGTTTTCCGCACCTCCGCTCGTCCTTGGCGGCTTCAGACATCACCTCGTCGACACAGCAAACGCTCACACATCCAAATTCGCCACGCTCAGCGCATTCTCCTGGATGAACTCCCGTCGCGGCTCAACCACGTCGCCCATGAGCTTGACGAAAATCTCGTCCGCCTCGACGAGATCCTTGATCCGCACCTGCAACAGCGAGCGCGCATCGCGGTCGAGGGTCGTCTCCCAGAGCTGCTCGGCGTTCATCTCGCCTAGGCCCTTATAACGCTGGATCGTCAGGCCCTTGCGCCCTTGCGCGCTCATGGCGTCATAGAGCGCGAGTGGGCCCGAGACCGCCGCTTCATCCCCGCGCCGCGCCAATGCCGCTTGGCCCGCAAACACCTCATGCAGCTCCGAAGCCCGCTCGGTGAGCTTGCGCGCCTCGCTCGAGGCCAGAAGCGCCGCGTCGAGCAAAGCGACATGCTCGACGCCGCGCAGCGTGCGGCGGAAGATATAGCCGCCGTCGCGCGGGGCGCCGCGCCAGCCGCGCTCCAATTCCTCCGCAACGCGGTCGAGCCGCACGGAGACCTCGTCGGCGAGCTTTTGCGCCGTTTCCTCATCCGCTGCCGGCTGCAAGGCCCCTGCGAGCGCCGCCTGCTCCACGACATTGCGGTCGTAGCGCGAATGCAGCGCCTGCACGACCTGGCGGAAATTGCGCGCAAGCTCCAATATGCGCCGCAAATCGGCGCCCGCGAACTCGAGGCCCGACTCCGCGCGCAGCGCGGCGCCGTCGAGCAGCGCGTCGATCAGATAATCCTCTAGCGCGCGCTCGTCCTTGAGATATTGCGTCGACTTAGCCCTCGTCACCTTATAGAGCGGCGCCTGCGCGATGTAGATATGGCCGCGGTCGATGAGCTGCGGCATCTGCCGGTAGAAGAAGGTCAGGATCAGCGTGCGGATATGGGCGCCGTCGACGTCGGCGTCGGTCATGATGATGATCTTGTGATAGCGCAATTTATCGACGTTGAACTCGTCGGGCCCGATGCCGACTCCGAGCGCGGTGATGAGCGTGCCGATCTGTTCCGACGAGAGCATCTTGTCGAAGCGCGCGCGCTCGACGTTCAATATCTTGCCGCGCAGCGGCAGCACCGCCTGGAACTCCCGATTGCGACCTTGCTTCGCCGTGCCGCCGGCGGAATCGCCCTCGACAATGAAGATTTCGGATTTCGCCGGATCGCGCTCCTGGCAATCGGCGAGCTTGCCGGGGAGGTTGGCGACGTCGAGCGCGCCCTTGCGGCGCGTCAGATCGCGCGCCTTGCGCGCCGCCTCGCGCGCCGTCGCCGCCTCGATGACCTTGGCGACGACGGTCTTCGCCTCATTGGGATGCTCCTCGAGCCACTGGCCGAGCGCCTCGTTGACGACGCCCTCGACCGCGGGGCGCACCTCGGAGGAAACGAGCTTGTCCTTGGTCTGCGACGAGAACTTCGGATCGGGCACTTTGACCGAGACGACGCAGGTCAGGCCCTCGCGGCAATCGTCGCCGGAAAGCTCGACCTTCTCGCGCTTGGTCGCGCCGGAACTGTCAGCGTAGCCGGTGATCTGCCGCGTCAGCGCGGCGCGGAAGCCTGCGAGATGCGTGCCGCCGTCGCGCTGCGGGATGTTGTTGGTGAAGACCAGCACATTCTCGTGATAGGAGTCGTTCCACCACAGGGCGACCTCGACCGCGATATGCTCGCGCTTGCCCACGATCATGACCGGCGCGGTCAGCTGCGGCTGCTTGGCGCGATCGAGATAGCGCACGAAGGCTTCCAACCCGCCTTCGTAGTAAAGCTCCTCCTGCTTGATCTCGGCGTGGCGCGCGTCGGTGAGCACGATGCGCACGCCGGAGTTCAGAAAGGCGAGCTCGCGCAGGCGATGCTCGATCGTCGCATAGTCGAACTCGACCATGCTGAAGGTCGCCGACGAAGGCATGAAGGTGACTTCCGTGCCCCGCTTCGGCCTGCCGTTCTCTTGCGGCGCCGCTCCCGTGACGACGAGATCGGCCACGGCGTCGCCATTGGCGAACTCCATGAAGTGCTCTTTGCCGTCGCGCCAGATGCGCAGCTTCAGCCACACCGAGAGCGCGTTGACGACCGAGACGCCGACGCCGTGCAGGCCGCCGGAGACCTTGTAGGAATTCTGGTCGAACTTTCCGCCCGCGTGCAGCTGCGTCATGATGACGTTGGCGGCGGAGACGCCCTCTTCGGGATGGATGTCCGTCGGAATGCCGCGGCCGTTGTCTGAGACCGTGCAGGAGCCGTCGGCGTTGAGCGTCACGGTGACGAGCGTGGCGTGGCCGGCCAGCGCCTCGTCGATGGCGTTGTCGACGACCTCGTAGACCATGTGGTGCAGGCCGGTGCCGTCGTCGGTATCGCCGATATACATGCCCGGGCGCTTGCGCACGGCGTCGAGCCCGCGCAGCACCTTGATCGAGCCCGCGCCATAATCTTCAGCATCGCCGGCGCCGGCGGCGTTTTCGTCGGTCATTTCGGTTAAGTCTCTTCGCGCCGGGGCGGCGGTTGATTCGAATGGCGACTTATAGCTCAAGGCGCCTGGAAATTATAGGGAAACTGCGCGAGGCGCAGCCGCTTTCCACCAAAGGCTGCTCAAGACTGCCCGACCGCTTAGGATCCTTCCCCCGCCGGAAACTCCTGCGAGAAGCTTTCGCCTTTCGAATCATGCGCCTCGACCCTTATGGTCTTCGCCCCGTTCGGCGCATAGCTGAAGCGGAAGGCCGGGTTCTCCGAGAGCGAGATGCCTCCCTCCATGACGAAGATTACGTCGTCGCCCTGGCGCACCACGACGCGGTCGACATAGCGCGCGGGAATATAGAGATGGGTGAGCTGATCCATCTGCATCCCCGAGCTGTTGGGATGGCGGATCATGATCTGCGCCTCGCGCAAGCCGGGCTCGGGGCTCTTGAATTCGCGGTATTTCATCTCGCCGAGATGCGCCTTGGCCTCCTCCTCGTTCTTGGTCGCCGGGGCCGAGCAGCCGCCCGCGGCCTTCACGAATTTGACCTGCGCGTGCAGCGCGCCGTCCGCGGTCTCCGCCACGGCGTGAAAATTGGTGTAGGAATTGACGCGCACTCGGGTCGAAATGAAGGTCACGCCCGCCTTGTCGCCGAAGGTGAAGGCGCCGGCCATCGGCATCGGATTCTGGTCGATGACGAGCGTCACCTTGCGCAGGCCGGGGACGGTGAAGCGCAGGGTCACCGGCACGATGGCGGCGTCCTCGGCGCGCTTGGGCGCCTCGAGCTCGACCGTGCTGTCCTCCTTGAGCGCGCGGTCCGCAAAAAGATCGTGGGCGAGCGAGGGCCAGGGGTCGTCCGCCGTCTCCGCGCGCGCCGCGGCCGCAAGGCAAAGGAAGGCGACGCCTGCGGCGCGCCGTAGCAGTCGAGTGATTCCCCGCATTCTCGTCCTCCAGAAGCCGGAAAGAAGAAAGCCTACCGCTTCGCCGGCAGGCGCTCAAGGCTCCCATTCGAGCTCGGCGAATCCCGCCGTTGCGTTGCGGGCGTTGTAGTCGTCGAAGAGCCGCCAGCGCTCCCTCTCGCTTTGACCAGCCGTCTGCGCCGCGTCTGCGACCGTAGAGCCCTTCTTGATCGCCGCGCGCAGATCCGCGGTCAGACGCTGGAGATAGGCGCGCTCCGCGTCGAGCGCCTGCGGCCAGGGCGCGACAAGCGGTCCATGCCCCGGCACGACCTGCGTCGCCGGGATTTTCGCGAGCCTGTCGGCGACGTCGAGAAATCCCAAGAGGCTCGCATCGACGATCGGCACATGACGCAGGAACAGCAGATCGCCCGCAAACAGCACGCCCGACTTCTCGTCGAGCACGGTGAGGTCGCTGTCGCTGTGGGCGGCGCGCCAGGCTTGCAGCAAAAGCTTGCGGCCGCCGAGATCGAGCGTCGTCGCGGACGAGACCGTCTGCGTCGGCGCAACTATCCTGACTCCGTCTAGGGCGCCGTCCATCGCTGCGCGGAAGGATTGCATATAGAAGGCGCCGCGTTGGGCCAGCGCGCGGGGAAGCTTCTCGTGGCCGACGAAGACGACGCCATCGCCCTCGAAAGCGCCATTGCCGAAAATATGATCCGGATGCGCATGGGTGTTGATGACATAGCGGATCGGCTTGTCGGTTTTTTGCCGCAGCGCAGCAAGAAACTCTCGCCCTTCGACCAGGCTGCCGCCGGTATCGATGACAGCTACGGCGTCATCGCCGACGACCGCCCCGATATTGGCGATATCCCCTTTATTTTCTTCCGTCATCAGCGCCATCCGGCCTTGATGCGCATAGACGCCGGGCGCGATCTCTTCGAGCGCGAAAAGCGCGGCGGACGCCGGCGCGAGGCCGCAGAAGAGACAGTATAGGGCGACGGCTATAACGCATCGCAGCATGGTGAGCTTCTCCAGTCTCGCGTCGTTCGATCTCAGGCGATCCAGCAACTTCTCGCGGCGTTTTTTTTCCGGGTTGCGCTCGAATTGGCGGCGCCATATTATCCGGCCCGTTTCCGACATACAGGACGTTTCCAGGACGGGAAATGGAAACGTCGCGCGTCGGTCGGCGGAACTTAAGATTGCCTCAAGGTCCACAGGAACGACGCGAACAAGAACAGCGGAAAACGCCTTCCCAATAGCCTAGGCGCCATCAAGGCGGAGATGTCGGCGTAAGCGCCCTCATACGGCGCGCGTCGATGTCGTCAGGAGGAAAGAGCTCATGCATAAACTGTTGCTGTCGACTTCGGTCGGAGTTTTGGCGCTGCTGGCGGCCGGTGCGGCGCCGGTTGCGGCCGACGAATTGGAGGCTCTGCAGAAAGACCCCAAGCAATGGGCGCTGCCGACAGGCGACTATGCGAACCATCGCTACTCGGCGCTGAAGCAGATCACCACGGAGAACGTTAATAAGCTCGCGCCGGCCTGGACCTTCTCGACGGGCGTGCTGCGCGGCCACGAAGGGGCCCCGCTCGTCGTCGGCGACGTGTTGTATCTGCACACGCCGTTCCCCAACATCGTTTACGCGCTCGACCTCAACAACGAGGGCAAGATTCTCTGGAAATACGAGCCGAAGCAGGATCCGAGCGTCGTGCCGGTCATGTGCTGCGACACGGTCAACCGCGGCCTCGCCTATGCCGACGGCAAGATCTTCCTCGCTCAGGCCGACACGACTCTCGTCGCGATCGACGCCAAGACCGGCCAGAAGGTGTGGTCCGTTCAGAACGGCGATCCGTCCAAGGGCGCGACCTCGACCGCCGCTCCGCATGTCTTCAAGGACAAGGTCATCGTCGGCATCGCCGGCGGCGAGTTCGGCGTGCGCGGCTACCTGACCGCTTATAGCGTCAAGGACGGCAGCCTCGTCTGGCGCGGCTATTCGATGGGCCCCGACTCAGACACGCTGATCGACCCCGAGAAGACCACGCATCTCGGCAAGCCGGTCGGCAAGGACTCAGGGATCAACACCTGGGAAGGCGAGCAGTGGAAGACGGGCGGCGGCACCACCTGGGGCTGGTACAGCTACGATCCGGAGCTGAACCTCGTCTACTACGGCTCGGGCAACCCCTCGACCTGGAACCCGAAGCAGCGTCCGGGCGACAACCGCTGGTCCATGACCATCTGGGCGCGCGACCTCGACACCGGCAAGGTGAAGTGGGTCTACCAGCTGACCCCGCACGACGAATGGGACTATGACGCGATCAACGAGGTCATCCTTGCGGATCAAGAGATCGGCGGCGTGAAGCGCAAGACCGCGGTCCACTTCGACCGCAACGGCTTCGGCTACACGCTCGATCGCGCGACCGGCGAGCTGCTCGTCGCCGAGAAGTACGACCCGGCGGTGAACTGGGCCTCGAAGGTCGACCAGGACAAGAGCTCCCCGACCTACGGCCGTCCGCTCGTCGTGCCGAAATACTCGACCGACAAGAACGGCGAGGACTTCAACACGCAGGGCGTCTGCCCGGCGGCGCTCGGCTCCAAGGACGAGCAGCCCGCGTCGTTCAACCCGGAGACCGGCCTCTTCTACGTGCCGACGAACCACGTCTGCATGGACTACGAGCCGTTCCGCGTGAGCTACACGGCCGGCCAGCCTTACGTCGGCGCGACGCTGGAAATGTTCCCCGCCGGCAACGTGTTGAAGGACGGCACCACCAATACCGGCAACTTCATCGCCTGGGACGCGCGCACCGGCAAGATCGTCTGGTCCGATCCGGAGCCGTTCTCGGCCTGGGGCGGCACGGTCACGACGGCCGGCGGCCTCGCCTTCTACGGCACGCTCGAGGGCTATCTGAAGGCGGTCGACCTCAAGACGGGCAAGGAGCTCTATAAGTTCAAGACCCCGTCGGGCATCATCGGCAATGTGATCACCTATGAGCACAAGGGCCGTCAGTATGTCGCGGTGCTCTCGGGCATTGGCGGCTGGGCCGGCATCGGCTTAGCGGCGGGCCTGTCGAAGAGCAACGAAGGCCTTGGCGCGGTGGGCAACTACAAAGGCCTCGCCGAATACACCGCTCTCGGCGGCGTGCTGACCGTCTTCGCGCTGCCGCAAGAGCACGCGGCGTCCGAGGCGCCGGCGAAGATCACCTTCCCCTGATTCCGGGCTCGCTCTAAAAGAGCAACACTTGCGCTCGGCGAACCGCCTTTCGGCGTTTCGCCGAGCGCCGAGTTTTAGGGGACGACGGTGGACGCCGGCCCGTTCCGCGATGTAAGCAGCAATCGCCGCATCGGTTCCAAGTCCCTCGCCTAATCGCGCGAAGGACGCCACGGGGCGGAGGACGCCTCAATACCGAGAAAGCCAGCAGAAAACGCAAAGCTAGAAAGTTGGAGAGAGAGTAATGAGACTGTCGTTGGCCGGGGCGCTCGCCCTCGGCGTCATCCTGAGCGTCACTGCCGCCAACGCCGAGGCGCCTGGCGATCCCAAGGCCGTCAAGCAGGTCGACGGCAAATATTTCGACGCCAAGGGCGACCCCACCTACAGTGTTCAACCCGACGGCACAGTCGATTGGTACACTTTCTCCGGCTATCGCCGCTATCATTCCGAATGCCACGTCTGCCACGGCCCGAACGGCGGCGGCTCGACCTACGCCCCGGCGCTTAAGGAATCGGTCAAGCGCTTCGACTATGCGGAGTTCGCCGGCATCGTCATCGGCGGTCGCCAGAACGGCAACAGCGTGATGCCGCCCTTCGCCGACAACAAGAACGCGTCGTGCTACATCGACGACCTTTACATCTATCTGCGCTCGCTTTCGACCGGCGCCGTGCCGCCAGGCCGTCCGGAGAAGAAAGAGGCGAAGCCAGAAGCCTTCGCGGCGGCCGAAGCCAAGTGCATGAGCGGCAAATAAACGCTTTTCCCGGCCCTCTCCCCGCACGCAGGAGAGGGTCTTTTCATGGAGTCAAGCGCTTGCAAACGCTCGGAGCGCTGAAGGCCGGCGGCCTGGCCGCCCTGCTCCTCCTCTGCGCCGCGCCCGCACGAACGCAAAACATCGGGCCCGACTTCGGCGCCAGGGGGGTCGACAATGCGGGCTCGATCGAGCTTGTCGACCCGAAAGCGCTGCGGGTCTGCGCCGACCCCAACAACCTGCCCTTCTCCAACGACAGGGGCGAAGGCTTCGAGAACAAGATCGCCGAGCTTCTCGCGCAAAAGCTCGGCAAGACCCTCGCCTACACCTATTATCCGGGCGCGACAGGCTTCGTGCGCAACACGCTCAACGCGCATCTGTGCGACGTGATCATCGGCATGCCGCAGGGCAACGACCTCGTGCAGCCGACGAATCCCTACTACCGCACGACCTACGCGATCGTCGCGCGAGGCGGCGCCGACCTGTCCGACATCAGGTCGCTTGACGACCCGCGCCTGAAGGAAAAGGGCCGCAGGATCGGCCTCGTCGCCAACACGCCGCCGGGCAATATTCTCGCGGTCAACGGCTTGCTCGCCGCGGTCAAGCCCTATGCGCTGATGGTCGATACTCGAGTCGAGTCGCCCTCCGCCGAAATGATCCGCGACCTCGAGAAGGGCGAGATCGACATCGCCATCCTGTGGGGACCTTTCGCAGGCTATTACGCCAAGAAGGCGGAAGACAAGCTCGTCGTCGCGCCGCTCGAGGACGTAAAGGGCGCGCGCATGAGCTATCGCATTGGCTTCGGCGTGCGCCATAGCGATCAGAACTGGAAACGCGAGCTCAATCAGTTCATCGCCCAGAACCAGGGCGCGCTCGACCAAATCCTGAGCGATTACGGCGTGCCGACTCTCTCGGAAAGCGCGGGCGCACAACCAAAGGCAGGAACGCCATGATGAGGCGCCTGTTCACTCTGCTCCTGTCGCTGGCGGGGCTCGCCGCTCTCGCCGAGTCTGCGGTTGCGCGCGGCGCCCCCAAGGAGCCCGCGGGCTACCGCATGGACGATTACGTCTCGCCGACGCCGAAGACGCTTCATGGCGCGACGGTCCTCACCACGGCGCAGGCGATCGAGCTGTGGAAGGCGAAGTCGGCCGTGTTCGTCGACGCGCTCGTGCGCCAGCCTAGGCCCGAGAACCTGCCAAGGGACGCGGTCTGGCGCGATCCGCCGCGCAAGGACATTCCCGGCAGCGTCTGGCTCGCCAATGTCGGCTTCGGCGAGCTGCCGGCGCCCGTGCAGAAATATTTCGAGCAGGGGCTCGCCCGGGCGACGCAGAACGACAAAACGAAGCCGCTCGTGTTCTATTGCCGCCGGGACTGCTGGATGTCGTGGAACGCGGCGAAGCGCGCGATCTCGCTCGGCTACACCTCGGTCAACTGGTATCCTGACGGCGCCGACGGCTGGGAAGAGGCCAAGCAGCCGCTGGAATTACGCGAGCCGGAGCCGCTGCCGTAACTCTCGCGCCTCGCGGCAGGCGCCGCCGGCCTTTGCTCTTTCCTCAAGGGAGCCGATCCATGGGCGCAGGCGGAGAAGCCGAAAGACTCAAAACGCTGGCCTTTCTTTCCTCCGGCGCGCCGGAGGCGGAGGAAGCGCGCGCGCGCCTCGTCGCCAAATATGGCGAGGCGGCGCCGGAGGAGGCGGACTGCATCGTCGCGCTCGGCGGCGACGGGCTCATGCTGCGGACGCTGCATCGCTTCATGGGCGAGGGCAAGCCGATCTACGGCATGAACCGCGGCTCGGTCGGGTTCCTCATGAACGAATATCGCGAGTCGAATCTGCGCAAGCGCATCGCCGCGGCGATTCCTTCGATCGTGCATCCTTTGCTCATGCAGGCCGTCGACCAGCGAGGCGGCGAGTTCCAGGCGCATGCGATCAACGACGTGTCGCTGTTGCGCCAGACCGCGCAGATCGCCAAGCTGCGCATCCTCGTCAACGACAAAGAGGCGATGGCGGAGCTCGTCGCCGACGGCGTGCTGGTTTCGACGCCAGCGGGCTCGACAGCCTATAATCTTTCCGCGCATGGGCCGATTTTACCGCTGAACGCCCCGCTCTTGGCGCTGACGCCCATCTCCGCCTTCCGCCCGCGCCGCTGGCACGGCGCGCTGCTGCCGGACGCCGCGAAGCTGCGTTTCGAGGTGCTGGAGGCGGAAAAGCGCCCGGTGTCGGTCGTCGCCGACCACGACGAGTTCCGCGACGTGGTCAGCGTCGACGTTGAGATGGACCGCAGGACGCAGCTCATCCTGCTGCACGATCCAGGGCACTCGCTGGAGGATCGGATATTGCGCGAGCAGTTCGGGTATTGAGGCGGACGCAACTTTTTGGTTTAGTCTCACCGAGCTCGTTGCGGAGGCGGCAATCCCAAGCTCAATCAAGCTGGGGATTTCGCGTTCTTGCGTCGACGTGTTTCACGCCGCTCGTTAATGTGGTTGCGCCATGGACCTCTTCGCCTCAGCCGGCCTCGATCTGCCGCCCACCGGGAAGGGCGCGGCGCGGGCGCACAAGCCGTCGCGGTCGCTGCGCACGCCGTTGTTCGCTTATAGGGTGGTCGAGGACGCGCTGACGAAGGCGGCTTTCACGCCGAGCGACGCGCAGCTCGCCGCCGCCGCCGATTATGCGCGCAAGGCGAAGAAAGCTTTCGGCAAGCTCAAGGAAGAAGCGGTTCGTCCGATCTTCTTCTCTGCCGTGCTGGAGAAGATTCTCGGCTACCGGACAGCGGATCCCGACGCCGAGTACAGCCTCGCTTTCGAGCGTCCAATTCGACGCGGCAAGGTCGATGTGGCGCTCGGGCGCTTTCACGATGCCGAAGGCGTCGGCGAGATCGTCGCTCCATTCGAGTTCAAGGGACCTGCTTGCGTCGACCTCGACGCGCCGACGCCGGGGCGCGGACGCAGTCCCGTGCAACAGGCATGGGACTATGCGATGGACGCGCCCGGCTCGCGCTTCGTTCTGGTCTCGAACTGCCTCGAGATAAGACTCTATGGTTTCGGCCGCGGTCGCGATTCTTACGAGCTCTTCGACCTGACGCGGCTCGACGAGCGCGAGGAGCATCGGCGGCTGCGGCTCATGCTCGCCGCCGACCGCTTCCTCTCCGGCGCAACCGACGCGCTGCTGCGCGACACCGACAGCGCCTACAAGGACGTGACCGAGCGTCTTTACAAGGACTACAAGGCGCTGCGCGACAGGCTGGTTGATTTCATCCAGAACGCCGCCGACGGCCCGAAGCTTTCGCCGCTCGTCGCGATCGAGATCGCGCAGAAAATTCTCGACCGGATTCTGTTCATCGCCTTCGCGCAACGCACAGATCTCATGCGCGATCGCCTGCTCGAGCGCGCCGTGAAGGCGAAGAGCGAATTTGTCCCGCGCCCAATATGGGCCAATATCCAAACGCTGTTTAGTTGGGTCGATCAGGGACATTTCGATCAGGACGTCCCCGCATACAACGGTGGGCTGTTCGCGCCCGATTCTTCGCTCGATTCCTTGCAGATTCCGGACTGGCTCGCGACGGAAATCGCAGCGCTCGGCGAATGGGACTATCGCCGCGAGGCGCCCGTCACCGTGCTCGGCCATATCTTCGAGCAGTCGATCGAGGACATCGAACGCTTCAAGGCGGAAAGCCGAGGCGAGGCTGCGCCCGCCGTCAGCAAGCGAAAGCGCGAGGGCGTCGTCTACACGCCCGACATGGTTACGCGCTTCCTCGTCGAGAAGACCATCGGTCTCAGCCTGCGCGAAGCCTTCGACGCGCTGTGGGCGAAGCATCGGCCAAGCGAGAAGGCGGCGACGGCGACGCAAGCCGCGTTCTGGCGCGACTACCTTGGCGTCCTGCGCGGCTTCACTGTGGTCGATCCGGCCTGCGGCTCGGGAGCTTTTCTGATCGCGGCTTTCGATGCGCTGGCCTTCGAGTATCGCCGCGCCGAGACGGCGCTTGCCGCGCTCGGCGAAACAATCGACTTCGACATCTTCGACGAGATCGTGACCCGGAATCTCTATGGCGTCGACCTCAACCCCGAGTCGGTCGAGATCACGCGGCTGTCGCTGTGGCTCAAGACGGCGCGGCGCGACCATCGCCTGCAGAATCTGGAGGCGACGATCAAGACCGGCGACAGTCTGATCGAGGACGCAGCCTTCACGCCGCGCCCGTTCGACTGGCGCGCGGCTTTCCCGCATCTTTTTGCGCGCGGCGGCTTCGACGTCGTAATCGGCAATCCGCCCTATGTGCGGATGGAGCTGATCAAGGCGATGAAGCCTTATCTCGAAAAGCATTATGTCGTCGCCGCCGACCGCGCCGATCTTTACGCCTATTTTTTCGAGCGCGGCGCCGGGCTGCTGAAGAGCGGCGGACGGCTGGGGTTCATCTCGTCCTCCACCTTCTTTCGCACCGGGTCGGGCGAAGCGTTGCGGACCTTTCTGACCGATCGACTCGCTGTCGAAGCCGTCGTCGATTTCGGCGACGTGCAGGTGTTCGAAGGCGTGACCACCTATCCGGCGATCCTGACGCTGCGCAAGAGCGATGACGGACCGGCGACGCTCTCCTTTCTGACCATCGCGGACGAAGCGCCCAAGGAACTGGGCCGAGCCTTCGACGAGCAGGCGCGCCCCATGCCGCGCGCGAGATTGACCGCCGGCTCGTGGCGCTTCGAGGAGGAGCCGCTGGCCCTGCTGCGAGACAAGATCGCCAAGGGGCGAAAGACGCTCGGCGAGGTTTATGGCCCGCCGATGCGTGGGATCGTCACTGGTCTCAACGAAGCCTTCGTGATCGACACAGAGACGCGCGATCGGCTCGTGAAGGCGGACAAGAAATCGGCCGAGCTGCTCAAGCCCTTCTTGCGCGGCGAGGACGTGAAGCGCTGGCGCGTCGAGCCGCATGGACTGTGGCTGATCGACACGCCGAAAGACATGATAGACATCGACAACTATCCAGCAATCCGAAACCGGTTGGCGCCGTTCCGCGAGGAATTGGAAAGACGGGCGACCAAACAGAATTGGTTTGAGCTGCAGCAGGCGCAGCTCGCTTACCAGCCGAAGCTTGAAGAACCGAAATTGGTCTGGGGTCATTTTCAGTTAGACGCCGCATTCTCCATCGAATCGTCAGGAAGCTTTTTGAACAACAAATGCTTCTTCCTGCCGACGGCTGACGGAGCGCTATGCGCGATGCTTAATAGCCGGGCGCTCTGGGCTCAACTGCGCGCGATCGCGCGCCCGAAGCGCGGAGGATACATCGAGGCAGAAGCGCAATATGTCGAGCAACTTGCCATCCCCCACCTGCCTGCGCGAGCGCGCGAACGCCTCGCCGCTCTCGGCCAAGCCAGCACCGCCGCCGCCGCCGAGCGTTTCGCCCTCCAATCCGCCGTCCGCAAGCGCATCCTCGACCTCGCGCCGCCCGAACGCGCGAAGCTCAACGGCAAGCTTCACGACTGGCGCGAGCTCGACTTCCCCGCCTTCCGCGCCGAGATCAAAAAGGTCTTCCGCGCCGACGTTCCGCTGAAAGAGCGCGGCGAATGGGAGGCGTACCTCAAGGAAAACCGCGCGCGCGTAGGGGCGCTCTCGACCGAGATCGCCGCCGCCGAGCGCGAGATCGACGCGCTCGTTTACGAGCTGTTCGAGCTGACGGGCGAGGAGACCGCGCTGCTCGAAGCCTCGCTCGTTGGGCAATATTGAAGTGCTGGACCTCCACGCGGCCCAGTCATGCGCAGCGTCGGCTCACGCCTTCTTACCCGCCTCGATCACATCTTCCAACGTCCGCAGGCCGGTCGTCGGCGCGTTGACGAGCACCGCCATGTTGCCGGGGGCGTGCTCGTTCTTCCACATCTTGGTGTGGGCCAGCGGAATCTTGTCCCAGGGGAACACTTCCGACATGCAGGGATCGACGCGCCGGTCGATGACGAAGCGGTTCGCCGCCGCCGCCTGCTTCAGATGCGCGAAATGCGAGCCTTGGATGCGCTTCTGCCGCATCCACACATAGCGCGCGTCGAAGGTCAGATTGAAGCCGGTCGTGCCGGCGCAGAACACCACCATGCCGCCGCGCTTCACGACCAGGCACGACACCGGAAAGGTCTGCTCGCCCGGATGCTCGAAGACGATGTCCACGTCCTTCTTGCCCGTGATGTCCCAGATCGCCTTCCCGAAGGCGCGGGCGTTCTTTGTCCAATCGTTGAACTCAGGCGTGTTGACCGTCGGCAGCTGGCCCCAGCACTTGAACTCCTTGCGGTTGATGACGCCCTTCGCGCCGAGCGACATCACATAGTCGCGCTTGCTCTCGTCGGAGATCACGCCGATGGCGTTGGCGCCGGCCGCCGCGCAGAGCTGCACGCCGAAAACGCCCAAGCCGCCCGAGGCGCCCCAGATCAGCACATTGTCCGAGGGCTTCAGCCGATGCGGCTCATGGCCGAACAGCATGCGGTAGGCGGTGGCGAGCGTCAGCGTGTAGCAGGCCGATTCCTCCCAGGTCAGGTGCTTGGGGCGCTCCATGAGCTGACGGTCCTGGACGCGGCAGAACTGCGCGAAGGAGCCGTCCGGGGTTTCGTAGCCCCAAATGCGCTGCGAGGCCGAGAACATCGGATCGCCGCCATTGCACTCCTCGTCGTCGCCGTCGTCCTGGTTGCAGTGGACGACGACCTCGTCGCCGACCTTCCAGCGCTTGACCTTGGAGCCCACGGCCCAGACGATCCCCGCGGCGTCGGAGCCGGCGATGTGGTAAGGGTGCTTGTGCGCGTCGAGCACCGAGATCGGCTGGCCGAGCGCCGCCCAGACGCCGTTGTAGTTGACGCCCGCCGCCATCACGAGCACCAGCACGTCATGGCTGTCGAGCTCCCAGGTCGGCACGACCTCGAGCAGCATGGCCTCTTCGGGCGGCCCGTGACGCTCCTTGCGCACGACCCAGGCGTACATGTTCTTGGGCACGTGACCGAGCGGCGGAATTTCGCCCAATTCATAGAGGTCCTTGGCTTGCGTCAATTTGGCGTCTCCTGCGGGGGCCTGCTCTTGATTGGGCGACCTTGTATACGCAAGGCGGGGCCTTGGATAGAGCCCGCCAGCGTCCGACAAGGTTACGCCACAAAATTGCGGCAAAGAGGACGACCATCATGATCTGATTCGGGGGCCGGCTGCGCTCCCAAGCCTTTAGGGGGCGAGATGAAGCGGATATGCGGCGCGGTCGCGCCCTTCCTTTTGGCGCTCTCTGGCTGCTCCAGCACGACCCAGCCGGACTTCGTGGCGACGGCGCCGGACGCCGCCCCCGTTGCGACCACCGCGCGCGAGAAGCTCGATTTGCGCATCGCCGAGCAGGCCAAGGCGCAAAACGTGCCCGAGTCCCTCATCCACGCCATCGTGAAGCGCGAGAGCAACTACAATCCCTCGCTCAAGCACGGGCCCTATTGGGGCCTCATGCAGATCCGCCACGACACCGCGCGCAGCATGGGCTACCAGGGTCCCGCATCGGGCCTGCTCGATCCCGAGACCAATATGACCTATGCGGTGGCCTATCTCGCCAATGCTTACCGCGTCGCCAGGGGCGACGAGCGCCGCGCCGTCAAGCTCTATGCCGGCGGCTACTACTATGAGGCCAAGCGCAAGGGCCTCCTCGGCGAGTTGCGCCCTGCGCCGGAGACCCTGCGCGTCGCCTCCGAATAGGGGGCGGAATCGCGCGTCACAGCGAGAAGGCGCCCCGTTTTCTCGCGCCTCGCACAATTTTGCGCCAGATCGCATAATTTCGCATGACAGCGCCCCGGTTTTGTCATATTGTCCGCTCGCCAAGTTGGTTGGGCGCGGGTCGCGTGAAGAGCGCGGGCCGTTCGATCCACAACGGTCCAAGTCGGGGAGGACGCCGGATCATCGAGCCGCCGAAGGGCGGCCAAGCATGCGAAGCGACCAAGACGGCGTCAAGACCCGAAGGCGTTTTTCGCAGATAGACCGGTAAAGGACGAGGCGCCAAAGAGTGGGGAGAGGCGGGACGCCGTCCCCGCTCTTTGTGTTTCTGAGCCCTCTATAGACGCTCCGCCTGTAAATATCGCCAGGCCCCATAGGCTTGACGGCAGCGCGCGGCGTCCATAGCTGTTGCGCATCGCAACGCATAAGGAATCTCGCAAATGGCCACTCAGAAAGTCACCGACGCGTCCTTCAACGACGACGTGCTGAAGTCCGCAACGCCCGTCGTCGTCGATTTTTGGGCCGAGTGGTGCGGGCCTTGCCGCATGATCGCCCCGGCGCTCGAGGAGATCGCGACCGAGCTCGGCTCCAAGGTGAAGGTGGTCAAGCTCAACATCGACGAGAATCCAAGCGTCGCGAACAAGCTCGGCATCCGCTCGATCCCGACGCTGATCCTGTTCAAGGACGGCAAGGCCGCCGCGCAGAAGGTCGGCGCCGCGCCGAAGGGTGAGCTCGTCAAGTGGATTTCGGGGGCGCTGTAAGGTTCCGTCAGGAAGCGTCATGTAATTTGCCTGGGCGCGCCGAGAGGCGCAGATTTCACGGACTTTTGGCGTGCTCGACCTCTCGCCGCAGGAAGCCGAGGCGATCTGGCTCAGCCTCAAGGTGGCGGGCGTGGCGACGCTCGCCTCCTGCCCCGTCGCCATCCTCATCGCCTACATCCTCGCGCGCGGGCGGTTCTTCGGCCATGCGGCGCTCAACGCCGCCGCGCATCTGCCGCTCGTCCTGCCGCCGGTCGTGACCGGCTATGCGCTGCTGCTGCTTTTCGGCCGCCATGGCCCGCTCGGGGCTTTCCTCGCCGAGCATCTCGGCCTCGTCTTCGCCTTCCGCTGGACGGGGGCGGCGCTCGCGGCGGCGGTCATGAGCTTTCCGCTGCTGATCCGCCCGATGCGCCTCTCCTTCGAAAGCGTCGACCCGCAGCTGCCGCAGGCGGCGCGCTCGCTCGGCGCAGGGCCGCTCGCCGCCTTCCTGTTCGTGGAGCTGCCGTTGGCGCTGCCCGGCGTCATCACCGGCGCGGTGCTCGGCTTCGCCAAGGCGCTCGGCGAGTTTGGCGCGACGATCACCTTCGTCTCCAACATTCCAGGCGAGACGCGCACCATCCCCGTCGCGATTTACACCTTCATGCAAATGCCCGACGGCGACCGAGGCGCGCTGCGCCTGTCGCTGGTCGCGGTGGCGATCGCCGTCGGAGCGCTCGTGGCTTCCGAAACGCTGCAGCGGCGCGCCGGCGTGCGCGCATGATCGCCCTCGATCTGAGCTATGCGCGCGGCGCCTTCGCGCTTCGCGCCGCCTTCGAGACGCAGGCGCGGGTGCTCGCGCTCTATGGCCCCTCGGGCGCGGGAAAATCGACGCTCGCGCTGCTGATCGCGGGCCTGCTGCGGCCGGACGAGGGCTTTGTGACGCTCGACGGCGAGACGCTGACCGACACGCGCCGTCGCGTGTTCGTGAAGCCAGAGCGCCGGCGCGTTGGCGTGCTGTTCCAGGATTCGCTGCTCTTCCCGCATCTGTCGGTGAAGCGAAACATCTTGTTTGGCCGCTTCTTCGCCAAGCCCGGCGGACCCGATTTTGAAGCGGTCGTCGATCGTCTGGAGCTCTCTGCGCTTTTGGAGCGAGGGCCCAGGCGTCTTTCGGGCGGCGAGAAGCAGCGCGTCGCCTTCGCGCGCGCTCTGCTCGCCAATCCGCGCCTGCTCGTGCTCGACGAGCCCACCGCCGCGCTCGACCCCGCGCGGCGCGAAGAGATTCTGTCGCTGATCGAGCTCATGCGCGATCAATTTGGGATTCCGATCGTGGTCGTCTCGCACGTCGCCGAGGAGATCGCGCGCGTCGCCGATGAGGTCGTGGCGCTCGACCGCGGCAAGATCGTCGGGCGCGGCGCGCCGGAAAGGACGCTGCCGCGCGCCAACCGCTACATCGAGGGCGGGCGGTTCATGGTGACGAGCGCTTTGCGCGCACGCTGGCAATCCTACGATGAAGGGTTTGGCGTTACGCGGCTCAAGCACCCCGCGGGCGAGATCGTCGTCGCCGCGCGGCTGCCGCCGTCCGACTCGCCCATCCGCGTCGAGGTCAGGGCGACGGAAGTGGCGCTGGCGAAGACGGCGACGCCAAGCGTGAGCCTGCGCTCGGCGCTGCGCGGCAGGATCGTCGCCATCGACGCCAATGCGACAGCGCTCGCCTTCGTCACGCTCGATCTTGCTGGCGGCGACCGGCTGATCGCGGCGGTGAC
>Ga0187784_10001531_pt1 | contig 18404 bp, 19 predicted proteins | sample 1015_SJ02_MP15_2_FD_132964 | JGI IMG/M metagenome (GOLD analysis project Ga0187784, IMG submission 132964) | Tropical peat soil microbial communities from peatlands in Department of Meta, Colombia - 1015_SJ02_MP15_20_MG | ecosystem: Environmental > Terrestrial > Soil > Wetlands > Peat | place...
CCGTCGATGGGAAAACCGGCGGCGCGGAATGCCGCGATGGCGCGCGGCATGTGAAAGGCCGAAATCACCAACAGCCAGTGCTCGCCCGGCTTCGGCTGGGCAATGAGGCGCGAGAACACGGCACTCTCGATGGGTATTGCGCGATTGTTCCTCGGCGGTGATGCGGTCATGCGCGATACCGAGCGCCTCGAATTCCCTCATCGCGATCGGAGCCTCAAGCGGCGCGTCCAATAGCAACCCTGTGCCGCCCGAGAAGTCGATGCGCGCATTGGGGGTAGCGGCGCGCGAGCGCCGCGGTCGCGGTAATGCGTTCAGCCGCCTCATTGAGCGCGACGGCACCGCGAAAAAGCCGAGCGTCCTGGAGAGGAAAAAGAACATGCGACCATCCTAAATCATCCTGCCCCGCTGCGTTTCGCTCCGCCGGGGCGGATGATCACGACCGCGTCTTCCGCCACGCCGCGTAGCGCGCCTTGGCGTCGTCGTTCGGCGGGTAGAGGCCGGGCAATTTCACGCCCTTTTCGACTTCACCGAACACCCAGCTTTCGTAGAGCTCGTGCTCGGCTCCCTCGTGGGCGACGAATTCCACCAAGGCCTGCGGAATGACCACGGCGCCGTCGTCGTCGAGCGCGATCACGTCGCCGGGAAAGATCGCGCAGCCGCCGCAGCCGATCGGCTGTTGCCAGCCGACGAAGGTCAATCCATTGACCGAAGCCGGCGCGGCGACGCCTGAGCACCAGACCGGGAGCGCACTCGTCAGCACGCCGTCGCGGTCGCGCATGACGCCATCGGTGACCAGCGCCGCGACATTTCGCTTTTTCATCCGCGCGCAGAGAATATCGCCGAAGATGCCGGCGCTCGGCACGGCCATGGCGTCGGCGACTGCAATCACGCCCTCCGGCATGTCCTCGATCGCCGCGCGCGTCGAAATTGGGCTCGCCCAGCTTTCCGGGGTCGCCAAATCTTCCCGCACCGGCACGAAGCGCAGAGTGAACGCTACGCCGACGATACGCTCGCCGCCGGGGACCAGCGGTTTCGGACCATTCATCCAGCAACGCCTGATGCCTTTCTTCAGAAGCATCGTGGTGATCGTTGCGGTCGTCACCTTGCGCAGAATATCGAATAAAGCTTCGCTCATTTTCGCCTCATGTCAGGAAAATCATGCCGGCGTGATGCCGAGCCGTTCATCGCGGCGACGTAGCCACGCCACGAACGGTATCGACAACAGCACGAACCAAGCCTTGCCTACCACTTGCCCGGCCAGAAAATCGAGCGAGCCGAAGGCGAGCCAGAGGAACACGATTGAATCGACGACTAGGCCGACCAGGCTCGACGCCACGACGGCGGCGACGAGCCGGCGGCGCGCGAGCGGCGTATAGACGGCAAGATCGGCAAATTCCGAAAGGAGGAAGGCTGAGGCGGAGGCAAGCACGAGCGAAGCCGGCGCCAACAGCGCTGACAGGGCGCTGCCAAACAGGATCGCCAATGCCGACATCGCGGCACCAAGCCGGCGTTGCACGAGGTCGCGCAACACCAAGGCAATCCCGACCATCATCACGCCGGACGGCGCCATTAAACCGGGCGCGACAGGCACCAGACAGGGCCCCTGCGGCGCGACGCAGGTGGTGCCGAGATGCCCGATGAGCCAATTGGCCACTGGTATCGTCAGCGCGAACAGCCCCAGGAAGATCAGGCCTTCGCGCCGGCGCTCTCGTTCCGCAGCCGGCGTCATAACGCGGCCTTCCATTTTGCGTAGCCGTCCGCGCGCAAGCGGCAGGCCGGGCACTCGCCGCAGCCAAAACCCCAATCGTGCCGATGTTGACGGTCGCCGAGATAACAGGTGTGGGTCTCGGCGAGAAGCAGATCGATCAGGGCCTCGCCGCCGAGTTCGTGGGCCAACGCAAAGGTGTCGGCCTTGTCGACCCACATCAGCGGCGTATGGATGACGAATCGCCGATCCAGGCCGAGCGTCAGCGCGAGCTGCATCGCCTTAATCGTGTCGTCGCGGCAATCCGGATAGCCGGAAAAGTCGGTCTCGCACATGCCGGCCACGAGGTGCTTTATGCCGCGACGATAAGCGACCGCGCCGGCAAAACAGAAGAACACGAGATTGCGGCCGGGCACAAAACTTGTGGGCAGGCCCGACTCGGAGATTTCGATCGCCACCTCGCGCGTGAGCGCGGTATCCGAGATTTCCGCGAGCGCATCGATGTGCACGATGTGGTCATCGCCGAGCCGAGCGCGCCACTGTTCGGAACGCGCCGCGAGAGCCGCACGAATGCGTGGGCGCATGTTGAGCTCCACACCGTGGCGCTGGCCGTAATCGAACCCTATCGTCTCGACGTGCGCAAAGCGCTCGAGCGCCCATACCAGGCACACCGTCGAATCCTGCCCGCCCGAAAACAGCACGAGCGCGCTGTCCAGCCCGCTCACCGCTTCTACCCCCTGAGCCGGTTCGATCACTTAAGCCACTTGCCGAAGCCACTTGCCGATCCGCTCGACCGCTTCGCGCATATCTTGCGGCGCGCCAGCGTAGCACAGACGCAAGAAATTCCGTCCGCGGAGCGGATCGAAATCGACGCCCGGCGTTGCCGCCACGCCCGCTTCTTCGAGCATGCGGGTGGCGAATTCGAAACTATCGGTCGAGAACCGCGATATGTCGGCATAAAGATAAAACGCTCCGTCAGCCGGCAGGAACGAGGTGAGCCCCGCGCGCGGCAATCCCGCAAGCAGAATGCGGCGATTTTCCTCATAGCCCTGCTTCACCTTTTCCAGCTCGGCACGCCCGTCGAAGGCAGCTTCGGCCGCGATCTGGGACAAAGTGGGAACCGAGATCGCGAGATTTTGTTGCAATCGCTCGATCGGGCGCAGCAGCGGCGGCGGCACCACCATCCAGCCGATCCGCCATCCGGTCATGCAAAAATATTTGGAAAACGAATTGATGATGATGGCATCTCCCGACAGCCGCGCTGCGCTCTCCGCCGCAAAGGCATAATCGAGACCATGATAAATCTCATCCGAGATCACGACGATGCCGGCGTCTTGCGCGCATTTGATTAACGCGGCAAGCGCCGGCGCGGGCAGCATCGTTCCGGTCGGATTGGCGGGAGAGCCCACCACCACGCCCTGGAGCGGGCGAACACGATGCTCAGCGAGGAGTAACTCGTCAGTCAACGACCATCGCGTCGCCGCCGTGGTTTCGATAAAAACCGGCTCACAGTTAAGAGCAGAAAGGATGTGGCGGTAGGGCGGATAACCCGGCAACGCCACCGCCACGCGATCCCCGGCCTCGAAAGCCGCGAGAAACGCCAGCATGAAGCCGGCCGAGGAACCGGTGGTGACGACGATACGGCCCGGGTCGATGTCGAGGCCGTGCCAATCGGAATAAGCGCGCGCGATGCGCCGCCGCAGCGAAGCAATGCCGAGCGCTTCGGTATAGCCGTGCGGACCGCTCGAAAGCGCCGCCCGCACCGCCGCGATTGCGGTTGCCGCCGCTCCTGCGGCCGGCTGGCCGACTTCCATGTGGATGATCCGCCGGCCCTTTGCCTCGAGCCGCGCCGCGGCCGCGACAACATCCATCACCATAAACGGCGGTACGTTGCTGCGGGCGGACGGTCGCAGCGGACTTTTTGCCATTTCGAGCATCAATTTGCCCTTAAATTCTGCTTCACACTCGGGCTTATCGGCTTCCGCCGTCCCGCCCCGCTGATGCCGCATTCAGCGGCTTTCGTAACGCTCGGCTTTATAACCCGCGACAGGCCGGCCCAACGCGCCGCCCAATGTGTTGACCCTAATGCGTTCGATCCATACTTTGCGTCCCGGATCGAGGGACCGGTACGTCGTCTGACATGATTGTTGCTCGACCTCCTAGCAAGGTACGGCCGGCGAAGCCAGCTTCGCGCGCCATCGCCATCGCTACCGCCGCCGCCGTCGCGCTGGCGAGCGTTCCGGTGCGGGCGCAAACGGGGTCCAGTGCCGGCATCCCGATGATTCGCGACGCCGAGATCGAACAGCTCATGCGCGACTATACCGCGCCCATCCTGAAGGTGGCCGGTCTCGGTAACCAGAACGTCAAGGTCGTCATTATCAACGACAAGGCGTTCAACGCGTTTGTCATGGACGCACACCGCATCTTCGTGAATACCGGCGCGCTGATGCAGGCGACGACGCCAAATCAGCTCATCGGCGTATTTGCGCATGAGAGCGGACATATCGTCGGCGGTCACCTTTCCAAGATGCGCCAGGAGCTTGCCAACGCACAGACCGCTATGATCGTGGCCATGTTGCTCGGCGTTGGCGCCCTGGTGGCGGGCGCACATTCCGGCAACGTCGACATGGGTAACGTTGGCGCGGCAGTCGTTACCGCGCCACAGGCCTTAGCGATGAGTACGATCTTGTCCTATCAGCGCTCCCAGGAAGAGTCGGCTGACCGCGCGGGCGTGCGCTTCCTGACCATGACCGGTCAATCGGCGAAGGGCATGTACGACACTTTCAAGCGTTTCGCCGACGAGTCACTGTTCTCAGCGTACGGCGCCAATCCCTACGCGCAGAACCATCCCATGCCGGAGGAGCGCATGGCCGCTCTGGCGGAGCTGGTGAAGACGCCGTACTGGGGTAAGAAGGACCCGCCGCAACTGCAATTCCGCCACGACATGATGCGGGCAAAGCTCTACGGTTTTACCGAACGTCCGGATGTGGTGTTGCGGCACTATCCGTTGAGCGACACGAGCATGCCCGCCCGTTATGCGCGGGCCATTTCGGCCTACCGGTTCGGCGACATGCACGGCGCCGTAGAGCAAATCGATAGCTTGATTCAGTCGATGCCCAACAATCCCTATTTCTACGAACTCAGAGGCCAAGCGCTGCTCGAAGGCGCACACCCGGCCGAGGCGATCGCGCCGCTGCGCCGCGCCGTCGAGCTCGCGCCCAGTCCAGCGCTCATTCAGATCTTGCTCGCACAGGCGCTTGTCGCTACCAACAATCCCAAGCTGGCGGATCAGGCGATCCCGCTGCTCCACAGCGCGCTAGTCAAAGAGCCCGAAGCCAGCGATGCTTATACGACGCTGGCGATGGCCTTTGGTCGCAAAAACGACCTCGCCGATGCCGACCTCGCCTCGGCGCAGGCAGCCTTTGCCCGCGGCGACAACAAGACTGCGCGCGAACTCGCGGCGCGGGCCAGGCAGCGGTTTCCGATTGGCTCCCCCGGCTGGGTCCGGGCCGACGATATCGTCGCTTTCAACAAGAACCAGCGAGAAAACCCACTTTTCAAGTGAACATGAGCAGGACACCCCGATGAAGGATTCTCTTGCAAAGACCCGCCAGCCGATGCGCTTAGCCGCATGGGTCGCAGCTATGCTGCTGCTGCCGACTGTCGCGTCGGCGCAGATACCCACAGCGCAGAATCCAACCGCCCAGACTCCGGCGGCGGCGACGCTCTCGGCGCCGATATTCTCGAACGATCAGCGCCACGCGATCGAGAACGTCATCAAGGACTATCTGGTCCAGCACCCCGAGGTGTTACAGGATGCGATGGACGCACTGGACAGGCGCCAGAAGCAGGCCGATGCCGACAAAGCGCGCGAGACGATCAAGGACAATAACGCCACCATTTTCAATTCGGCGCACCAGGTCGTGCTCGGCAACCCGCAAGGCAACGTCACAATGGTCGAGTTCTTCGACTACAATTGCGGCTTCTGCAAGCGCGCACTTCCCGACATGGTCGAACTGCTCAAGACCGACCCCGATCTTAAATTCGTTCTCAAGGAATTTCCTGTTCTGGGCCAGGGTTCGGTCGAGGCGGCCCACGTCGCGGTTGCCGCACGGATGCAGGATAGTTCGGGTAAGAAGTACATCGAGTTCCACCAAAAGCTGCTCGGCGGCCGCGGCCCCGCCGATAAGGCGCACGCGCTCGCCGTCGCCAAGGAAGTCGGCTTCGACATGATGCGCATCGAGAAAGATATGGACAGCGACGAGGTCAAGAAAACGATCGAAGAGGACATGAAACTTGCCGACGCGCTCGGGGTCAACGGCACGCCGAGTTATGTGGTCGGCGACGAGGTCGTCGTTGGCGCGGTCGGACTGGACGAGTTGAAAGCGAAGATCGAGGCCGAGCGGAAGTAGTTCTTTTCGATCCGCCCGTCCGTTGCCGATTAAGCCATCGCGCCGTTTACCCTTGGCGGCGCGGCTGCAGGGATATTTCCGGACTGTTCCGGCTTCCCCTTTGCGGGGGCCTTCCCTATAAACGGACCCGGCGTGGAGCGTTCGTCCACGCCAATCCTGGCCGGGATAGGCACTTACAAATGCCGAAGACCATTTACGTCCTCAATGGACCCAATCTCGATCTGCTCGGCACGCGCGAGCCGCAAATCTATGGCCGCGCCACGCTTGCCGACGTTGAGAAGCTTTGCCAGACGACCGCGCAACGACACGGACTCGCCGTGGTGTTTCGTCAATCCAACCACGAAGGTGAGATGATCGAGTGGATTCACGAGGCCCGCGCCGAACAAGCGGCGGGGCTCGTCATCAATCCGGCCGGCTTTACCACCACGTCGGTTGCCATCCTCGATGCGCTGCTCACCATGGCGGCGCCCATCGTCGAGGTGCACATCACCAACATCCATGCGCGCGAGGAATTCCGCCGGCACTCTTACGTGTCGAAGGTTGCGCGTGCCGTCATCTGCGGTTTCGGTGTCGAGAGTTACGCGCTAGCCGTCACCGGTCTCGCCGCGATAACTGGCGCCAAGGAGTGATCGTGGCGCATAAGCCCGGGAGCCCGCGGACACCGAAAGCGCCAGCCGTGGACCACGATATGATCCGCGAACTGGCGCAGCTGCTCGATGAAACCGGCCTCACCGAGATCGAGTTCGAACGTGATGGCGTGTCGATCCGCGTCGCCCGCCACGCCCAGGCGTCCGCCGGGCGAACACAGGCGGCGGACTTGTCCCTCGTCGCACCCGCCGCAACAGCTCCGACCGCGGCGCCCGCCGAACCGGCGCAGCATCCGGGCACCGTCGCCTCGCCGATGGTCGGAACTGCCTATCTCGGCCCCACCCCCGGCGCGCGGCCGTTCGTCGAAGTCGGCAGCTTGGTGAAGGCCGGCGAGACGCTTATCATCATCGAGGCGATGAAGACGATGAATCAGATTCCCGCGCCGCGCTCCGGTACGGTCATTCAGATTCTCGTCGAGGACGGTCAGCCGGTCGAATATGGCCAGCCGCTGATGATCATTGAGTCAAGCCAATAGTGCAGGGCGAAATAGCGAGTAGGGATGATGCCACGGCTCTGTTCTAATCCCTGTTCGCCGTTCGCTTTTCGCCGCTCGCCGCGCTGAGCCGCCGCGATGTTCGACAAGATACTCATCGCCAATCGGGGGGAGATCGCGCTACGCGTGCTGCGGGCTTGCAAGGAGCTCGGTATCGCCACGGTGGCCGTGCACTCGACCGCCGACGAAGACGCCATGCACGTGCGGCTGGCCGATGAGAGCGTCTGCATCGGACCGCCCGCCGCGAAAGACAGTTACCTCAATATTCCCGCTCTGCTCGCCGCCTGCGAGATCACCGGGGCGGACGCCGTGCATCCCGGCTATGGCTTCCTCTCCGAAAACGCGCGCTTCGCCGAAATCCTGGCCGAGCACAATGTTTACTTCATTGGCCCTCGCCCCGAGCACATCCGCCTCATGGGCGACAAGATCGCGGCCAAGCGCGCCGCCAAGGAGCTTGGCATTCCGGTCGTTCCCGGCTCCGATGGCGATGTCGGCTCCGATGCGCAAGCCTACCGCCTGGCCGGCGACGTCGGTTATCCGCTCATGCTCAAGGCGGCAGCCGGTGGCGGCGGCCGCGGCATGCGAGTGGTGCGAGTGGAAAGCGAGCTTGCGCCGGCGCTGATGTCAGCGCGCGCCGAGGCGAAGTCCGCGTTCGGTGACGACGCGCTCTACCTCGAGAAATATTTGGAGCGGCCGCGCCACATCGAAATCCAGGTCCTCGGCGACGGCAGGGGCCGCGCCATCCATCTCGGCGAGCGCGATTGCTCCCTGCAGCGCCGGCACCAGAAGGTCTGGGAAGAAGGCCCGTCCCCGGCCCTCAACAGAACCGCGCGGGACGAGATCGGCGAGACTGTCGCAAAAGCAATGCGTGAGATCCGATATCTTGGCGCCGGCACGGTCGAGTTTCTATACGGGGACGGCAGGTTCTACTTCATCGAAATGAATACGCGCATTCAGGTCGAGCATCCGGTGACCGAGATGATCACCGACATCGACCTTATCCTGGAGCAAATCCGCGTCGCCGCCGGCAGCGACCTGACGCTTACGCAGAACGACGTCAAATTCCACGGCCACGCCATCGAGTGCCGCATCAACGCCGAGAACGCAGTGTCGTTTCGGCCGTCGCCGGGCAAGATCGTGCATTACCATCCGCCCGGCGGACTAGGCGTGCGCGTCGATTCCGCCGTTTATCACGGCTACACGATCCCGCCGTATTACGATTCTCTGGTCGGCAAGCTCATCGTCCACGGCAAGACGCGCAGCGAGTGTCTTATGCGGTTAAAGCGCGCGCTCGACGAATTCGTCGTTGACGGCATCGAAACCACGCTGCCGCTGTTCCGCGCATTGGCGCGGGAAAAGGACATTATCGACGGCCAGTACCACATCCATTGGCTTGAGGAGTTCCTGGCCCGCGGCGCGCTGGCGGATTAGCTCACGCCGGCAAGCCGGCCGTCGTCGCGCGCAGCGTGGCGGCAAGCAACTGCCCGACCAGCGCCGGTTCATAGGGCTTCGGCACGACGACCGAGCCCGGCACACGCGCGTCCAGCTTGAGCATGCTGGCTCGCCCGGAGGTGTAGACGACCGAAAGATGCGGCCGCATCTCGCGGGCGCGACGCGCAAGAGCCGCGCCATCCATGCCGCCCGGCAAGTTAATGTCGGTAAATAGGACATCCACCGGCAGCGCAGCGAGATGCTGCAGCGCATCGGCGGCATTGGCTGCCGTCACCACGGCAAAACCCTGCTCCGACAGCGATTGCGCCACCCACGCGCTGACGAGGAACTCGTCCTCAACAACAAGGACGTGGATCGGTTCGGTCTTTGTTATATTTGGTGCCATGGCCGCAGCCCGACTTCACCGCTGTCATGAAGGCGTAACGCCCCGTGCGCGGCAGCGTTCAAGCTGTCCGAGAATCGTAGTGAATTATGCTTTGCGGTCCGTTAACGGCGGAGCCTGCGCGGATCACGGCGCCTGGGGCAATTCCACATTGTCCTCGAGCATGATTTTCTCGAAATCGCTGATGAGGATTTCGACCCGCATCCGCCAGACTCCTGCGACCGGGATATGGAGACCGTTGACGCGCCACTGCGCGCCGCCTGCAAAACTCGCGCTGCGTCGGATCGGCTCGATGCCGGCACCTGGGTTCCAGATGACGAGCACGACCTCCTTCGCCGCGACCGGAGCGTAGTCATCGGTGGTGATCTCGATACCGACGGAAGCGCCGCGGTTGCGTTCGGGCGCCAGATCGATTTGCGCCATAGCCCGCTCGCCGTGGAAATGGATGTAGGTCGTTTCCGCGGTGGCGAGCGCGCGCGGCGGCGGCGTGAAGCGCCACAGACCGACAATGCCGAGGATAACGGCGGCGAGCACAAACTCGGTCGTAATGACCGTCACCAAACGTGGCTGGCCGGTAACGGCGAGCCGCGGCACGAGCGCGTAGCGGCCGAACGCCGCGAGCGCGAGCATGATCAGCACCAGGCTAAGCTTCGCCGCCAGCACGAGGCCATAATCGGTCGTCCACAGCGCATCGAGCCGATCGAAGCTGACAGTCGTCAGCACGATCCCGGTCGCGATAAGGATTGCGAGCGGCGCCGGGATCAGACGTGAAAAACGGTCCAAGGCGACGCGATCGCCTGCCCGCACAGTCATCGTCAACGGCAACAGTGAACCGACCCAGAGCGTGACGCAGACGGCATGCAGGAACAGCGATGGAACCGTCAGGTACGGCTCGGCCGTACTGGCGTGGCTGCTTGCGACGAAGGCGAATCCGATTCCTGTGAGTGCGAGAACAGCGAACGACCTCGCCGCAGACAAGTTCTCGACCCAAAGCGCTAACAGTCCTGCAGTCAGCGTCGCCAGCGCGAGCGTTACCGCGAAACCCCACGTGGTGCCGAAGCCCGCGGCCCAAACCGTCGGCCGCAAGGCCTGCGATAACGGCTCCGCCAACGCGTCGAGGCCTTGGAACGGCAGCGAAGCCGTTGCGGCGACCATGCCGGCGATCATGGCTGCGGCAAAGATGGCGCGCCCCGGCGTCGGCCGCTTGGCGGCGAGCCAGACCGTGAAGGCAGCGCCGCCGATGCCGACGAAGAACGCGATCGCGAGAACGAACTGCGCGGCCCAAATTGCGGCGTGAACCGCAGCGGCACCCTCGACAACCGGAACACTCACACCGGCGGTCGGATATCCGATCGCAAAACCGACCACGCCGCCGACCGGATGACCGTCCGCCGAGATGACCCGCCAGCTCAGCGCATAGCTGCCCTGTTGTGGCATCGGCGGTGCCGCAATCACGACGGATTTATTTTCGGTGCTGGCATTCGTCAGTGTCGTGATCTGGCCGTCAGGGCGCACCAGGCGCATCACCAGCGGTGCAACCGGTTCGTTGAACTCGAGCCGGAAGAATTTGGGTGAATCGAAAATTGTAACGCCGTCGGCGGGCGCAGCGGACAGCAATGAGGCGTGTGCCCACGCCGGGCTCGCTGCAGCCAGAATGGCCAACAATGGCGGCAGCGCCACGTAGACGCACAGTAGGCGCCGGCAAAGACGGATCGTCACGGCTTCGGCACGAGCTTTAATCCCGGTGCCGGCTCAGGATAATCGGTGCCCGGGGCCGAAATTTCGATCCAGCGGTGAACTCCCGTTTCGCACTCCTGCACCACCGGAAAGTAGAGCGTCTGACCAGGCTTAAGATCGCTAGCAAGAAATGTCTGGAAGACGAACTCGTCATAGTAGGCGTCAGGCAGCTTGCCACCCGACCAGTCGACCTCAGTCACGCCTTCACTGACCTGGGCGCGGTCGAGGCTGTAGGCTTTGGCGTATTTCCCCTTGACGAGATTGATGGTCCAACCCGGCTTGGGCATCGGCTTAACGTCGATCACACCCTCGGGAATCCGGACCCGGATCGCGATGGTCGGCGAGCCGTTACAGCCGTGCGGAACGCGCAGCACGGCTTTGTATGACTTGCCGACCGGCGCCTCACTCTGCTCCAGCGTCACATGGGCGAACGCGCAGGGTGCGAAGCCAAAAATGGCTAACAATAAAGTGGCCAACACTAAAATTGCGGCTGACGTGCCGCCGGTGACGCCGATAGAAGATCGGAACATGCGTCGTCTCCGGACTTTAGATCAATCGCGCCGTTGTCACACTCGCGTTAGCATGGATGGCGCCTCTTGAACCAGCAGGCGCGAGCCGGCTAAACGAAGCTCATGGCGAGCCGCGAGTCCGCACTTATCGACATCACGCCCGAGGTGCTGCTCAAAGCCTATTCCTGCGGCATCTTCCCGATGGCGGAAAGCGCCGACGATCCGGCGCTCTATTGGATCGAGCCGGAACGGCGCGGCATCATCCCGCTCGAGCGCTTTCACGTGCCCGACCGCCTGGCGCGCACCGTGCGTTCCGATCGCTTTACGGTGGTTGCCGATCGCGATTTCGATGCGGTCATCGACGGCTGCGCGCAGCCGACGCCGGGAAGGACACGGACCTGGATCAACGCCCGCATCCGCAATCTGTACCGCAAACTCTACGACCGTGGCGACTGCCATACCGTCGAGGTCTATGACGGCGAGGAATTGGTCGGTGGCCTCTATGGCGTCAGTCTCGGCCGCGCCTTTTTCGGCGAGAGCATGTTCCACCTCAAACGCGACGCGTCGAAGGTCGCTCTCGTGCACCTCGTGGCACGGCTCAAGGCCGGACATTACCGCCTGCTCGACACCCAGTTTGTCACCGACCATTTGCGCAGTTTCGGTGCCCTCGAGGTGGCGCGGCCCGCCTATCACAAACTGCTCGACGCAGCGCTCGTCGGCGAGGCAGATTTCGGCGCGCTGCCGCTCGATCGCCCGGTTGCGGGCGCGGTCGCGCTGGCACGGCTTACGCAAAGATGATCGGCGTCAGTCGTCCGTGACGGGCGCCGATGCCGCCGGCGCGACGCGTTGACGTGGTGGCGGGGGCTGGCGCGGCCGTCCTGGAGCGGGCGGCGCGACGCCAGCCACCGGCGCGGGCGGCGCACCTGATTGCGCAACCGGGCTGGAGAGTGGCGACGCACAATCGGTCAGCCAGACATCGTAGATCGGGTGCTCGACGGCATGCAGGCCGGGGCTCGACGCGAACATCCAGCCGGTAAAGATCCGTTTGATTTCGCCCTGCAACGTCACCTCGTCGACCTCGACAAAAGCGTCGGTGTTCGTCGCCTCGGTCGGCGGGCGCGTGTAACAGGCCCGTGCGGTGACTTGCAGCGCGCCGAACTGCACGGTTTCCCCGAGCGCTGCATCGAAGGAGATGATGCGACCGGTGATTTTGTCGAGACCGGAAAATACCGCACGGCCGTTCTCAATCTTATGCGTCGGGGTCTCGGTGACGACGGTATCGTCCGGCTGCGGCGATGTATCAACCGGTTGCGACGGCGGCGGGTTGGCCAACGCCGGCAAACTGCGCGCAGGCTGAGGCGGCGGCGGGGATGGCGACGTGTTCAACGGATTCGATGGCGCGGGAGCAAGTGATGCGCCCGGCGGCGGCGGCAGCGGCTGCGCCTGGATGCTGGACGGCGGACGTGCCGCAGGATTTTGCTGCGCTGGATATTGCTGCGACGGTGGATACTGCTGGGAGGGTGGATATTGCCCCGGATATTGCACCGGTGGCGGCTGCGGCGGAAACGGTCCGTTGGGAACGTCGGCCGGCGGCCGCGGCGGCGAGTCGTTGAAAATGTTGCCGAACTGGGCCGCAGCGGGCGCAGCGGCTAGCGTTCCGCCGATCACGACCAAGAGTGCGGCGATGCGAAACATGAAATCTTTGCGTGGCCTGTTGCCGGCGGCGTTGCGCCTCGCCCCGTTAACATGCCGAATAAGGCAATTCCAGGGACCAGTAATTCCAGGGACCAGTGATCAGTAGTCAGTAATCAGGTGAAAAGACCCGTTTCTGATTACGGACCGCTACCTGAATACTGATTACTGACTTCCTGGTACCCAGGCCTTGTAGTCGCCGGTCGCCTTGGGACGACGGCCTTGTGCCAATGTCGATCCGCTTGGACGATGCGCGGCCGCCGAGCCGGTCAGATTGGGCCGATGCGGCTTCTCCCAGCGGTACGGCGTCACCACGTCCTGCGTCGGCGGCAAGTCGACGGTGTGATGCAGCCAGCCATGCCAGCTCGGCGGCACACGGGACGCCTCCGCGACGCCGTTATAGATCACCCATCGCCGCTCAAAAAGGAGCGTCGGATCGATTTTGCCTCCCTTGGTTCGGTAATACCGATTGCCGAATTCGTCCGCACCGACGAATTCGCCATACAGCCACGTCCACCACTGCGTACCGAAGGTCTGGCCGTTCCACCAAGTAAACAAACGCAGCAGGAAAGTTTTCATTGCTGACTGCCTGTCTGACGACGATAGATTGGCGCCTTGATGCCACCTTGCGCCTGCGGTGTCCAGGGCGGAGCCCGATGAATCCGACCTGTGACTTCCGCGTTTCCCGTTGTATTTTGTGTCACGTGGCAAGATTTATCGCAAAACCTTCAATCTGAGTTGAAGGCACTCGGCGGTGCGCTGTCTTTTGCGCCGGCATGGGTGGTATCTTTCATCCTCCTCGTCAGCGCATTCGTTTTGGCGTGGCTCGTCCACGCCGTAATATTGAAAATTTTACACCGGCTGCTGCACGGCCGGCGGCTGTATCTGCAAACCATTCTGGGCGCGACCAAAAATCCGATGCGGCTGGCGCTTCTCATCCTGGCATTGGCAATCGCGCTGCCGACCGCCCCGCTCGATCCCGACACCAAAGGCATTTTTGCGCGGCTTTTGGCCGTGGCGACGATCTGTCTGTTCGGCTGGATCGCGCTGACCGTTCTGCACATCGCCGCCAACCTCTACCTGCTCCGCTTCCGCACCGATGTCGAAGATAACCTGTTGGCGCGCAAGCACATCACCCAGGTGCGCGTACTGCTGCGCATGCTCGATACCGTTATTATCATGGTGACGGCCGGTTTTGCTTTGATGACTTTCGATGCGTTACGGCAATACGGCGTCAGCCTGTTTGCTCCCCGCCGGCGTTGCCGGCATCCTCGCCGGCCTCGCTGCACGGCCGGTGCTGAGCAACCTCCTCGCCGGCTTGCAGCTGGCGGTGACGCAGCCGATCCGGCTCGAAGACGCCGTCACCGTCGAGAACGAATACGGCTGGATCGAAGAGATCACCTCGACCTATGTGGTGATCCGATTGTGGGATTTGCGCCGCTTCATCGTACCGCTCAGCTATTTTATCGAAAAGCCGTTCTACAATTGGACGCGGCAAGCGACGGCCAATATCGGCACCGTGTCGCTGTATCTCGACTACGCGGCCCCGATCGATCGCATTCGTGAAAAGGCGACCGAGTTCGTCGCGCAGTCCGAGCAGCCGACCGCTAAAGTCGTCAACGTGCTGGTCGCCACTACCAGCCCGCAAGGGATCGAAGTGCGCGTCCTGGCGAGCGCCAATTCCGCCGGCAGTACTTTCGACCTATGCGCGGAACTGCGCGAGAAGCTGATCGGCTTTCTGCAGCAGGAGCATCCGGAGGCACTGCCGCGAACACGAAATGAAGACGTCGAAGCGCTGGCGCGGAAGGATCGGCCGCCGCCATCGCCCGCATCGGGCCGCGCGTGAATCTACCACCACGCCGTCGGATTGAAGTGTCCCGCCGCCTGCTCGATGACGGCGCCGAGCGCAAACAGGGTCTCTTCCTCGAACGGCCGGCCGATGAGTTGCAGGCCGAGCGGCAGGCCTTGCCCGTCGAGCCCGCCCGGCACCGAAATCCCCGGCAACCCGGCCATGTTCACTGTCACCGTGAACACGTCATTGAGGTACATTTCGATCGGGTCGGCGCGGCCTTTTTCGCCGATGGCAAAGGCGGCGGACGGCGTCGCCGGCGTCAAAATGGCCTGAATGCCCTCGGCAAAGCATCGTTCGAAATCCCGCTTGATGAGCGTGCGCACTTTCTGCGCCCGCAGGTAATAGGCGTCGTAATAGCCGGCGGAGAGTACATAGGTGCCGATCATGATGCGCCGGCGCACTTCCTTGCCGAAACCGGCGGCGCGGGTCTGCTCGTACATGTCGATGATATCGCGGCCGGGCACGCGCAGCCCGTAGCGCACGCCGTCGTAGCGGGCGAGATTGGACGAGGCTTCGGCCGGCGCGACGATGTAGTAGGCCGGCAGCGCGTATTTCGTCATCGGCAGGGAAATGTCGACCAGTTCGGCGCCGGCGTCCTTAAGCCACTGCGCGCCCTGCTGCCACAGCTTTTCGATTTCCGTCGCCATGCCGGGCATCCGGTATTCCTTCGGAATGCCGATGCGCATGCCCTTGACCGAGCTGCCGATCGCTTTTTCGTAGTCCGGCACCGGCAGATCGGCGCAGGTCGTGTCTTTGGCGTCGTGGCCGGCCATCGAACGCAACAGGATGGCGCAATCGCGCACGGTGCGCGCGAGCGGCCCGGCCTGATCGAGCGACGACGCGAACGCCACAATCCCCCAGCGCGAGCAGCGGCCGTAGGTCGGTTTCAGTCCCACGATGCCGCAAAACGCCGCCGGCTGGCGGATCGAGCCGCCGGTATCTGTGCCGGAGGCGCCGACGCACAGACCGGCCGATACCGCGGACGCCGAACCGCCCGAGGATCCGCCAGGGACGAGCTTTACGTCCGAGCCACGCCGGCGCCACGGCGATACGACGGGGCCGAAATAGGACGTCTCGTTCGACGAGCCCATGGCGAATTCATCGTTGTTGAGCTTGCCGAGCAGCACCGCGCCATCGCGCCAGAGATTTGCCGTGACGGTCGATTCGTAAGTGGGAATGAAATTATCCAGGATGTGCGAACCTGCCGTCGTGCGTACACCTTCGGTGCAGAACAAATCCTTGATGCCGAGCGGCAGTCCTTCGAGCGGCCCGCCCTCGCCTTTCACCAACCGCACATCCGAAGCCCGCGCCATGTGGCGGGCGCGATCCGGCGTCTCCAACACGAAGGCATTCAGCGCGCGCGCCTTTGCGATCGCGGCAAGGTGCGCTTCGGTAAGTTCGACCGCGGAAATTTCCTTGCTGCGCAGGGCAGCGCGCGCCTGCGCCAGCGTGAGCGAGGTGAGATCGGTCATTCGGCGGTGGGGTCGTCGCAGGAAAACGGATTTCTGGCGGACAAGCTGGGCGCAGTCTTGGCGGGCGCAATCTTGGCGGGCTCAGAGACGACGGGCGCTTCCGGCGTCGGCTTATCCCAATCGGCCTGCACCGGCAGTGTCCGCACCGGAAATTCGGCAAACAGCGCATCGACCGCCGCCGGATCGTCGGGCGCCAGTAAACCCTGGCTGTCAAGATAAGCGAGCCAAATGGCATCCTGTTCGCAGGCGAAGCACATTTATTCCACCACTTTCGGAACGAGGAAAAAGTGATGCTCGTGGGCCGGCGCATTGGCAATGATGGCGTCGGCAATGCCGCCGTCAGTCACCTTGTCCTCGCGCATTTTCATCGCCATCGGAGTAACCGAGGTCATCGGCTCGACGCCCTCGACACTGACCTTCGCGAGCTGTTCGACAAAGGCCAGGATGGCATTGAGCTCGCCCTTAAGACCCTCCACCTCATCTTCCGCGACCGCGATCCGCGCCAGATGCGCAACGCGGCGGACGGTATTGGCGTCAACGGACATCGGCGTGACCTTAGGTAGTGACGTCGGGCGCTCTCGGAACCAAGCGCAGAAATGTCCCCGCCTATAGCAGAGCAGCCATTTCGAGCCAACAGTCGGCTATCCGGCGCCTGCCCGCTCGCATTGTGCGACGCGCGACGCGCGCGTAATTTGAGCCTCAAATGTCCTCTTTACGGCCAGTCCATATCGTCGGCGGCGGCCTTGCAGGTTCCGAGGCCGCCTGGCAGTTGGCACGCCGCGGCGTGCCGGCGGTGCTGCACGAAATGCGGCCCAAGCGCTCGACCGCTGCGCACCAGACCGGGCAATTCGCCGAGCTGGTTTGCTCGAATTCGTTTCGCTCCGACGACGCCGAGGCAAGCGCCATCGGCCTCCTGCATGCCGAAATGCGAAGGCTTAATTCGCTGGTGATGCGCGCGGCCGACCGCCACAAGCTGCCGGCGGGCGGCGCGCTCGCCGTCGACCGCGAAAACTTTGCCGCGGCGATCACCGCGGCGCTGGAAACTGAGCCGCTGATCGAAATCGATCGCGCGGAGATTGCTGCGCCGCCAGCGGAATGGGATAGCGTGATCGTCGCCACCGGCCCGCTCACCTCGCCAGCGCTGGCCGACGCGCTGCGCGCGCTCACCGGCGAAGACGCACTGTCGTTCTTCGACGCCATTGCACCGATCGTTCATCGCGACTCCATCGACTGCGACATCGCATGGTTCCAGTCGCGCTATGACAAGGCCGGGCCCGCCGGCTCGGGAGCCGACTACATCAATTGTCCGCTGACACGCGCGCAGTACGACGCATTCGTCGATGCGCTGTTGTCCGGCGATAAAGTCGCCTTTCACGATTTCGAGGCGGTGACGCTGTATTTCGACGGCTGCCTGCCGATCGAAGTGATGGCGGAGCGCGGTCGCGAGACGCTGCGCCATGGGCCGATGAAGCCGTTCGGACTCACCAATCCGCGGCAGCCCGAGACCAAACCCTATGCCGTGGTGCAGCTACGCCAGGACAACAAGCTCGGCACGCTGTTCAACATGGTCGGTTTCCAGACCAAGCTCAAGCACGGCGAGCAGGTCCGCATTTTCCGCACCATTCCGGGCCTCGCCAGGGCCGAGTTCGCCAGGCTCGGCGGACTGCACCGCAATACCTTCCTCAATTCGCCAAAGCTGCTCGATGCGACATTACGGCTGAGGGTTATGCCGCGACTGCGCTTTGCCGGTCAGATCACGGGCTGCGAGGGGTATGTGGAGTCGGCGGCGATCGGGCTCCTTGCCGGACGCTTCGCCGCCGCGGAACGGCTTGGCGAGCGGCCGCTCATTCCGCCGCCGACCACCGCGCATGGCGCGCTGCTCGGTCACATTACCGGAGGCCATATCGAAACCGTCGACGCCGGCCCCGGCTCATTCCAGCCAATGAACGTCAATTTCGGCCTGTTCCCACCGCTGTCGCGCATGCCAAGCAACGATGCCGACGGCAACCGTCTGCGCGGCACCGCGAAATCGATCGCCAAGAAGCGCGCG
>Ga0187784_10001533_pt1 | contig 18399 bp, 18 predicted proteins | sample 1015_SJ02_MP15_2_FD_132964 | JGI IMG/M metagenome (GOLD analysis project Ga0187784, IMG submission 132964) | Tropical peat soil microbial communities from peatlands in Department of Meta, Colombia - 1015_SJ02_MP15_20_MG | ecosystem: Environmental > Terrestrial > Soil > Wetlands > Peat | place...
CGGTTGCGAAACAGCTCCCAGAACATGTGCGGCGCGCTGCCGATGCCGGCCGACGCCACGGTGATCTTGCCGGGATTGGCCGTGGCGTAAGCGATCAGTTCGGCAACGGTTGTGACCGGCAGCGACGGGTTGACCACCAGCACGCCGGCGCCGCGCGAAATGGTGGCGACCGGAGCGAAGTCGGAAACGACGTCGAAATTCAGATTGCGGTAAAGGGTCGCATTCCAGGCGTCGGCCGAAGTGGTGAGCAACAGCGTGTAGCCGTCCGGCGCCGACTTTGCGACCGCCTCCGCGGCGATCGTACTGCCGGCGCCCGGCCGGTTCTCGACGATGAATTGCTGGCCGAGACCTTCCGACAGCCACTGGGCGATCAGGCGCGCGTAAGTGTCGCTGATGCCGCCCGGCGGGAAGCCGGAGACGATCCGCGCCGGCCGCGACGGGTAGCTTTGCGCCCGCGCCGCATTGTCGCTGGCGGCAAGCGCGGCGAGGGCGGAAAGACGTAGAAATCCTCGGCGCGGAAGTTTCAGAATCATGGCCGGCAACAATACTACATGAGACGCGCCTGCGTCAGAGACGAAGCCACGGTGCCGCAAGCACCTTGCTCCGGCGCCGGCAAAACGCGAAGATCGCATACCGGGCCGCCAGAGCCCGGAATTCTGGCAGGGAGGATTTCATGCGCTTTCCGCTCATGGCGCTCACGCTTGCGGCGATGGCCGGGCTTACCGCGACCGCCGCGCGCGCAGCGCCGTTCATGATCGTCGGCGACGACGAAAAACTGTCTTTTATCGACGGCAAGGCCGTCGTATCGCCGCCAGGCAAGGATTCGGTGTTGATCGTCGATCTGGCCAATCCGCTCGATCCGAAGATCGTCGCCAATCTGCCGCTGAAGAATTCGGTGGTCGGGCCGCCGGTCAATCTCGACATCGATCCCACCAATTCGGTGGCCATCGTCGCCGACTCGATGGACGCGGTCAAAGACGGCGACAATTGGAAGCAGGTTCCCGACAACAAGATCTATGTCATCGATCTCAAGGCCAAGCCGGCCAAGCTGATCAATACCATCGAAGGCCCCAAGCAGCCGTCCGGCCTGTCGATCAACCCGGCCGGCAATCTGGCGCTGGTGACCAATCGCGTCGGCAAATCCATCTCCGTGTTGTCGATCCACGGCACCGACGTCAAGCTCGTCGACACCGTGGACATGGGCGATGAAGTCACCGCCGTCGTCTTCACCCCGGACGGCAAGCACGCGCTGGCGACCAAGGCGTCCGCCAACAAGTTCGCGCTGCTCGATATCGACGGCAACAAGGTGACCTACACCAAGCGTGATTTTCTGGTCGGGCTGTTTCCCTACAACATCGCCATGGCGCCGAACGGCGCCATCGCGCTCACCGCGGACAACGGCAATGCCGGCACCTCCGACGGCAATGTCGACACGGTCAGCGTCATCGATCTGACCGAGCCGGTGCACGTCATCGATCACATAACGGTCCCCGACAGCCCAGAAGGGGTGGCGTTCAGCCCGAAAGGCAATATCGCGGTGGCGGTCGAGGCGACCGGCTCCAATCATCCCAAGACCGATTGGTACTATCACCCGCACGGCGTCGTGACGGTGCTCAAGGTGGACGGCAAGAAAGTAACCCGGCTCAACGACATCGAAGTCGGCGCCTTGCCGGAGGCGGTCGGCTTCACGCCCGACGGCAAGTACATCTATGTCGGCAACTATTCCGATCGCGATTTCTCGATTCTTCGCGTCGACGGCACCAAGGTCACCGACACCGGCAAGCGCTTCAAAGTGCCGGGCCAGCCGGGCTCCGCGCGCATGAGCCCGCACTGACGCCGGTCCGGTTCGCGACTCTTAAAGCCCGCGGCGGAACGCCGCCGCGGGCGCAATGGTTATAATCGCGTCGGCTCAAATGGCCGTTGGAGGTCGCATGGCAAAGCGCAGGCGCAGATATTCCAGGAGTGTCGGCAAAGAGGTCGCGCGCGAGATGCGCCGCTACGAACGCGGCACCGCGCGCAGCGGCAAAGGCGGCAAGGCCGGCAAGGTCAAGAGCCGCAAGCAGGCCATCGCCATCGCGCTGTCGATCGCCCGCAAGAAGGGCGAGAAGGTGCCGAGGAGGAAAGCGAGGTGACGCCTCTTAAGCAGGGCGCTACTTCTCACTCCCGCGCCGGCGCGATAGGCTGACCTCGCATCGCTTCATGCCGGTGATTGGCGACATGCGACTTCCGCGCCGACGCATTCTGCATCTCGCCGCGGCCGCGGCGATGACGCCCGCGCTGCCGCGGTTCGCCGCTGCGCTGGATTATCCGACGCGGCCGGTGCGCATTATCGAGGGCTTCGGCGGCGGCAGCACGCCCGATCTGGTGTCGCGCCTGATCGGGCAATGGCTGGCGCAGCGCCTGCATCAGCCTTTCGTGGTCGAGAACCGCACCGGCGCCGGCGGCAATGTCGCGGCGCAGGCCGTGGCCACCGCCGCGCCCGACGGCTACACGCTGCTCACCTGCGTGACGGCGAACGCCATCAACGTCACGCTCTACCAAAAACTCGACTTCGATTTTCTGCGCGATTTCGTGCCGGTGGCCGGCGTGTTCCGCTTTCCGATGGTGCTGTTGGTCAACCCGTCGTTCCCGGTCAAGACGGTCGGCGAATTCATCGCCTATGCCAAGGCCAATCCCGGCAAGATCAATATCGCCTCGCCCGGCGTCGGCACGCCGATGCATGTCGCCATCGAGCTATTGAAGATGCAGGCCGGAATCGACCTGGTTCACGTGCCGTATCGCGGTCCGGCGGCGGCATTCACCGATTTGCTGGCCGGACGGGTTCAGTCCTTCATTATCACGCTGTCGAGCGCATTCGGTTTTCTCAAGACCGACAAATTGCGCGCGCTCGCGGTCACCGGCGCGGCGCGGGCGCAGGTCGTGCCGGCCGTTCCGAGCCTGAGCGAAACGCTTCCCGGCTTCGACGCCACCGCCTGGGACGGCACCTGCGCGCCGAACGGCACGCCGGCCGAAATCGTCGCGGCGTTGGGCGACAACATCACCGCCGGCCTTGCCGATCCGCAGTTCAAGCTGCCGGTCAAAGAGCTCGGCGGCGAAACCGTGCCGATGGGTTCCGCGCAATTTGGCGAATTCCTCGCCGCGGAAACCGCCAAGTGGGCGAAGGTCGTCAGGTTCGCCAACCTCACGGCGGGCTGATCGGGAGCAAGCATGGGAGCGAGCCGCCGGGACATCTTGCGCATGGCCGCCGCGGCGCTCGCCGCCGTGCCGCGTCCTGCTCTAGCCGACGGCTACCCGACGCGGCCGATCCGCCTGGTGCTGCCGTTTCCGCCGGGCGGCGTGTTCGACATCATCGGCCGGCCGTGGGCGGATAAGGTGAAGGCGAGCCTCGGCACGGTGTTCGTCGACAATCAGCCGGGCGCGGGCGGTTCGCTCGCCGCGCAATTGGTCGCGCACGCCGAGCCCGACGGCTATACGATCTTCCTCGGCAGTTCCTCGATCCATCTCACCGAAATGATCTTGCGCGAGCATCCGCTGCTCGACCCGATGAAGGATCTGGTGCCGGTGTCGATGGTGGCGATCAGTTGTTTCGGCATCGCCGTCAATCCCGCCGTGCCGGTGCAAAGCCTCGGCGAGTTGATCGACTACGTGAAGGCCAATCCCGGCAAGCTGTCCTACGGCTCGGCCGGCGCCGGCACCCTGAACCATCTCACCGGTGAACTGCTCAAATCGCGCGCCGGCATCGCCGACCTGCCGCACGTGCCGTATCGCGGCTCCGGACCTGGCATGGCGGACCTTATCGCCGGCCAGATTCCGATTTACATCCCGGCGATGACCAGCCAGGTGCTCGAATTCCACCGCACCGGCAAACTGCGCCTGTTGGCGATCACCAATCCGGAACGGCTCACCGTCGCGCCGGCGACGCCGACCGCGATCGAATCCGGCGTTGCGGAACTGGTCGTGCAGCAGGTCATCGGCATATTCGCGCCGGCAAAGACGCCGGCGCCGGTCGTGGCGCAGATTGGCGCGGCGAATGCGACCGCAATGGCGGACGCGGCCTATCGGCAGTCGCTGATCGACGCCGCCGTCATGCCGGTGACCGACTGGACGACGCAAAAATTCAACGAGTTCATGGCCGCCGACGTCGCGCGTTGGTTGCCGCTGGTCAAAGCGATCGGGGTGCGGCTCGATTGAGCGCGGAAGCTGGGATCGCCAATGAACAGACGAAGATTTTTGCACTTGGCCGCAGTCGCCGCCGCGCTCGCCGGCGCCGCGGGCGCGGCCCGGGCGAAAGATTATCCGGCGCGGCCGCTGCGCATCGTCGTGCCTTATCCCCCCGGAATCGCTCCCGACATCGCGACGCGGCTGGTGAGCCAAGCGCTGGCGGAGCGGCTCGATCAGCAAATCGTCGTCGACAACCGGCCGGGCGGTGCCAGCAATATCGGCACCGAAATCGTCGCCCGCGCTCCGGCCGACGGCTATACGCTGCTCACGCTGACGACGACCAACACCATCAACGTCTCGCTCTACCGCGATCTCGGCTTCGATCTGTTGCGCGACTTTGCTCCGGTCGCGGGGCTGGTGCGCCTGCCGCTGGTGCTGGTGGTCAATCCCGCGGTGCCGGCCGCCACGCTTGCCGAGTTCGTCGCTTATGCCAAGGCCAATCCCGGCAAGATCAATTATGCCTCGGTCGGCAGCGGCGCCGCCACCAACGTGGCCGGCGAGCTGTTCAAAACGATGGCCGGCGTCAACCTGGTCAACGTGCCGTATCGCACCAGTTACATGCCGGATCTGATCAACGGCCAGGTGCAGGCGGCATTCACCCCGATCTTGCAGAGCGTCGGCTATATCAGAGCGGGCAAGTTGCGGGCGTTGGCGGTCACGACGGCGGCGCCGGCGGCGGCGCTGCCAGGCATTGCCACGGTGGCACAGGTCGTGCCGGGCTACGAGGCCGCCGTTTGGGACGCGGTCGGCGCGCCGGCGCACACCCCGCGCGGCATCGTCGACAAGCTCAACAAAGAGATCAACGCGGTGCTTGCCGACGCTAAGATGAAGGCGCGGCTGGCCGATCTCGGCGGCGAGCCGATGCTGATGACGCCCGTCGAGCTCGGCGCCTACATGGCCGCCGAAACCGAGAAGTGGAGCGGAATCGTCAAATTGGCGGGCATCAAACCGGAGTGAGCCGCATTGCACCCGATACTGCATGGCAGTGCACCATGACGCTGCACCGTCGCCGATTTTTGCAAGCGGCGGCCGCGGCGTTGGCGGCTTGGCCGCGCGCGGCGCGCGCGCTCGACTACCCGACGCGGCCGGTGCGTCTGGTGGTCAGCGTTCCCGCCGGCGGCTCGCCCGACATTATCGGACGCTTGATCGCGCAATGGCTGTCGGACCGGCTCGGCCAGCCGTTCGTCGTCGAGAACCGCAGCGGCGCCAGCGCCAATATCGGCACCGAAACGGTGGTGCGGGCGCCGCCCGACGGCTATACGCTGTTGCTCGCCATGTCGGCGAACGCGATCAACGCCTCGGTCTATCGCAACCTCAACTTCAATTTCATCGCCGACACCGTGCCGGTGGCGAGCATCGGCACGGTGCCGCTGGTCCTGCTGGTCAATCCGTCGTTGCCGGCGAAAACCGTCCCCGAATTCATCGCCTATGCCAAGGCCAATCCCGGCAGGCTTTACATCGCGGCGAGCGGCAACGGCAGCCCGCTGCATGTTGCCGGCGAGCTGTTCAAGATGATGGCCGGCGTCGACCTGATCAACGTGCCGTACCGCGGCGAGGCGGCGGCGATGCCCGATCTGGTCGGCGGGCGCGTGCAGGTGATGTTCGGCGTCATGCCGTCGTCGCTGGGCTATATCGCCGGCGGCAAGGTGCGGGCGCTGGCGGTCACCGCGGCGCAACGTCAGCCGGCGCTGCCCGAGCTTCCGACGATGGCCGAATTCCTGCCGGGCTACGCGGCGAACGGCTGGTACGGCGTGGTGGCGCCGAAAGCGACGCCGGCGCCGATCGTCGCCACGCTCAACGCCGAGATCAACGCCGCGCTCGCCGATCCGGCGACGCGCAAGCGCCTCGACGATCTCGGCTGCGGCGTATTCGCCGGTACGCCCGCCGATTTCGGCAAATTCATCGCCGCCGAAACCGACAAATGGGCCAAGGTGGTGCAATTCGCCAATATCAAAGCGGAGTAATCGTCCATGAATCTGGGGCGGCGAAGATTTTTGCAGCTGGCGGCCGGCGCATCGCTGTCGCCGGCGCGCGCATCCCGCGCGCGAGCCGACACCTATCCGTCGCGGCCGGTGCGCCTGATCGTCGGCTCGACGCCCGGCGCCGCGCCCGACGTCGTCGCGCGCCTGATCGCACAAGCGCTGTCGGAACGGCTCGGCCAAGCCTTCGTCGTCGAAAACCGCGCCGGCGCCAGCGGCAATCTCGCCGCCGAAATAGTGGCGCGCGCCGCGCCGGACGGCTACACGCTGTTGCTGTCGTCGGCGAGCGACGCGATCAACGCCTCGCTCTACAGCGATCTCAAATTCAATTTCATCCGCGATATCGCGGCGGTGGGCGGCGTGGTCAGCTTCCCGATGGTGATCACGGTGCGTTCGGCGCTGGCGACCAAAACCCTGCCGGAGCTCATTGCCGACGCCAAGGCGCGGCCGGGCAAGATCAATATCGGCACGCCGCCCATCGGCTCGCCGCAGCATGTCGCCGGCGAGCTGTTCAAGATGCTGACCGACACCGAGATCGTGATGGTGGCCTATCGCGGCGGGCCGGCGGCGATCACCGACGCGCTGGGCGGTCAGATCGACGGCGTCATCGGCACCGTGCTGTTGCTGATCGACTTCATCCGCAACGGCAACCTGCGCGCCTTGGCGGTGACCGGGTCGACGCCGTCCGAACTGTTGCCTGACGTGCCGACGGTGGCCTCGGTCGTGCCGAACTTCGAGGCGAGCCAATGGACCGGCGTCGCCGCGCCGGCGAACACGCCCGCGCCGATCGTCGAGCGGCTCAACCAGGCGATCAACGCCGGCCTTGCCGACCCGCAGGTCAAACAGCGCCTGGTCGAGCTCGGCGGAACGCCGCTGCCCGGATCGGCGCAGGCTTTCGGCGCGTTCATCGCGGCGGAAACGGCGAAATGGGGCAAGGTCGTGAAATTCGCCAATCTCAAGCCGGAGTGACCGTCGCCAGAATCCGCTTCAGCCGCTGCGGGGTGATCGGCAATTGCCTCACCGCGCCGGGCACGCCGATGGCGTCGTCGATCGCCGAGGCGATCGCCGCGCCGACCCCGGTGATGCCGCTTTCGCCGGCGCCCTTGATGCCGAGCGGATTGAGCGGGGTGGTGTAGTCCTCGCAGAGCAGCACGTCGGGCGCCCGCGTCTCGTGCACCGCGGGCAGGAGATAATCGGCAAAGGTGACGGCGAGCGGATCGCCGCGCTCGCTATAGGCGAATTCCTCGAGCAGCGCGCCACCGAGCCCCTGGGCGTAACCGCCGACGATCTGGCCGTGCACCAGCGCCGGGTTGATGGCGCGGCCGATGTCGTAGGCGATGCAGTAGCGCTCGACCGCGACGCCGCCGGTGTCGCGGTCGACGCGCACCACGGCGACGTGGCTGCCGTAAGGGTAAACCTGGTGCGCGGTCTTGAACCAGCCTTCGGCGGCAAGCCCCGGCGCGCGCTCGCCGCGGGTCTTGGCGGTGGGCGCAAGGTGCTGCGCGATGGCGCCGAGCCCGATCGAGGGGCCGCCGTGGCCGTCCTTGCGCACCACTTCGCCGTCGACAATGTCGAGCGCCGCGGGCGCGGTCTGCATGAGTTCGGCGGCGACCTCGAGCGCCTTGTCGCGCAGCTTGAGCGCCGCGATATGGGTCGCCGACGCCGTCATCACCGTGGCGCGCGAGGCGTGCGCGCCGATGCCGAAAGCGATGCGGTCGGTCTGGCCGTGGATGACGCGGCAGCGCCGGTAATCGACGCCGAGCGCATCGGCGCCGACCTGCGCCATCACGGTCTCGAAACCTTGGCCGAGCGAGGCGCCGCCGGTGACGATCTCGACCAGGCCCGCGCTATCGACGGAGATATTGACGCCGTCGGTCGGTCCGAGCCCGCTCTTTTCGACGAACATGGCCAGCCCGATGCCGACGAGTTCGCCGGCGGCCTTGCGCTTGTTCACTTCGGCGTTGAGCTTGTCCCAGCCGATCTGCGTCAGCAGCTTGTCGAGCAGCCCGATATAGTCGCCGGTGTCGTAGTGGATTTCCTCGCCCAGGGCTTCGAGCGGCCGCGGATAGGGCATTTCCTCGGGCCCGATCGCGTTGCGCCGCCGCAGCTCGATCCGGTCGATGGCGAGCTTTTGCGCGATCGCGTCGATGAGCCGCTCGCGCACGAAGGTCGTCTCGTAGCGGCCGGGCGCCCGATAGGTCGCCGCCGGCGTCTTGTTGGTGAGGCGGAAATGGCCGATGGCGCGGTAGGCCGGCACGCGATAGGGCCCGGGCAAAATGCCCGCGGTCATGTGCACGACGCGCGCCGCATGGGTGCGCACATAGGCGCCCTGGTCGTGGAAGTAACGGTCGTCGATGGCGAGGATGACGCCGTCGCGATCGACCGCGGCGCGGATCTGGTGCAGTTGCTCCCTCGAATGATTGGCGGCGATCAGATGCTCGCGGCGGTCCTCGATCCATTTCACCGGCCGGTTGAACTTTCTGGCGGCGACGCAGACCAGCACGTCCTCGGGATAAAGCTCGCCGCGGGTGCCGAAGCCGCCGCCGACATGGGATTCGTGGACATGGATCGTGCTCGGCGCAATCCCGAGCATGCGCGCGAGCAGTTCCTGATTGCGGTGCGGCACCTTGGCGGCGCCGTGCAGTTCGAGAATGCCGCGCGCGGCGTCATAGCGGCCGATGGCGCCGCGGGTTTCCAACGGCACGCCGGAATGCCGGCCGATGGCAAGTTCGAGTTCGACCACATGGGCGGCGTCGCGGAACGCGGCCTCGACGTCGCCGTAGCCCTGGCGGATCAGCGCCGCCTCGCTGGAATGGCCTGCCGAGAACTCGACCGGCGCGGCTTGCGCATCGAGCAGCGGCGGCAATTCCTCGACCGCGACGGCGACCAGATCGGCGGCGTCCTCGGCGACATAGGCATCGGCGGCGAACACCGCGGCGACCGGATCGCCGACGTAACGCACGCGCTCGCGCGCCAGCACCGGTTGCCGATACGGATCGAGCGCCGGGATCGAGCCTTCGCGGAAGTCGATCGGCGGCACCTCGGCGATGTCGGCTGCGGTCCATACCGCGAACACGCCGGGTAACGCGCGCGCCGCCGCGGTATCGATGGCGACGATGCGGGCATGGGCATGCGCCGAGCGCACCACGCGCATGTGCAGCTGATGCGGAAAATTGATGTCGCCGGCGAACGCGCCGCGGCCGGTGACCAGCGGCGGATCCTCCAGCCGCGCCACCGATTGCCCGATCCAGGACTTGTTTCTTTGCGCGGCGGTCATCGAACGTATTGGGCGCGCGGTTTTTCTTTTCCCTCCCCCCTTGTGGGGGAGGGTAGGGAGGGGGGTCGTGCGGCGATGTACCGACGGTGGCAAACGTCGCCACCCCCACCCCTAACCCCTCCCCACAAGGGGGAGGGGAACCGCGCAAGCTGCCGTGTCACGGCTGCGCCGCGCGTTCGAGCGCCCGGCGCGTCACCGCCAGCACGAGATCGCGCCGGAACTGGGCGCTGTTGATGATGTCTTCCATGGGGTCGACCGCGGCGGTGGCGGCTTGCGCCGCGGCGCGGAACGCTGCGTCGCCCGGCTCGCGGCCCTCGAGCGCGGCTTCCGCTTCGCCGATGCGCCGCGGCGTCACTTCGACGCCGCCGAGCGCGACGCGCGGTGCTACGATCTTGCCGGCCTCGAGTCGATAGACGCCAAGCGCCATGGCCAGCGCGAAATCGCCGGCGCGGCGGTTGAATTCGTAAAACCCGGCGCGCGCGTCGGCGGGCAGCAGCGGCAGCCGCGCCTCGAGGAGAAGCTCGTCCTCGGCGAGCGCCGTGGTCATGACGCCCTTGAAGAAATCGCGCGCCGCAATGACGCGCTCGCCGCGCGCGCTTTTCGCCAGCACCTCGCCGTCGAGCGCGGCCAGGACCAGACACCATTCCGAAGCCGGATCGGCATGCGCCAGCGAGCCGCAAAACGTGCCGCGGCTGCGGATCGGATAATGGGCGATGTGGCGCACCACGGCGGTCAGCAGCGGACCGAGCGGCCCGTCGCAGACCGGGCGGTGGAACGCTGAGTGGCGCACGCAGGCGCCGATGACGAGCTTGCCGTCGGCGACGGTGAGACGGTTGAGCGCGGCGACGCCGTTGATGTCGACGAGATGCGCGGGCCTCGCCAGCCGGAACGCCATGGTCGGCACCAGCGACTGCCCGCCGGCGAGCACGCGGCCGTCGTCGCCGGCGACTTCGGCAAGCATGGCGACCGCCTCGTCGACGGTTTTCGGCGCGTGGTAGCGGAAGGCCACGGGCTTCATCGCGCTTGACGCATCGGAGTGGTTTCAACTTTGGGAATGGACTATGTTTTTGAATTGATGCACAGTTTTCGGCACGAAGTCAAAGCGCGCCAGCGTTGCGTAACGGCATGAAGCCTCCCGCCTTCTCCTATCACGATCCGCGCAGCGTCGCCGACGTCGTCGGGCTGCTCGCGCGCCTCGACAACGCCAAACTCTTGGCCGGCGGGCAGTCGCTGATGCCGATGCTCAATATGCGCTTCGTGCTGCCCGACCACCTGATCGATCTCAACCGCGTCGACGGGCTGTCCTACATCCGCGAGCAGAACGGCGCGCCCGACATCGGCGCCATTGAAATCGGCGCGATGACGCGCCAGCGCGACATCGAGTTCTCCGACCTCGTGCGCCGCCGCTGCCCGCTGCTGGCCGAAGCGGTCGGCCAAGTCGGGCACCGCCAGACCCGCAACCGCGGCACGCTCGGCGGCTCGCTGTGCCATCTCGATCCGGCCGCCGAACTCGTCACCGTGGCCGCCGCGCTCGACGCTACCGTGACGGTTGCCGGCAAGAACGGCGCGCGCGGCATCGATTTCGCCGCGTTCCCCGCCGCCTATATGACGCCGGCGCTCGCGCCCGACGAGCTCCTCACCGCGGCGACGTTTCCGTGCTGGCCGGCCGGCCACGGCTACGCCTTCGTCGAATTTTCCCGCCGTCACGGCGATTTCGCCATTGTCTCGGCGGCGGCGCTCATCGAACAAGATCGCAACGGCAAGGTGACGCGTGCGGCGCTCACGCTGGGCGGCATGGGGCCGGCGCCGTTGCGCGCCCGCGAGGTCGAAGCCGCGCTGCTCGGCGAAACAATCGAAGACAAGCGGCTGCGCGAGGTCTGCGAATCGTTGCGGCAGCTCGACGCGGTCGACGACATCCACGCGCCGGCGTCCTATCGCCGCCAGCTCGCCACGGTGCTGTCGCGCCGCGCGCTCGTCAAGGCGCACGAGCGCATCGGGGCGCGCGCATGAGCGAACGGCGCACCATCGCCGTCACGGTCAACGGCGCGCGGCACGAGGTCAGCGTGCCGGTGCGGCTGACGCTCGCCGATTTTCTGCGCCATCATCTGCGGCTGACCGGCACGCATCTCGGCTGCGAGCACGGCGTCTGCGGCGCCTGCACGGTGCTGTTCGACGGCCGCTCGGCGCGCTCCTGCCTGATGCTGGCGGTGCAGGCCGACGGCCACGAGGTCACGACGGTCGAGGGTCTGGCGCCGGACGGCAACACGCTGCATCCGCTGCAGCAGGCGTTCCACGACCATCACGGCCTGCAATGCGGCTTCTGCACGCCGGGAATGCTGATCACGCTCGTCGAGCTTTTGCGCGACAATCCCGCCCCGAGCGAAGCCGACATCCGCGTCGGCATTTCCGGCAATCTGTGCCGCTGCACCGGCTATCACAATATCGTCGTCGCCGCGCTCGAGGCGGCCAAGCGGATGCGCTCGGATGACGGATGTCAGAGATCGGATGTCAGAAGTCAGATGTCAGATGACGGAAAGCATCCGACTTCCGACCTGCGACCTCCGACCTCTGACCTCTGACCTCCGAATGCTCCGCTTCGACGACATCGGCAACCGGCTCAAGGCGTTCCGCCTCGGCTCGGGCTTGAGCGCCGAGGAGATCGCGGCCAGGCTCGGCATTTCGCGCACCGCGCTCTATCGTTTCGAGAAGGGCGAGCTCGCCAAGATCGAGACGCTGGAGAAGCTCGCCGAGCTGCTCGGCGTCTCGGTGCCGACGCTGCTCGGCGTCGGCGTCGAATATATCGCCTCCGCGGTCGCCTATTTCGAGCGCATGCGGCAGATCGAGGAGACCGCCGAGCATGTCATCGTGCTGGCCGGGCCGATCTCCTATGTGCTCGCCTCGGACGGCTTCGACGGCGCGCTCGGCGAAGTGCTGCGCGAATCGGTGCCGGACGGCATCGCCAGGCGCGAGCGCGCGCTCGCCCAGATCGACGAGCTGATGGCGGTGTTGCGCCGGCGCAAGGAGAGCTACCGCCGGCGCCGGCCGGCCGTCGTCAATCTGATCGCCGCCGCCGAGATGGAGCGGTTCTTGCGCAACGGCCTGGTCGGCCGGCTCGACCTGCCCGCTGACGTCCGCCGCCGCCGCCGCGCGCTGGCCCGCGCCGAGGCCGAACATTTCACCGCGCTGATGGACAACGAGCCGATCGGCGTGCAGATCGGCATCGTGCGCGATACGCTGCCGCACACCAGCTTTCAGATCTTCCGCCAGCCCGACCGCAGGATTCTGGCGCTCTCCCCGTTCCGGCTCGGCGAGGAGCCCAACATCCGCACCGGCGTCGCCATGATCACCTCGGCGCCGGAGGCGCTGGCGCTGCACGAAAAAATGGCCGCCGAGCTGTGGGCGAGCGCGCTCAAGGGCCCCGCCGCCGTGCGCTTCATGCGCGCGATGATGGCGAAGGTCGGCGGGTGACGGGAACTCCTCACCCTCCCCTGGAGGGGGACTATATACTTGACTGAATCGACCACGGCATGAATCCTTATCGGCTGGCGCAACTGATTCGCCGCCTTTCAGCGTTGTTTCGCCTTGGTTTTCCTGACCTTCCCGCGCTTTTTGGGCTTCCCATTGTGGGGCTTCGGCGGAGTCCTCAGGAAGCCATGCACAACCTTTTGAAACTCAGGGTCCTTGGTCGGATCGGAGGATTTCGCCATGGCTGACAAAGCCTCAGTTATTAGGATCAGCAAGTTGGACGCAGCGCGCCGACAGCTACGAACGGCAATTACGCTTTGGTTCACGGACGGCGATCCAGTCGCAGTGCACGCACTTGCATTCGCCGCCTATGAAATCTTCCATACCGTGAGCAAAAAACGCGATCCTTACCGGCGCGATTTATTGCTCGATAGTGACATGATCAAAGACGAATACAGACGCGAATGGCACGACCTAGTGAAGAAGGCCGCTGTCTTTTTCAAACACGCAGATCGCGATCCCGAAGCCATCCTAGATTTCCTCGTGGATTCGAACGATTGGTTCATCCTTTACGGCATTGCCGGTCGTCAGCTTTGCGGCGAATCTCAAAGTGATGAAGAATCAGATTTCATGTGGTGGCTTAGCTTTCATAGACCGGAGATGCTTACGGATGCCGGGCGCAAAATGCTGGCTGACCGCTGACCAACTGACGCTCTCGATTACGCTCGGAAATTGCCCAAGCGCGAGCTTTTTGAAGCGTTCCGCCAAGCTCGGGCGCACAACACTCTTCGCGGACGGCAGCACAGAATCTTTTTGCCGAGTTGAGCGACGCTGCGGGACCGTCATTGATTGCTCCTAGTTCTGCGCCATCGTAAAAATCGCTTAGCTTTCTGCTTAAGCGTGAGTGGTTTTGTCAGCAGGCCGGTACGTTAGGCGCTTGCCTTCGATACCTTTAAGGGCAATTGCCGCACGTTCCCCATCGCTAATTTTTCGGGTGTTCCACTTGAAGTCCCATTCTGCCAGATAGCGCGTCAAATGGGCTTCGCTGACGTTGTGATGCGCGCCATAAACCGCACGCTTCATCAGACTGAACCGGCTCTCAGACGTATTGGTATGGGCGTCGCCGCGCACGTATTCGTCTGCGCCGTGATTGACCGTTTCGTGTCGCGCAAATTCTTTGCCGACGCGGAAATAACCGCCGCCCTGATCCGTCATTAACGATGATTTGCGGCTCACGTTTGAAACGAGCACTGGCCGCAGCGTCTTGCCGGACACGCTGGCAATGCGAAAGGAACGAGATTCGCCGCCGCGCTCGGTCAGCGCCATTACAGGCTTCTTACCCATCCCGCCGATGTTTTTCTTGTTGCGGACGCCAACGTGCTTGTTCGCTTCTTTCCCGCCGATCCATGTTTCGTCGGCCTCCACGATCTTGCCTTCACCACCTAGCGGCCCGCGCTTTGCCGCTAGCGTCATTTGTTCGCGGATACGATGCGACATGAACCACGCGCTTTTATACGTGATGCCAAGCATCCGACTCAGTTGAAGCGCGCTGATGCCTTTCTTGCTTGAAACCATCAGATGCGTGGCCACCAGCCACTTGTGTAGCGGGATGTGGCTTCGCTCATAGAGCGTGCCGACGCGAACGGTGAACTTTTCCCGGCAATCGCCGCAAAAGTACCAGCCCGGCCCCATGGACTTGCCGCCGAGCACTTTGACCGTATCGAGTTGGCCGCAATGCGGGCAAACAGGACCGTCCGGCCAGCGGGAAGCCTCCAAAAACTGGCGGGCCTTATGTTCGTCGGTAAAGACCGGGTTTGTGATGTCACAAGTCATGGAAATCTCCTACGGTTTGGAGACTACCATGCGGAAACTGTTCAGTCAAGTATATACTCCCCCCCTGGAGGGGGAGGGTCGCGCCCGCAGGGCGCGGGGTGGGGTGAGCGGCAATGATGCACATTGCAGCGCGCTACGCGCGCTCTCACCCCCTCCCGATCACGTTCGCTGCAGCGAAGCGAACGTGATCGACCTCCCCCCTCCAGGGGGAGGTGAAGGAAAAGTTCGTCGGTGTTTGTCGTCGCTCGCGGGCAAAACGTGAGGCGGCGGCGCCCGCGGCAGCGGGTTTGGACATTCGCGCGCGGTGTGCTTGATTGCCGCCGACAGCATCGGATGACGCCGCATGGCAGCCTATATTCAGGCGCGTAACGTCAACCTGACCTTTCGGCCCACCAACCGCGCGCCGGTGCGGGCGCTCGGCGGCTTCGACATCGACGTCGAGGAAGGCGAATTTTTATCGATCGTCGGGCCGTCCGGCTGCGGCAAAAGCACCTTCCTCAACGTCCTGCTCGGCCTGATCAGGCCGGATTCCGGCGACATCTCGATGCGCGGCAAAAAGATCTCCGGCCCCGGCTCCGACCGCGCCATGGTGTTTCAGGAATTCGGCCTGCTGCCGTGGCGCACCGTGCAGCACAATATCGAGCTCGGCCTGGAACTGAAGAAGATGGCCGCGGTCAAACGCCGCGGCATTGCCGAGCGGCTCATCGCGCTGGTCGGGCTCGCCGGCTTCGAGCATCATTACCCGCACGAATTGTCCGGCGGCATGAAGCAGCGCGTCGGCCTGGCGCGGGCGCTGGCGACCGATCCCGACGTGTTGCTGATGGACGAGCCGTTCGCGGCGCTCGATGCGCAGACCCGCGACCTGATGCAGGTCGAGCTGCTGCGCATCTGGCGCGAGGCGAAGAAGACCGTGCTGTTCGTCACCCACCAGATCGACGAGGCGATCTATCTGTCCGACCGCGTCATGGTCATGAGCAAACGGCCGGGCCACGCCAAGAAGATCTTCCCCATCGCGCTGCCGCGGCCGCGCGACTACGAGATGCGGGTGACGCCGCAGTTCAACGACCTTAAGCTCGAAATCTGGAACACGCTTAAGGACGAGATCGTGGTCTAGACCGGACTGCAATGAGCTTGAATCAAACAAAGCGGCGAACTCAACCATGCTCCCTCCCCCCTTGTGGGGGAGGGCCGGGGAGGGGGGTGTGGCGTGTGCCGGAGACCTCAGAAAGCGCACCCCCTTCCCTAACCCCTCCCCACAAGGGGGAGGGGAACATGCCGAGTGTGTCGCGCCGTTGTGCATCAACCTGAACGGAACTTGCTTAAGATCGTGGCCGAGAACGCAACCATTCGCCCGTCCTTCATCGCGCGCCACCGCAATTTTCTGCTCGGCGGGTTTGCCGTCGTGGTGTTTTTCGCCGCCTGGCAGGCGATCTTCCTGGTCGTGCCGTTCAATCCGCTGTTCATCTCCAAGCCGAGCCTGATCGCGGCCGGCTACGTCGATCTGATCGAGAGCGGCGACTTGTTCCGCGACCTCGCGGTGAGCGCGGTGCCGTTTTTCGGCGGGCTGGCCGCCGCCGTGGTCGTCGGGGTGCCGCTCGGCATCGTCATGGGCTGGCGGCCGCGCGTCGGTTATGCGCTCGATCCGCTGCTGACGGTATTTTATGCCAGCCCCCTGGTGGCGCTGGCGCCGATCCTGGTGCTGTTCTTCGGCGTCGGCGTGTCCGGCAAGACCATCATCGTGTTCTCGCTCGCCGTGTTCCCGTTCCTCTTCAATGCCTGCGCCGGCGTGCGCAATGTCGACCGGCTGTTGATCGACGTGGTGCGCTCGCTCGGCGGCGGCGAGTGGCAGCTGTACCGCAAGGTCATTTTGCCGAGCGTGCTGCCCTATGTCGTCGCCGGTGCGCGGATCGCGGTCGGCCGCGCCTTGATCGGCGTGCTGGTCGGCGAATTCTTCGCCGCCTCCGAAGGCATCGGCTTCGCCATTTCGCGGTTCGGCGACATTTTCGCCATCGACCGCATGTTCGCCTGCATTCTCACGGTGATGGCGATCGCGGTGGTGCTGACCGAAGGCATCCGCTGGGCGGAACGCACCGCGTTCCCATGGCGTGCGGGGCATTAGAGTATGGCTGACATTCCGACCTTGGTCGCCCCGACCGCATTGGATCGCGCCGATGGTTCCGTTGCGCCGCGCCTGTGGCGCCGCATCGAGCCGACTGCGCTCGGCGCCGCCGGCATCGCGGTCGTGCTGGCGCTGTGGCAGTTCTTGCCGCAGCTGATGCCGCTCAAGCCCGGAACCAGGCTGTTTTTCGCCGTGCCGAGCGAGATCGCCGGCACGCTGTGGCAGATGTTCGCAACCGGCTCGATCTGGGCGCCGCTCGGGGTGAGCGCCGGCGCCTTCGCGCTGGGGCTCGTGCTGGCGATCGTTTTCGGCCTGCCGCTCGGCATCGTGCTCGGCCGCTCGCGCGCGCTCGCCGCGATGTTCGATCCGTTCATCACCGCGTTCAACGCCACGCCGCGGCTCGTGTTCCTGCCGTTGCTGATGCTGTGGTTCGGCATCGGGCTGTGGTCCAAGGTCGCCATTGTGTTCCTCGGCGCCTTGTTCCCGCTGCTGATCAACACCTACGAGGGGGTGCGCCACGCCGACAAGCTCCTGATCAATGTCGTGCGCTCGTTCGGCGCCAACGAGTGGGATATCGCGCGCCTGATCGTGGTACCGAACTCGCTGCCCTTCATCGTCGTCGGCCTGCGGCTGGCGATCGGCCGCGCCGTGCTCGGCGTGGTGGTGGCGGAATTTTTCGGCGCCCAGGACGGGCTCGGCGTGGTCATGGTCCGCGCCGCCAGCGAGTTCAAGGTCGACGTGGTGTTCGCCGGCCTGGTCGTGTTCGCCGCACTGTCGCTGGTGATGACCGCCCTGGTCAAGCTCGTCGAAGACCGCATGACCCGCTGGCGGCCGGAGATCAGGAATCAGTAATCAGTAATCAGTAGTCGGCATCCGTGCCGCTTGCCGACGCCTTCCGATTGCTGTTGCCTGATTACCGATTACTATTTGGCCGGCACGTAATTCATTTCCTTCAGCGTCGACTCCAGGAGCTTGCGGGCGAGAAACTGCTCGGGATCGGGCAGCGGCTTGTCCTCCGGCCACTGCCGGGCCGCGACCATGGTGAGCCGGCGCGATTCCAGGATTTCCCGGAACAGATCCGGCGGCACCTCGGGGCTGTAGGAATCGTGCAGCTGATCCCAGATCAGGCCGGCTTCGGCGTCGCTTTTGATGCCGCCGATATGGTGTTCGAGCACCTTGATCGAGCCTTCCTTGTTGCTGCGGAAATAGATCGCCGCCTTGGCGATGGCGCGGATCACCTTCTTGGCGGTGTCGGGATGCTGCTCGACGAAACTCTGCATGCACCAGATCGTGCCGCCGGCGCGCGGAATGTAATCGCCGGTGCGCAGCAGGACTTTCAGGCCGGCCTGCTCGGCCACCGCGGCGTGCGGAATCGACAGCGAGGCGGCCTGGATGTCGTTATTGACCATGGCGGCGATGCGCTCGGCCTCGCCCTGGAACGAGATCACCTTGTAGTCCTTGCCGGAGTCCATGTGGAAGAAGCGGTGCAGCACGGCCTGCGCCTC
>Ga0187784_10001534_pt1 | contig 18392 bp, 13 predicted proteins | sample 1015_SJ02_MP15_2_FD_132964 | JGI IMG/M metagenome (GOLD analysis project Ga0187784, IMG submission 132964) | Tropical peat soil microbial communities from peatlands in Department of Meta, Colombia - 1015_SJ02_MP15_20_MG | ecosystem: Environmental > Terrestrial > Soil > Wetlands > Peat | place...
AGGCCGTGTTTCCCTTCCAGGCGAACGGGAGTATCCTCCGGGGACCCGACGGTAAGCCTGTAGGGTCCTTGCTTGTCGCGCAGCCCTTTACCAAGGACGAGTACTTCTGGCCCCGTCCCTCGGCGGCATCCTACGACGCGACCGCGGGGACCTCGTCCGCGCTGTCCTCGAACAACTACGCGCTTCGGGACCGGGTGGCCCGGCAACTCGGCCCGATCGTGACGTACAGCGCCGGTCCGAAGGCCGGCAAACCGGTGGCGCCCGACATCGAAGCCTGGTTCCAGAAAGATCGGTACCAGGGCAACCCGCATATCGTCGCCCAGTGGGCCGATGGGCACAACGAGCTGGCGCAGGGCTGGGTGAATGCCGATCCCGACAACGCCAAATATGTCGACGCGTGGGCGAAGACCCATGCGCCGGACGTCGCGGACTGGATCAAGGCGAATCCCGGGACGCCGCATCCGAAAGCCGCGGATCTGGCCGTGGCGTTCTTCGAGTCGTTCTCCAAGGAGCACCCCGGAACGTTTCCGTCGGCCGTCACGCGCACCGTGACCGGCAAGAGCGTTACCGAGATCGAGCCTGTCAAGGAGGGTTCCGACATCCAGTCCATCTTCTTTGACATGTGGCGGCAGGATCATCCCGATGCCGCGCTCAGGGATGTTCCCGGCGACATGGTGACGACCTCGGCGTCGGGCCTCGACCCCGACATCACACTCGAGAACGCCGAAAGTCAGCTCGACCGAGTCGCCTCCAAGTGGGCTGCGGATACGAAGCGGGACCCCTCGGTCGTGCGAAAAGAGGTCGAGCAAATACTCGAGCAGAACTCATGGGCGCCGCTCGGAGGTCTTGCCGGAGAAAAGCTGATCAACGTGCTGCAAGTCAATCTCGAGCTGCGTGAGAGGTTTGGGTCTCCACGCTAAGCCGGGAACGCGGTGGGCGGGAGGCGGAGCGTGACCGGCGCCGTTGAACGGAGACAGGAGCCAGGCCGCCAGGGGGCGAGCCGGGATGGGCCGCGCATCCTCGTCGTCGACGACGAGCAGGCCATCCGGCGGTTCTTGAACCTCTCGCTCGCCGGGCACGGATATCAGATCTTTGAAGCCTCCACTGCGCGGGAGGCCCTGGCATCCGTGGGTGTTGTCCGACCGGACGTGATCATCCTGGACCTGGGCCTGCCCGATGCGGACGGCATCGACGTGATCCACCAGCTCCGGCAATGGTCCAAAGTTCCGATCGTGATTCTGTCGGTGCGCGACCAGGAACAAGACAAGATCGCGGCGCTCGACGCCGGTGCCGACGACTACTTGACGAAGCCGTTCGGCGTGGGCGAGCTCCTGGTGCGCATCCGCGTGGCGATGCGCCATGTTAACCAGTCGACCGACGAGCCGATCGTCACGAGTGGGGACCTCGTGGTCGATATAGCGCACCGGCATGTTACACTGGCCGGACGCGGAATCTTGCTCACGCCGACGGAGTACGACCTGCTCAAGACTCTGGCGCTGCAGGCGGGCAAGGTGTTGACGCACCGGAGTCTCCTCCGCGAAGTGTGGGGACCCGGGTATGCGAACGACCCCAATCTGCTGCGCGTGAACATCAGTAACCTGCGCCACAAGATTGAGCCGAACCCTGCCCGCCCGCGCCACATCGTCACGGACCCCGGGGTGGGGTACCGGCTGGCCCTGCTCGATGAACAAAACTGCCAGGGCGCAGGCCAATCGCTCGAGGCCCCTTGTAGGGAGCATGGCGAGTAACGTCCCCGCGTGCGGCGGAAGGCCGGCCTGGGTGCGACGGTCATGCTTTTCGCGTCATGGCATCTTAACGCTCCGGCGGCATACCTTAACGCCGTCTAAACGCCGGTCCGTGGTAGCATGCCGGGTGAAGCCAGGGCATCATATCGCCGGCACGCGCGGGGCTCCCGAGCGGGGCATGCGGTCGTGCACGGCAAAGAGGCGATGATCATGTCAGAGCTATTGTTCGTTGGTGCCGTCTTGTTATTCTTGGCTGTGTCCGCGCGCATCATCGACAGCTTGCCACAGCGCAACCCCGTTCCCGCGTTTCGGAGGCCCCCGCAAGATCTAAAGTCCCCGCCCCGAAGCCCCGGCAGCAGTCACCGTCAGGACTGAGGTGTTCATCGCGTAGCGAGCGACCTTTCCACGTTTCGCCCACTTCGGCTTTCGGATTGGATCCCATGACCCTTACGGGATGGCTGCAGATCGGCGCGGTGCTCGCCGTGCTGTTGGTGTCGGCGAAACCCCTCGGCGCGTACATGGCCCGCGTGTATGCTGGCGAGCGGACGCTCTTAGACCCCGTGCTGCGGCCGGTCGAAAGGCTCCTGTACCGGTGCGCGGGCGTGCAGCCGGAACACGAGATGGACTGGCGGACGTACACCGTGGCGCTCTTGTCGTTTACCCTCGCCGGCATGTTCCTGCTGTACGCGATGCTCCGGTTGCAAGCGGCGCTGCCGCTTAACCCACAACGGTTCCCGTCGATCGACCCCATGCTCGCCTTCAACACCGCCGCCTCCTACGTGAGCGCCACCGAGTGGCAGAATTTCGGCGGCGAGACCGCCATGAGCTACCTGACCCAGATAGTCGGGTTCGTCCCGAAGGCGTTCGTTTCGGGCGCCGGTATGGCGATCATGGTCGCGCTGTTCCGTGGGATCGTCCGCGTGGAAGGCCGGACCATCGGGAACTTCTGGGTGGACCTCGTCCGTGGAACGCTGTACATTTTCCTTCCGCTCGCCGCGGTGCTCGCCGTCTTCCTCGCATCCCAGGGCGTCGTGCAGACGTTCTCGCCCTACAAGACAGCCACGCTGGTCGAGCCGACCTCCTACGAGCAACCGATCACCGACGCCAGCGGGAAACCGGTGCTGGACGCGCAGGGGCATCAGAAGACGACCACCGTGAAGGTGACCGAGCAGCAGATGGCGCTGGGGCCCATGGCATCCGTGGTCGCCATCAGGCAGTTTACGAACGGCGGCGGCTTCACCAACGTGAACTCGGCGCACCCCTTCGAGAACCCCACGCCGCTGTCCAACTTCTTCGAGACCATCGCGATGGCGCTGATTCCGATCGCGTCGTGCTACATGTTCGGCCGGATGGTCGGAAACACGAGGCAGGGCTGGGCGCTCATCGTGGCGATGACGATCATTTTCATGCCGCTGCTGGTAACGGCTGTGGGCGCGGAGCAGGCCGGCAATCCCTTGCTGACTGCGGCCGGCGTCGATCAGCAGGCGACGGCGTCCCAGCCAGGCGGCAATATGGAGGGCAAGGAGGTCCGGTTCGGCATCGCCGCCTCGGCGCTGTGGGGCGCGCTCACGACTGCGGCGTCGAACGGTTCGGCCAACTCGATGTACGACTCGTACACCCCGGCCGGCGGGTTCGTGCCGCTGTTCCTGATGCACACCGGCGAGGTCGTCTACGGCGGCGTCGGGTCCGGGATGTACGGAATGCTGGTCTACGTGATCGTTGCGGCGTTCGTGGCCGGGCTCATGATCGGCCGCCGGCCCGAGTACCTGGGCAAGAAGATCGAGGCATTCGAGATGAAAATGGCGACCTTGGTCGTGCTCGTCATGCCCGCGGTGGCGCTCGCCGCGACGGCGATCGCGGTGCTGACGACGGCGGGACGTGCGGGCATCTTCAACCCGGGGCCACACGGCTTCACCGAGATCCTTTATGCGTTCACGTCGATGGCCAACAACAATGGAAGCGCGTTCGCCGGCTTGAACGGGAATACGCCGTTCTACAATCTCGTCGGCGCTGTGGTGATGCTGGCCGGACGATTCTGGGTGGCGATCCCGGCGCTGGCGATGGCTGGCTCTTTCGTCGGGAAGCGACGGTGGCCGGCCAGCGCCGGCACGCTGCCCACCGACACGTGGCTGTTCGTCCTTTGGCTCGTCACGGTCATCATCATCGTCGGCACGCTCAGTTTCCTCCCGGCGTTGGCCCTGGGGCCCCTCGTAGAACACTTCCTGATGGGCGCGGGCACGATGTTCAAGTAGCCACGGCCGTCGGCTGGCTCCCTCGGGATCCTTTGCAGTCCGGGTGCGCGAGGATTTGCGCAGGATGCGCCGGCACGGGTTCGTGTCTGTCCGCCGCGCAGCCGCCTTGCGTGGGTCGCGTTCCTCTTCTGCAACCGCAGCCACGAGTCGAATGAGGCGCCTTAAAGGAGACCGTAGCGCGGTCCGCTCTGTCGGATCGAGGCCCCGTACCGGTGAAGAGGGCGCAAGCCCTCCGTCTTTTCTTGCCGGCCGATCCGGCCAGACCCGTGGGCGACTGGCCCGCGGGCGCGCCCGGCTGCTGCCATCTGTGCTAGAGTTATCCTGGTAGGGGCGGACCGCGGCGTTGAGGGAGCGAGGACGCCGGGACGGAAGGGAGCCAGGAGATTTGCAGGATGGGTGAGGAAGGGCCGCGGATTCTCGTGGTCGACGACGAGCGGGCGATCCGGCGGTTTCTGCGGGTATCGCTGACCGCGCAGGGGTACCGCGTGATGGAGGCGGCCACCGCCCGGGAAGCTGAGGAAGCCGCGGCGGCGCAGCACCCCGACTTGATCATCCTCGATCTCAGCCTTCCGGACACGGACGGGATCGAGGTCACCCGGCGGCTCCGTGAATGGTCCTCGACGCCGATCGTCGTCTTGTCGGTCCGCGGGCAGGATGAGGACAAGATCGCGGCGTTGGATGCCGGCGCGGACGACTACCTCACCAAGCCTTTCAGCACCGGCGAGCTGCTCGCCCGCATTCGTGTTGCGTTGCGCCACGCGGCCCGTCCCGCGGGCGACCCGGTCGTGACCGTTGGCGATCTCGTGGTGGACGTCGCGCGTCGCATGGTCACCGTGTCGGGACGGGAGGTCCCGCTGACGCCGATCGAATACTCGCTGCTGAAGGTGCTGGCGCTTCACGCGGGCAAGGTGCTCATCCATCGGCATCTCATGCAGGAAGTCTGGGGTGCCGGGTACGACCCCGACACCAACCTGCTGCGGGTCAACATCAGCAAGCTGCGGCACAAGGTGGAGCCGGATCCCGCGCGTCCGCATTACATTATCACCGAACCGGGCGTGGGGTACCGGCTCCGTGCGGCGAATTGAGCGTGTTGCGTCCGCCGCGGCTGCGCCCCGTGCCGACGTCGTGGAACACGCCATGATCGAGGTGACGACTCGTCGTGCGCGGCGGTGCTGAGCCCGAACGCCCTCGTCCGGAGGCGTTCCTTGCGGAGGCCGAGGCCGAAGAGCGGCGTCGGCGGCGGGGCAAGCTCAAATTGTTCCTGGGATATGCGGCCGGGGTCGGGAAGACGTATGCGATGCTGGAGGCGGCGCGAGCGCAACTTGCGCACGGGCGACGGGTGCTTGTCGCTTATGTGGAGACGCACGGTCGGGCCGAGACCGAAGCCCTGCTGACAGGCCTCCCCGTGCTTCCGCGCCGACGCGTGGAGTACCGTGAAGTGATGCTCGAGGATCTCGACCTGGACGGCGTACTCGCCGCTGCCCCCGATCTTGCGATTATCGACGAACTGGCCCACACGAATGCACCGGGGTCGCGCCACCCCAAGCGATGCCAGGACGTCGAGGAGGTCCTGGCAGCCGGGATCGACGTCTTCACCACCCTTAATGTCCAGCACATCGAGAGCCTCAATGACGTGGTGACGCAGATTACCTCAATCACCGTGCGGGAGACGATTCCAGACCGGATCGTCGAGACGGCGGACGAGGTCGAGCTTGTCGATCTGCCGCCGGACGAGTTGATCGAGCGGCTTCGCGAGGGCAAGGTCTACATGCCCGGTCAGGCCGCGCAGGCGATCCAGAGGTTTTTCCGCCCCGGGAATCTCACGGCGCTGCGGGAGTTGGCGCTGCGGTATCTGGCAAGCCACGTCGACCAGGCGATGCGGGCGTATATGGGCGCGCATGCGATCCCCGGTCCCTGGCCCGCCGCGGAACGGGTCTTAGTGTGCGTCGACGACAATCCGATCGGGGAGCGGCTCGTGCGAGCGGGGCGCCGGCTGGCGAGCGGCCTCAACGCGGAGTGGATCGTGTTGCACGTGGAGACCAGCAAGGAGAGTGCCCTTTCGGAGGCCGGGCTCGATCGGATCGCTCGCGCGCTCCGGCTCGGCGAGGAGCTCGGCGCGCGGACGGTGACGCTCCCCGGCGCCGATCCTGCCGCGGAGATCATTCGATATGCTCGGGCGCAGAACGTCACGAAGATCTTCGTCGGCGTTTCGAGCCGGCCTTGGTGGGTCCGGTGGTTCCGGGGCTCGGTGGCGAATCGTGTCATCCGGGCGAGCGGTGCGATGGACGTGTACATCGTGAGCAGTCCGGCCGAGGGGGACGTGATTCCCGCACCCGTGCCGTCGCGGCGGCCGCAGCCGCGACGGCCCTATTTCTACAGTGCGGCCATCGTCGCCGCGGCGACCGCGGGCGGGGTGCTGGTGCGCGGGTTCCTCGACATCGCCAACCTCACGATGCTGTACCTGCTTGCCGTTGTGATCGTCGCGCTCCAATGGGGACGCGGCCCCGCCGTGACCGCTGCGGTACTGGGCGTACTGGCCTACGATTTCTTCTTCGTCCCCCCGCGCTATACGTTTGCGGTGTCGAGCACGCAGTACCTGCTCACGTTCGCTGGGCTGCTGGTCGTCGGTCTCGTGGTCAGCACGCTCGCGGACCGCGGGCGAGAACAGGCGCGGGCGGTCCGCCGGCGCGAGGCGTACACGACGGCGCTGTACGCCCTCAGCAACGATCTCGCCGCCGCGCGCGATGTCAGGGGGATCGTGGACACCGTCGTGCGGCACATGGCGGGGACGTTCGGGCGAGATGCCGCGGTGTTCCTGCCGGCCGGCGAGGCGCTCCGCCCGGCGCTCACCGCCCCGAAGTTCCCGCTCGATGAGAACGAGCTCGCCGTCGCGACCTACGCGTTCCGGCACGCCGAGCCGGCCGGATACGGCACCGACACGCTTCCCGGGGCGAGGGCGCTGTATCTTCCGCTCAAGACCGCGCAGGCCGTGGTTGGCGTGCTGGGCGTCACGCGCCCGGCCGACGAGGGAGAGCGTCTATCCCAGGAGCAGCGGCGCCTGGTGCAGGCGTTTGCCAGCCAGACCGCGCTCGCCATCGAGCGAGCCAACCTGGCAGACGTCTCGCAGCGGCTCGAGCTTTCACGGGAGACAGAGAGGTTGCAGTCCGCCCTCCTGAATTCGATCTCCCACGATCTCCGGACGCCCCTCGCCTCGATCACCGGGACCATCAGCAGTCTCGCCGAGACGGACGGCATGCTGGACGCCGATACCCGACGCGAGTTGCTGGAGACCGCGAAGGAGCAGGCGGACCATCTCAACCGGCTCGTCGGCAACTTGCTGGAGATGACGCGGCTCGGCGGGGGGACCATCAAACTCCGGCTGGAGCGGGCGGACATCGAGGACTTGGTCGGGGCCGTCCTCACCCAGATGGGCGAGGCGCTCGATGGGCGGGAGATCAAAGTGACCGTCGAGCCAAACCTTCCCCAGATCCCGATGGACTTTGTGCTGATGATCCAGGCTCTCACCAACGTGCTGGACAACTCGCTCCGCTACACTCCTCGCGGGAGCCCCATTGACGTTCGTGCCTGGTGGGACGAAGGGCAGGTATGCGTTCAGATCGCGGACCATGGCCCCGGCGTACCGCGGGACGAGCTCGCTCGGATCTTCGACAAGTTCCACCGGGTCCGGCGGCCCGGCGACGCCGGCGGGGTCGGGCTCGGGCTGGCGATCAGTGCGGGGATCGTTGAGCTTCACGGAGGACGCATCTGGGCGGAGAACCGCCCCGGTGGAGGGCTGGCGGTCACCGTGGCGCTCCCGTTGGGCGGCCCTCGGAGAGCATCCGCGACCGAGGCGGCCGGCGCATGACGGCCGGAGTACCGGCCGGAGCCGGACGTGTTGCGCTACCTCATCAACTTGTGTTTCTTCACCCAGTCGATCTGTGTGCGGTGGTGCCGGGCGTGCCAGACGTAATAGGCGAGTGCGTGCCACAGAGGTACGATCTCCCGGCTTTCTGGGTGGTAGAAGGATCGCTCAAATGCCTCTGGCGCAAGCGATCGCAGCAGGTACACCCACCGGGCGTGTAAGCCCTCGAGGAGTTCGAGCGACGGCGCGATGTCCGCGCGCCTGGCATCTGCCAGTTGGGACCACCGCGTCTCGTCATAGGGTTTGATCGTAGGGCGCTCTTCCGTCAGCGCGAGCTTGAAGCGGACGTAGCTGTTCAGATGGCTGTCGGCTAGGTGGTGCACGATCTGGCGAATGGTCCAGTTCCTGTACGTTGTGTCGAGACCTTCTTCCGGCAGGTCCGACACCGTCTCGCGGAGCCGCGCCGGGGCCTGCTCAAGCTCGCCGATCCACATTTCGCGCTTGCCGGCATCATGCGAGCCGCCCTCCACGAACGATCCGGCCGGGTACTGGGGCGGTTCCGGCCGCATGGTGTCCGTCATCTCCATCCTCCATTGTTGTGCCGGTGGAGCCCATTTCTCCGTGCTGCGGCACGTTCGACGGCGTCCTTCTTCGGACGCGCGGGTTGTCGGAGTCGAGCCTGCATACTCGTTGTGCTGCCGAGAATCCTCCCAGTCACGTCGTTTGATATCCCTCGTACCGAGAAGCGCAACCCGGGTACGAGAGGAAGCGCGGGACTACGGAGCATATTGCATTCGATGTCCGCAAGAAGCAGCCCCGTGCCTCCGTCGAGGACCGGGGGCCGGATCTTGCAACAGTTAGACGAGATCGAGCTGGGGGATGCAGCCACGGCCGGTGCAGGTTCGGAAGGCAAAGCGGTTGATCGGGCTGGTCGCATCCGGAACGGCATCCCGCTCCGGGGGTGATCGTCGTGGAGCGGTCGGAACGTCCCGCTTCGGTCGAGACATTCGAACACACCGCCGATGTCGGCCTGGTCGTCCGCGCGGCCACGCTGGAGGCGCTGTTCGCCGGCGCGGCCGACGGGTTGGTCGCGCTGACCATCGATCCGGCCGGACTTCGCGACGACGAGCACGAGCGCGTCTCTATCACCGCCGCCGACCGCGCAGCGTTGCTCGTGGCATGGCTCAACGAGATCGTGTACCTCCTGGACACGCGCGGGTTCCTGCCGCGTCGTTGCCGGATCGTGGAGGTGACCGATACCACGCTCACCGCCGAGCTTGCCGGGGACATCGTGGATCGCACCCGCCACGACGTGAGGAGGATGGTGAAGGCGGCCACGTACCATGGTCTCAGCCTGGTGCAGACCGGCGCCGGTTGGGAAGCCCGCGTGATTCTCGATCTCTGACCGCCGGTAGCGTGGCCGGCGAGCCAACACCAGTAGGATGGCCGGCGGCGCCCGTGCGCTCCGGGCAGGGTTCGCACAAGCGCGCGCGTATGAGGTAGGTACGACAAGCGGATGCCGGGGGTCGACTCACCCAGCGCATGGCAGTCGAGCCGGATGGGAGAGGGGGCGCCTCGGTCGACGCCGCTCGGGGGACCGGTGGTGGCTGAGGATCGCACGCTTTATATCCAGACCGAAGACTGGACCCCAGACATCGTGGTCATCAGTCTTGGCGGCGAGCTCGATTTGAGTACCGTGGCCCGGCTGGCGGAGGTCGTCGAGGACCTGATTGCGCGCAAGGATGTCATCGTCGACCTCAGCGGACTGCAGTACATCGACAGCACCGCCATCGCCGCCCTGGCCCAGCTTCACAACCGCGCCGTCCGGTTGGGACGCCGGCTGATCCTCGCCCAACCGTCATTGTTCGTTCAGCGAATCTTGGATCTGACGAGCCTGCGGCACGCCGTTATCGTTTATCCGGAGGTCGCCGTGGCGCTTGACGCGCTTCGCGAGAAGCCGGTGGCGAGTGGGGTGTCCATCCGGGAAGAACCGATGACCGTGGGCGATATCGCCCGGGACGTGGCCGCCGCGGCACGCGCGGCGGACGAATGGGTGAAACGGGTCCAATCCCCGGCGACACTGGATGTGCTGGTCGACATGCTCGTGCAGCGGCTGATCGACCGGGTGGACCGCGGTGGTGCGGAGTTCGTCACCGAGGAGCAATTCTACGACATTCTCTTCGGCGACGCCGGCGCGGGCGCAGTCGAGGGCACGAGCTCCCTGAGGCACGCCACGGCGGCCATCCGATCGCTGTTCAACAGCGTGATCGCGCCGCAGCTCGCTGACCGGCTAGCGGAGCGGAACCACCCGCGGATACGCGTCACGAGGCACGTGTGGATCCGCGTGGGGCACTGGGACGTGACGGTGGCACCCCGGTGACGACCAAGGCGCCGCGCTAGCCCCGCACGGCGCCCTTCGTGAGCCCCGCCACGAAAAAGCGCTGCACCACGAGGACTCCGAGCAGACGGGTAGGGCGGTAATAGGTGTGGCAGCCCTCCCGCTCGAGTGCTGGTAGGGCCGCATTCGATGTGTCACAATCATACGGGCGGCGGTTTTGCCGCTTCAAGATTTTGAATCCAAGAATGAAACGCGACGCACGTGGCTCGCTGTGCTCGAACGATCACCGACACAGCAAGAGGTGGGGGGATGGTGGTGGAGCTGGACGCTCGGTCGCAACAGCGGCTCACGACGAATCCGTTGTGGCGGTGGCGAATCGCAAGCCGGCGCGATGCGACGGAAGTTGAGGGGGCGCTGGGGTTGCCGCGAGGACGCCTGGAGAGTTGGGAGATGGGCACCGCCGTGCCGAGTGGAGCAGACCTGAGAAAGCTAGTCCGGCTGACCGGGATTTCCGACCTGGGGGCGCAGTGGGCGACCTGGGCTAACTCACGACAATCATCGTCTTGATGGCGCCGTCGCGGTGCGCGCTCTGGAGGGCGAACGCTTCCGCCGCCCTGTCCAGGGGGAACCGGTGAGTGATCAGTGGAGAGAATCGCACGCGCCCGGCACGAACCATCTCGATTGCCCGCGGGAACACTCTCCCCATGCGACGCTGAAACTTCACGGTCAACGCCTTGCGCCGGGCGACGGACGTCTGGAGCGCGACCGTGTCGCCCGCGGGAATCCCAACCAGGACGACCCGCCCGCCGATGCGCGCGACCTGGATCGCGGCTTCCACGCCGGATGCCGCGTCGGTCGCCTCGAGCACGACGTCGACCCCGCGTCCGTTCGTCCATCCCTGCACCGCATCCGGCTCTTCCGCAACGCCGTCTACCTCCAGACGGCGGGCGGCATCGAGCCGGTACCGCAACGGATCGAGGACGAACACGCTTCCGGCGCCGGCCCCCCTTGCGACCTGCGCCGCCATGAGCCCGATGGGGCCGGCCCCGATCACTGCCACGGAATCCATGGGGTGCAGATGGGCCAGATCGAGGCAATGGATGGCGACGCCGAGGGGTTCGAGCAGCGCCGCTGTTGCTGCGTCGAATTGAGGCGGCACCGGAATGATCGCGTCCGCCGGCGCGGCGTGGTACTCCGCGAGCCCGCCGTGTGTTCCCGGGTTCCCCGCGAACGCCTGGTAAGGGCACAGGTTGGGATCCCCGGCGAGGCACCACTCACATCGGCCGCACGGCCGTGCCGGTTCCACCGCCACCAGGCGGCCGGGCGGCAACCCCAGAGCTTCGCCGCGGTCGTCGGCGATCCGCGCGGAGAACTCATGACCGAGAACGAGCGGGGATGCGGGATCGATCGAGTCGCCCGAATCCTGCCGGTAGAAGTGCAGGTCGCTCCCGCAAATGCCGACCTCGAGGACACGCAATAACAATTCGCCGTCCCCCGGGACAGGATCGGGCATTGTCTCGATTCGCAAGTCTCCAGCTCCGTACAGCCGCGCAGCTCTCATACTACACAACTTCGCGGCTGCGCTTGCCGTTTCCCTGTGGCCGGCGAATGGGACGTGCCAGACCCGGCCTCTTGGGTTGCACGCGCACGCTGGCCATCGGGGCGGCAGAGCGACGAGCCGGGCGAATGCCCAGGCGGGCGAAGCACGCGCAGCAGCCACTGGGTGGAGAAAAACGCAAGAGTCGGGATCACGATCACCAGCACCACGATGAGCCAGAACGACGGGCGCCGAACCAGCGGCGGTCTCCGGACTGGCCTGGTCACGGCTTGTTCGGCGGACACACGCCCGAAGCGCGCATCCATTCCGGCGTCAGATCCGCGGTCAGGCGCATCGCAGGCAGGCTGAATACGGCGTAGCTTGGTACCCTGAGCAGCGCACCGAAGGAAGACTCCTGTTGTGTTGGACGGCCGGCGGCCTCCCCCTAGACGTTTGGTCCGCTGGCCGGCGGCGTTCAGTTCGCGGCGCCGAACCGTACCTCCTGGGCGGAGCAGGAGGGGTTTCGTCGGGTCTGGAAGACCCCTATTGCCCCGATTTTCGCGAGATCCTTGCCGAGAGGTGCGTAGTATGGCAGCATCTGTGATCGGACAGTCACTCCGCCGCGTGGATGGTGAGGAAAAGGTCACGGGCCGGGCGAAGTTTGCGGGCGACGTGGAGTTGCGGGGGACGCTGTACGCGAGGGTTCTGCTCAGCCCGCATGCCCACGCGAGGATCCGGAGGATCGCGAAGGAGGCGACCCGTGCAGTCCCCGGGGTGGTCGCCGTTCTTACCGCGGACGATCTCCCGTTCGGCGATCCGGCGCCCTCGTCGAGGGAGCGGTGCCTGCTCGCGCGCGGTGAAGTGAGATATGCCGGCGAACCCGTGGCCGTCGTCGTCGCTGAAATGGAAGCGGCCGCCCACGACGGGTTGGAACGGCTGGCCGCGTCGACCGAGTACGATCTCCTCCCGGCGCTGGCGGATCCCGCGGCAGCGGCGTCGCCCGACGCGCCGCTCGTGCAGCCGGAACTCTCGGGGAAAAGTTCGGAGGCGCTGCTGCACGCCGCGCTCAAGACGGAAGACGAAGGGGCGCAGGCGCCGAGCAACGTGGCGAGCCGCGTCCGGTTTTCTCGGGGCGACATCCAGCGCGGCTTCGCGGCCGCAGCCGCGGTTGTCAGCCGCCGTTTCCGGACGTCCATTGTGCACCAAGCCTACATCGAACCTCACGCGACCGTGGCCGAGTACGATCCGTACGGGCGGCGGCTCACCGTGTGGACCGCTACTCAGGGCCTGTTCTACGCGCGGGAGACCATCGCCGCCGTGCTGGGTCTTCCCGAGTCGTCCGTCCGCGTCATGCCGATGACGGTTGGGGGCGGGTTCGGAGCCAAGATCGTGCTGCTCGAGCCATTGGCCGGCGCCCTCGCGATGACGCTGGGTCGGCCGGTGCAGCTGGCGCTCACCCGCATGGACGAGTTTCGCACAGGGACACCGGCCCCTCAGTCCATCCTCGACGTGAAACTCGGTGCCCGCCGCGACGGCACGCTCACCGCGCTCCAGGCGAGGCTGCTGTTCGATGCCGGGGCCTTCCCGGGCGCTCCCGTTAGCATCGCCGCGCTGCTGCTCGGAGGCGCATACCGCGTAGACCATCTGGACGTTCAGGGACAGGAAGTCTTGACGCACAAGGCCCCGGTGGGAGCGTATCGCGCGCCGGGCGCGCCGCAGGCCACGTTTGCGATCGAATCGCTCGTAGACGACCTGGCGCGCGCACTCGGCCACGATCCGGTGGAGTTCCGCCTGCGAAATGTCTCGCAGGCGGGTGACCCCATGCCCACCGGGGAGCCGTGGCCGAGGATTGGGCTCCGTGAAGCCCTCGAGGCCCTGCGGGAAGATCCACTGGTGCGATCGCGCCGCCACGCGGCCGCCCACGAAGGGGTGGGGATCGCGGTCGGCGGCTGGCTCGGTGGTCTGGAACCTGCGAGCGCGTGCGTCCGGATGAGTAGCGACGGCAGCGTCCAGGTGCTCGTCGGGTCGGTCGACATTAGCGGGACGTCAACCGCGTTGTCCCAGATTGCCGCCCAGGCGATGGGGATGCCGGTCGATCAGGTCCGCGTCGTCGGTGGCGATACCGACGCGGCGCCGGCAGCGGGTATGGCGGGCGGCAGCAAGATTATTTATACTGTGGGCGCCGCGGTCCAGGCTGCGGCCGATGACGCCCGCCGTCAGTTGGCGCGCCTCGCCGCGTCGCGCCTCGAGGCGGCGGAGGCGGACGTGGAGATCGTCGACGGGAAAGCACAGGTGCGGGGGGCGCCTTCGCGGGCGATCGAGGTTGCAGCGCTGGCGAAGATGACTTCAGGATTCGGTGCGGCGCACCCGCCCGTGTTCGGCGTGGCCTCGCAGGCCATCACACATCGTGCGCCGGCATTCGGCGCCCATGCCGCCCGCGTGCGCGTCGATCCCGAGTCCGGGCGCGTGCAGGTTCTGGAGTACGCCGTTGCGCAGGACGTGGGACGCGCGATCAACCCGGCCGCGGTCCGGGCGCAGATCCACGGCGGCGTTGCACAGGGTATCGGGTGGGCGTTGTTCGAAGGGATGGAGTATGATGGGGCGGGCACGCTGTCCACGGCTAGCTTCCTGGATTACGCTGTGCCCCGGGCCATGGACGTGCCATCGATGCGCGATACGCTTGTCGAGGTTCCATCGGAGCGTGGGCCCTACGGCGCAAAGGGGGTCGGCGAGCCTCCGGTCGTGCCGGTCGCGGCGGCGATCGGAAACGCGATTGCGGCCGCCACCGGGGCGCGGGTCGATCGGCTGCCGATGACACCCGAAGCCGTAGTTGCCGCGCTGGCGGGATCGGCGAGGGCGTGAACGGGACCTCCGTTCAACTCGCCGTTATCGGCGCGGGCCCTGCCGGGCTCGCGGCGGCCGGCGATGCATCGGCGGCGGGCGTCCGCGTGACGCTGATCGAGGAGCGCCCCGCCCTGGGCGGGCGCGCCATGATTGTCCCCGGCGCCCGCGGGCTCACCGAAGGGCTGATGCGCGATCTCCGCGCCGTGGAGGTGTGGAGAAGTAGCTCGGTGTGGGAAATCTGCGGCCGCACGCTCTTCGTGCATCGCGGTGATCGCAGCACGTGCCTGACTGCCGCTGCCGTTATCCTCGCCACCGGTGCGTCCGAGACGTTGCTTCCGTTTCCCGGATGGACGCTCCAAGGGGTCTCGACCCTGGAGGTGGGGTGGGAAGCGGTGCGCGCCGGGCGCCTGGGCCGTGAGGCTGGGCCCGCGATCGTTGCGGGCGGCGCAGATGGCGCGCTGCTGGCGAACCGGCTACTCGAGCGTGCTGTGCCCGTGACATTGATTGCGCCCGAGCGTCCCCCGGGGCTGGCGGCCGCCGTCGAGTACGTGGCGGGGGTTATCGCGGTGGCCCGCGGAGCGGACACGATCGAGGAGATCGAGACGGCCGACGGAACGCGATATCCGTGCGCGACGCTGTGCATCGAATCGCCTCGGTCGCCGGTGACGGACCTTGCGCGACGCGCGGGATGTCCGTGTGTGTATCACCCACGGCTCGGCGGCTTCGTCCCCCGATACGATCCATTGATGATGCTGCATGGTCCCACACCGTTCGTCTTCGTAGCGGGGGACGCGTCGGGGCTCGACACGCCGCGCGCGGCGGCCGAGTCGGGACGCCTCGCGGCAAGGGCCGCGCTCGGAGCGCTGGGATTGCTTCCCGATGCGGAGGAAAGAATCACGGATGCCCGCCAGCGGTTGCGTGCCGCGTCGATCCCTCTGCACGCCAGGGCTCGCGAGGCGCTGATGGCCGGGGCTTCCCCGGACGAGGTCGTCGAGTCCTGGGACTGCACCTTCGAAACGGTGGTCTGCCCGTGCGAGTTCGTGACCGTCCGGGACCTCAGGGCCGCTCTCGACGAGGGTGCCCGGACGGCTGACGACATTCGCACCCTCACCGGGTGTGGAAGCGGCCCGTGCGCCGGACGGCGCTGCGAGGTGACGGTGCTTCGCTGGCTGAGCGGCGCCCTCGATCTGCCCATCGGGCGTCTCGTGCCCGCCCCACCGCACCCTCCTGTACGGCCGGTACCGCTCGCCGCGGCGGCGTCTCTGGTCCTGCCCGCCGACGATGGCTGATCGCCCGCGCGGCCATGAGGTCGCGGTGCTCGGTGCGGGGCCAATCGGCTGCGCCATCGCGTATGTGCTCGCGAGGAAAAGGCTTGCTCCGCTCGTGATCGATCACGGGGGACCCGGCGGTGACATCCCGGGTCCGCCGCTGGCGTGCGTCTGGGACCATGCAGAGTCTGCCGAGACCGGGTGCTTCGGGCTCGAGAGCGCAGACCAGTTCTCGCACTTGCAGGACCAAGTCGGTCCGATGGGATATCTGCGTAGCGGCGGCATGGTGCCGGCGCGCACCGACGCGGAAGCGGAGGCCGGACAAGCGTTGGCGCGCACGCAGGCATCGGCCGGCCTTCCAGTTCGGTGGCTGTCCCGTGAGGAAGCGTTGCAGCGCGAACCGGCGCTCGCCTCGGACATTCTCGGCGCCACGTACTCACCCCGCGACGGTGTGGTGAATCCCTCGCTGATGACGCGTCGGCTGGCGGCGGCAGCGCGCCGCGCGGGCGCGACATTCCTGTACCACGCCGGATACGTGGCGGTCAGCGATCAGGCCCGACTATTCTCGCTCAGGATGGCCAGCGAGTATGTGGAGGTGCGGCGACTGGTTGTGGCGTCGGGAGTGTGGCTGAGCTTGCTCGACCGTCAGATCGGACTCGGAGTGTCAACGCGAACCGTGGAAGGACATGTGATCGTGACAGAGCCTCTACCTCCGCTCGTGCGTCACCGCCTTCCTGGCATCCGCCAGCAGTCTGGCGGCGAAGTTGTTCTGGACGACGCGGGGGTGCGAGGCCGCGACTGCGCGGTTGCGACGCATGCGATGCATGAGGCGGCATCCGCGGCCATTCGTATCGTTCCTGCTCTTCGTGATGCTCGGATCGTGCATTCGTGGCCATGGCGGGCAACGGTCTCGCCCGACTCTTCTCCTGTGCTCGGCAAGGTCGAAGAAGGTATCTTCGCGGCGGTTCCGCATACGCCGGAGCTCACCCTGGCCCCGCTACTCGCGCATGCGGTGGCTTCGATTGCGGTCGACGGACGAGTTCCCGATGGATTGGACGCCTGGAATCCGCGGCGCGTCGGGATCGCCCCCGCCGCCGCTGGACCGTTATCCAGGAAGGATTCGCCGGAGGGTACATAGTATTAGGGGGGTACTTTGATACGGGCAACCGGCCCCAGGGGAGGAAGGAACCGAGTATGCCGAAGGGCACCGTGAAGTGGTTTAACCGGGAGAAGGGTTATGGGTTTATAACCCCGGAGGAAGGAAAGGACGTATTCGTTCATTATACCGGCATCGCCGGCGAGGGGTTTCGTAACCTCGAGGAGGGGCAGATCGTCGAATTTGAGATTACCCAGGGTCAGAAGGGTCCGCAGGCCCAGAACGTGAGGGTGGTTGGCTAAGACGACGTTGAATTGAACGCATAAGACAGCCATAGCAAGGGCGTCAGGCTCGTCCTGCTTGGCGCCCTTTCCATAACAGAGGTGCAAGTACCCGCGCGGCCATCTGATCACACTCCTGTTTCGAGCTTCGGGTTCTCTCGAGGTCGCGTGCTCGGTCCGACACCGGCATCTCCGTGCTACGCAGCAACGAGAGGTCGTGTCGTCACCTCCCGCCCCAAGCAATCGGAGGCGTCACGGGATTGGTCCATGCTTCAGGGCCTAGTACTGGTTCATTACGCTTCGGCTCGGGGCGATCTCGCCTACGCCGTGCGCCTAGATGCGCTCACGACATGGCCGCAGGGACAGGCATGGCCCAAGATTCCAGGAGGCACATGCGGTCGCCTATGCGCTCGGCATAGGGTTACCGCCGCGTCATCGCGGTTTCGAACGCATTTTTGATGAGCCATCATTCATCTAGTTGATCCTCTAGTAGGTTTTTGATAGTTTCCTTCACTTGGCGGGATCGCTGATGTTGCGCGGAGGTCTATGGCCATGCTAGATTAGATCGAGGGGAGGCGGGGGATGCGAAGTTGAAGTTGTGGCGGACCGCAGCCGGGAAACGGTTGAGACCAGCGACCTCTGCTGCGAGATCGAGGTCGAAGTCCCGGGTTGCTTCTGGGCGGTCGCCGCGCGCGCGGGTGAGGGTGGTGCGATCGCGCTCGACCCGGGCGAGGCGCCCGGCGCGTCCGCTCCCAGTGCCGGATCCTATCAGTGAACGAGTGTTCACTTCGAGTCTTGATCGAAGTCTCCGGGACCATCGGGTGTTGTGGGAGGCGCTCGCTAAGCGGTGAAGTATCTCACCACTGACCAAGTCAAGACGGTCAATCAGCGGATGATTCGGGCGACCGGCGGGTTGTACCTTGCTGGTGAACAGAACGTCGTCTACCCACCGAGTCTCGAATCGCTGGTCAGTTTTGTGCAGACACGGATTGCACTTCGCCCCCAGCCAACGATTTGGGAAATGGCCGCGTTCTACATCGACCGCTTGGTCCGCGATCAAGTATTTCACGATGGCAACAAGCGCACCGCGTTGGAAGTGACCCGGCTGTTTCTCGAGGGATCTGGATACCGTCTTGCGCTGCACCCAGCTTCGGACGTGGTCGAGTTCA
>Ga0187784_10001535_pt1 | contig 18386 bp, 17 predicted proteins | sample 1015_SJ02_MP15_2_FD_132964 | JGI IMG/M metagenome (GOLD analysis project Ga0187784, IMG submission 132964) | Tropical peat soil microbial communities from peatlands in Department of Meta, Colombia - 1015_SJ02_MP15_20_MG | ecosystem: Environmental > Terrestrial > Soil > Wetlands > Peat | place...
CTTGGCCATGCGGTATTCGGGATCGAGCCGTTGCAGCTCTTTCTTTGCCGGATCGAGCGAGGGGAACGGGCTGTCGGCGATGGCAATGACGGTGCGGGGCATGAAATCCTCCGGATTTGGACGACAGAGGACGGACGACAGATCAAGAGTTATCCATTTTTATCCGTCGTCTGTACTCCGTCTGTCGTCTATAACGCAAAGACCTGCGGATTGACGCAATTCGGCAATTTGTGGCCGCCGAGAAACGCCAGAATATTGTCAACGACGATATTCGCCATCGCCTCGCGCACGTCTGGCGTCGCGCTGCCAAGATGCGGGGTGAGAACGACATTCGGCATCGCGCGCAGCGCCTTGTCGACTTGCGGCTCGTGCTCGAACACATCGAGGCCGGCGCCGGCGATCTGCTTTTTCTTCAAGGCACGCACCAGCGCCTTCTCGTCGACGATGGCGCCGCGCGCGGTATTGATCAGGAAGGCCGAGGTTTTCATCAAGCCGAGCTCGCGGGCGCCGATCTGATGCCGCGTCTGCTCGTTGAGCGGCGAATGAATCGAGACGAAATCGGCTTCGCCCAACAGCTGATCGAGCGGCGCGTAGGTCAGCCCGGCCTCGCGCTCCTCGTGTGCGGATTTGCGCCGCGGCGTAAAGTATAAAACGCGCATCGAGAAACCGTGCGCGCGGCGCGCCACCGCCTTGCCGATCAGCCCGCCGCCGCCGACGAGCCCGAGCGTCTTGCCCCACACCGGCGCGCCGAGCAGATAAGCCGACTGGCTGCCGGGGAATTTACCGGCGCGCGCCAGGCGATCGCCTTCGATCATGCGCCGCGCCGCCGCGATCATCAGGCCGAAGGTGAGATCGGCGGTCGCTTCGGTGGTGATCGGCGCCGTTACCGTAACGGGAATGCGCCGCGCCGTTGCCGCGGCGACGTCGATATTCGACGGCGTGATCGACTGCGCCGCGATCAGCCGCAGCTCGGGATTGGCCGAGATCACCTCGCGGTCGATGCGGTCATGCAGCAGGCAGAACAGGATATCGGCTTTGCGCAGCGCGACGATCAGTCTGCGCTTGGGGATGATGCGGCTGGCATCGGCGAACATGGTCACGCGCGCCACCGCGCGCAGCCGCTTGAGCGCGGCTTCTGCGACCGGTTGAGTGACAAAAATGCGCGGATGGGCGGAATTCTGTGCCATCAGGCGAGCCACCGCACTAACCCGGCCACCCCGTCGACCGCGACCTGGGCGCCGTCCGGAATCCGCCGCGTCGCGTCGAGCACGCCGAGCACCGCCGGGATGCCGCGCTCGCGGGCGAGCGAAGCCAGATGCGAGGTCGAGCCGCCGAGCTCGGCGACCACCCCGCCGACGCGCGGCAGGATATGGGAGAGCGCCGGGCCGGCGACGCGCGTGACGAGAATGTCGCCCGGCGCGACGCGGGCAAGCTCGCATTCGCAATTGATCACCACGGCGCGGCCGCTTCCCCAGCCGATGCCGGCGGGATGGCCGCTGAGCGCGGGATGCTTGAGCCAGGTTTCGTCGGGCACAGTTGCCGGGGCGACCTGCAACGGCCGCGCCTGCAGGAGCTTGAAACCTTCGTCGTCGAGCGCCCATTCGATCTCGACCGCCATGCCGAGCACAACCTCGGCCTTGCGCAGGAGACGGCCGAGCGTCGTTGCCTGGCCGGCTTCGAGACAGGGTGTGCGCACCAGATCTTCGGGCACCGCCTGCGGCGAAGTCCCGGCGCCGTGGACACAGGCCTCGCGGTGATGCTTGCGGCCGGCCTCGTTGGAACGCACGAAGCCGTGGCGCGACAGCACGACGCGGTCCGGCACCACTTCGCCTTGCGCGATCGCGGTGCCGAGCCCCCAGGTGGCGCTGATCAGCATGTGGCCGTCGGCGGTTTCGCTTAAACCGCCGCCCGAGGCGCGCGCGGCGACAAGCGGCTGCACCAGCACCGCCATGGCGGTGTCGGCGGGGTCAAGACCGTGCTGCGCCATGGCGCGCCGGGCATTGGTGGTCCACAGCGCCGCCCAGCAGGCGCGCAGGCTGGTGAGGAATTCGGCGTCGGCGGCGAGCCCGAGAAAACTCTCGAACTGGCCGGCGAAATTGGCGCCGGCGCGATCCTCGATCAGCGCCGAGGAACGCACCGCCGCAGGCTTTGCCGCGGCCCACCACGCCTCGAGCACGGCGGCAAGCACGTCCGGCGCAAGATCACTCTGATAAAGCTTGAGCCGGATTTCGACCGCGAGCCGGCGCTGCATCGGCTGGTCGGCATCGGCATAGGCGGCGATGGTGTCGCCAAGCTCAAGATGCTGGACCTGCCGGCGATAGGCGTCGGCCGAGATGCAAAATCCATCTGGCGTCGGCAGACCGGCGCGCTTGAGCGCGGCAAGATTCGCCGCCTTCGGCCCGACGCGGTTTGCTTCCGTCGCGGCGGCAGAGGCGAGGGGGAGGATGAACATGCTCATGCCGACTGCTTTACCGGTTGTCCGGTCGTCATGGCCGGGCTGGTCCCGGCCATCCACGTCTTCCTGTCGTCATTATCCCAAGTCGCGGATCACCGGGTCTCGCCGCCATAGCGCGTCGAAGACGCGCGTAAACGCGCTTATGGCGGCGGCCCGGTGATGACGTCGAGCGATTGCTCGACGTCACTTCACATGATCGCCGTAGCCCGGCAGCGGATCGACCACGGTGATCTGCTTGACCGGGAAATTGGACACGATCTCGATCGACTTCTTGTGCACGATCAGCATTTCCTCGATCCGCACGCCGTAGCGGTATTTCTTGCCGTGCTGGGTCTCCAGCGCAAAGGTCATGCCTTCCTGGATGTCGATCGGATGATCGAGCGACCAGATGCGCGAAATTACCGGCGGATCGTATTGCGCCAGGCCGAGCCCGTGGCCCCACAGATTGGCGGCGGCCTGATCCTCGTCCTCGTAGCCCCAGGTCTTCATCGCCGACGGCCATTTTTGCGCGATGTCGCGCGTGGTGGCGCCGACCTTGACCGCGCCGATCGAGTCGTAGAGCCATTTCAGCGCGATGTCGTAGGTTTCCTTCTGCTCCTTGGTCGGCTCCTTGCCGACGCAATAGGTGCGGTAATAGCAGGATTTGTAGCCGTTCCAGGTCAGCGCCGCCAAATCCATGAACACGATGTCGCCGGGCTGGATGATGCGGTCGGAGAAATTGCGCCAGTTCGGCCAGGTGTTGGGACCCGAGGAGACGATGACGTCCTCAACGTCCTCCATGCCGGGAATGTTGTAGAGATATTGCATCAGATGCGCGGTCACCTGGTTCTCGGTGATGCCGGGGCGCAGGAATTTCATGCATTCCCAATGGGTGGCGTCGCCGATGGCGCCGACAATGCGGAAGCATTCCTGCTCGTCCTCGTTCTTCACGGCGCGCGCGGCCATCATCGGCGTCATGCCGTCGGCCCAGTTGATCTTCTCCTCCTTGAAAACGTTGATCATGTTGATGTCGATGAAGTCGCAGCCGAGCTTTTGCCCGGCGACGCCGTTCTCCTTCATCGCTTGCTTGATCGCCTTGGCGAACTTCGTCACCTGTTGCGTCGCGGCGGGGCCGGCGGCGCCTTTGATCCAGGTGAACGAGTGGCGCACGTTCTCCTTGGGAATCCACGGCGAATGCCGTTCGATCTGCATGCCGATGTCGCCCTGCTCGAACAGGATCGGGCGGCCGTCGCCGCACAGCATGGCGTAGCGCAAGCCGGGCTTGAGTCGGCACCAACCCGGGGTCAGCGTGCCGGTGATATAGCGGACGTTCTCGTCGTACATGCAAAGGAGCGCGCCGAGCTTGTGCTTCTTCATCATCGCCCGCGCCCGCTCGATACGGTATTCGCGCAACCGGTCCCAGTTGACCCGTTGCTGCCAATCCATCCCCGCTATGCCGAAATTCGCCGTGCCCATGACGATCTCCCAATCCCGGTTCTAAACCTGCAAAGCTGTGTCCGAAAATCGCGCGCCATGCAAGCTGTCGCGCGCTGCGTCGCATGACATTTTCGGGCGCTTCCGGCGGTAGAATTTTTCACAGTATGACTGCCGCCCAACAGTAGACTTGTCGGTTCACTCGCCGCTGAGCGGGCAGAGCTGAGAGCGGACGCGGCGCCACGCGTGCGTCGCGCCGCTCTGCCGTTGCGGAAGCGCCGAAACTCAAGCCGCCATCCTACGCGGCCCGCGCGCTGATCGTCTTTTGTGCGACCTCGCGGAATTCGGCTTCGGTCAAAAGCTTCTTGGTCTTCAGCGAATAAGCCTTGACCGCCGCCAGAATCTTCATGGCGTCCTCTTCGGAGACCTGCATGCCGGCCTTCTGCAGCCACATATGGACCGAGTCGATGCCGCTGCCTTTGCCCATCACTACTTTGGGCGCCGGCTGTCCGACCACGTCCCAACGGAACGGGAACAGTTCGGTGGCGTATTTCTCGCCGCAATTCTTGAACCAGCTGGCGATGATGCCGGATTCGATCTGATACAGCGAACTGCCGACCACCGGCTTGTTGGTCGGCACCACGACGCCGGTCAGTTCCTGCACCAGTTTGGCGAGCGAAGTAAGCTTGGTGGTGTCGATGCCGATATCGACGCCGTACATGGTCAACAGCGCCATCACCGTCTCTTCCATCGGCACGTTGCCGGACCGCTCACCGGTGCCGAGCACGGTGGTGTGCATGACCTCGACGCCTTCGGCGAGCGCCATGATGGTGTTGGCAATGCCCATGCCGAAGTCCTGATGGAAGTGCGCCTCCAACCGCTTATTGATGCGCTTCTTCACCTCGCGCACGAAATACTGCATGGCGTGCGGCGACACCACGCCGAAGGTGTCGACCAGCGCCAGCGCGTCCATGTGACCGTCCTTGCCGACCCGTTCGATCAGGTCGAGCGCCCACTTCAGTTCGGCGCGCGAGAAGTCGATCGGGAAGAACACGACCTCAAGGCCGTTGTCGTGGGCGAATTTGGTGGCCTCGATCGACGTCTCGATGGCTTTTTCCATCGGCCAGCGATAGGCGAGATCCACCATGTGACGGCTGGACGGGATTTCCATCACCACGCCCTTGACGCCGGTGTCGATGGCGCGTTGCACGTCCTCTTTCATGCAGCGCGCGAACGAAAAGATCTGCGGGCCGAGATTGCGCTTGACGATTTCCTTGATCGCGTCGTTGTCGGACGGCGAAACGATCGGCATGCCGGCTTCGATGCGGTGTACCCCGGCTTCGGCCAGCGCTTCGGCGATGCGGATCTTGTCATCCTTGTTCAGGATGACCCCGGTTTGCTGTTCGCCGTCGCGTAGTGTGACGTCGTGGACCTTGATATTCTTGGCAAACTTGAAATCCTTGCGGACTTCGTCGGCGAAATTCCATTCGCTGACGAACCATTTGTCGGTCTTCCACGGCTGACTTGTCATAGCGTGCTCCCTTCGACGCGTACCCGCCGGCAGCGGACGATATCCGACGCCGGGGTCATATCCGGTGGACGAGTTTTAGTCCGGTCGGCCATATCCGGCTGTTGATCTAAATCAAAGGCAGCGCGGCTGGCGGTCCGTTGTTGCGCCACGATGCCATCGCACAGGGATGGATCGCAATCAAGCCAGCGGCCGGCTCGATCGACTTGTGTCCCGATTCCGAAGTTCGCATGATTTTGCGGCAGGCTCGTTTGCGAACTTCGGAATCGAAGGGACACTAGCAATTATCTGATTCTAGTGTGGTTTTGGTTCAGAAGTCCGCGTCACGAGTTCGCCGCAAGAATGATGCGGACTTCTGAACCACCACACTAGCGCCGACCGCTCACTCCTTGAATTTCACGATTCTCTGCCGCTGCTCGCCGAGGCCCTGGATGCCGAGCGTGACCACGTCGCCGGCTTTCAGGAATTTCGGCTCGGGCTTGATGAATAGCGCGACGCCGCCGGGGGTGCCGGTGGCGATGACGTCGCCCGGTTCGAGCACGAAGAATTGCGAGCAATACCAGACCAAATGGGCGATACCGAAGATCAGGTAACTTGTGTTGCTCTTCTGCCGCATCTCGCCATTGACGGTCAGCCACACGTCGAGCCGCTGCGGCTCCGGAATTTCGTCTTTGGTCACGAGCCACGGCCCGAGCGGGCCGAACGTCTCCGCGCTTTTGCCCTTGGTCCACTGCCCGCCGCGCTCGATCTGGAATGCGCGTTCGGAAACGTCGTTGGCGAGGCAATATCCTGCAACCGCATCCATCGCCTCGTCCTTGGCGAGATAGCGGGCGCGGCTGCCGATCACGATGGCCAGCTCGCATTCGTAATCGAGCTTGGTCTCCCCCTTGGGGATCAGGGTGTCGTCATTTGGTCCGCAAATGCAGCTCGGCGCCTTGTTGAAGATGATCGGTTCCTTCGGCGGCTGCAGCCCCTGTTCGGCGGCGTGATCGGAATAATTCAACCCTATCGCGATAAAATTGCCGACTTGGCCGACGCAGGGACCGAGGCGCGGCATGCCGCGGACGAGCGGCAGCTTTTCCGGTTTGAGTTTGCGCAACTTATTGAGGCTCTTCGGCGACAGCGCTTCGCCGGCGATGTCGGGAACGATCTTGGACAGGTCGCGAATGCGGCCCTCGGCGTCCAGCATGCCGGGTTTCTCGCGGCCGGGGGTACCGTAGCGAACGAGTTTCATGGCAGCTCCTTGCAGTGATGAAGACTGATCTGTGGATCGCGGCTGCGGGCCGGGTTCACTTGTTGAACTTGACGATCTTCTGCCGCTGTTCGCCGAGCCCCTCGACGCCGAGCGTAACGACGTCGCCGGCCTTGAGGAATTTCGGCTCCGGTTTGATGCCCAGCCCGACGCCGGGCGGTGTTCCGGTGAGGATGACGTCGCCCGGCTCCATGACGAAAAACTGCGAGCAGTACCAGACGATGTGCGCGACGCCGAACACCATGTTGCGTGTGTTGCTGTTCTGCCGGATCTCGCCGTTGACCGCGGACCAGATTTTAAGCTGCTGCGGGTCGCGGATTTCATCCTTGGTGACGAGCCAGGGACCGAGCGGGCCGAACGTCTCGCAGCCTTTGCCCTTGGTCATCTGGCCGCCGCGCCCGTGCTGGAACACCCGCTCCGACACGTCGTTGGCCAGGCAATAGCCGGCGACCACGTCCATCGCCTGGTTCTCGGCGAGATAGCGGGCCCGGCTGCCGATGACGACGCCGAGCTCGCACTCGTAGTCGAGCTTGGTCGAGTCCTTGGGGATCATGGTGTCGTCGTTGGGCCCGCAGATGCAGCTTGGCGCCTTGTTGAAGATCAGCGGCTCCTTGGGCAGCGGTACGCCCGACTCCGCGGCATGATCGACATAGTTGAAGCCGACAGCGATGAAATTGCCGACCTTGCCGATGCAAGCGCCGATCCGCGGCTTGCCGCGCACCAGCGGCAGCTTTTTCGCATCGAGCTTGCGCAGCTTGGCCAGGCCGGACGGCGTCAGCACCGCGCCGGCGATGTCGGGGACGATCTTCGACAGGTCGCGGATGCGGCCTTCGCCATCGAGCATGCCGGGCTTTTCACGGCCGGGCGCGCCGTAACGGACGAGCTTCATGGGGTTTCCTGGTGATTGCGTTGTGGCGATGGGACATCAGCGCGCGACCTTAGAAGGCGCCCGGGAAGACGCCGCCGTCGATCAGGAGGTTCTGGCCGGTGATGTAGCCGGCCTGCGCCGAGCACAAAAACGCGCAAGCGGCGCCGAGTTCATCGGGCCGGCCGAACCGCTTGGCCGGCACCGTGGCCATGCGTTCGGCGCTCGCGGCTTCGACGCTGATGTTCTTCTTTTTCGCCGTCATCTCCATGTTGGAGCGCAACCGGTCGGTATCGAAGGTGCCGGGCAGCACGAAATTGATGGTGACGTTCGCGGCCGCGACGCTGCGGGCGACGCCGGCGAGGAATGCCGTCAAGCCGGCGCGCGCGCCGGAGGACAGATCGAGCCCGGCGAGCGGCATCTTCACCGAGCCGGACGTGATGTTGACGATGCGGCCGAACTTTCGGGCGACCATCGGATCGATCGCCCGTTGAATGAGCTCGATGGCCACGATCATGTTGGCGACGACGCCGTCGAGCATTTTCTGCCGGTCGAGCTCGCGGAAATCGCGGAACGGCGGCCCGGCATTGTTGTTGACCAGAATGTCGGGCTGCGGGCAGACGGCAAACAGCGCGTCTTGGCCCTGCGGCGAAGCGACGTCGGCGACGACCGGCGTAATCTTGGCGCCGCTCTTGGCGAGCGTGGCGGCGGCCGCGGCAAGTCTGGTCTTGTCGAGGCCGTTGATCACCACTTCGCAGCCGGCTTCGGCGAGCCGCTCGGCGCAGGCAAAGCCGAGCCCCCGGCTCGAGGCGCAGACGATCGCCTTGCGGCCCTTGATTCCCAAATCCATCCCGGTACTCCCGTGCTGTTGCTTTGCGCAGCGGAATTGTATGACCTGCCTGTTCTGGTAACTGACGGTGCGTTAGTCAACGGCCTAAACCCTTGTCGTTTTTTGCCGACATTCCCGCGCTGCAAGTGGTGCTGATCGTCGTCCTGGCGGCGTTTTCCGCCGTCGCCGGCGGCGTTGCCGGCTACGGCACCGGCGCGCTGATGCCGCTGGTGCTGGTGCCGCTGGTCGGCGCCGCGCCGGTGGTGCCGATCATCGCCATTTCGGCGATGTTCACCAATTCCGCGCGGGTGGCGGCGTTCCGCCGCTTCGCCGATCGGCGCCGCGCCGCGCTCGCGCTCGTTTGCGCGCTGCCGACCTGCGTGCTCGGCGCTTACGCCTATACGCTCCTCAACGGCCGCGGCGCCGCCTTGGTGATCGGCGCAAGCCTGATCGCGACCGTGCCGCTGCGCCGCCTGCTCAAGCGCCGCGGCCACCGGCTCGGCGACAAGAGCTTTGCCGCGGCGAGCGCCGGCTGGGGCGTCGTGGTCGGCGGCACCACCGGCGCCGGCGTGATCCTGTTGTCGCTGTTGATGGCGGTGGGACTGCAGGGCGCCGCGGTGATCGCGACCGACGCCTTGGTGTCGATCGGCATGGGGGTGGTGAAGCTCGTGGTATTCGCCGCCGCCGGCGTGCTGACGACGAAGGTGATCGCGATCGGACTATTGATCAGCGCGGTCGCCTTTCCCGCCACGTTCCTGGCCAAGTTGATTGTCGAGCGGCTGCCGGGGCACGTCCACACCGCGCTGCTCGACGCCGTGGTCATCGTTGGCGGCGCGATGATGATTTTCGGGGCGGTGCGGTAGGCCGCTCCACACGTTGCGTCACCTAGCAGTGCATGAAGGGAAGAACACAGTAGAAATTATGCGGCTGGTAGCGAACGCGAAATTCCTCAATCCGGCTCATTGCGAGATTCATGAAGCTGTTCAGTCTCGATACGTTATAGGTCGATCGATATTCGAAGAGGTCGCGACGAGCATTTGCCTCGTCCATTTGAGGTTTATCGACGGCGGCTTGCGTTGACGCCCACTGACGCACAACTGCCAGTCCCTGGTGTGTGACATGGAGACAGTACACCATTGTCAGCACGTGGTGTTTGGTGCTGTACCAATCTATCTCAAGAACCTTGTCGGCCTTTTTTAGGGGAAATGGAGTTTGGTCGAATGACGGCATGTTCTTGTCGCAATCGAAATCGAAATCGCCGAGCAACGCGATGCTGATCGGATCGACAGCCTTAATTGATGATGCTGGATTGTGTAGCGGATCGCTCGCCCAATCGAGATAGAGCTGCGCTTTCTGCGCAAGTTGAGCATAGTTGTCGTTTAACGCCGTGTAGGCGCTAAGATACCCCGGGTAAATATCATGCGCGTCGGAAGTGAAATCAGGTACTTTGCCCGGGTCGGCCTTTTTTGAATTAGCATTGTAGAAGTCATAGATCAGGCGTTGTTGCAGTAAAATCGGCTGTGCCAAAGCAGCCGACGCGTCCGTGAAAGTTTGGGCTGCAACGTTAAGATCGTCTTTTGCGACGGCGGCAACCCTGTCCTGATAGGTCGATTGCAGTTGAAGCAGGCTGATGAGACCGGTGCCGACGGCACCCAGGACCGTCAATGTGAGCCCCCCTTTCAGGAAGTTCCACGGCCGGTGTTTGGCGGTTTTGATTGTTGACGCGTGATCGGCCCCGGCAGTTGACATTTGATGCCCCCTGAATTCCCCGGCCTCAATTTAAAATTGTCTCGTTGACGATTGCAACGGGGCGGCGAAGGAATTTACGGCCACTTCACCACCGGCGGCATCGAGGACAGGATCGACTCGACATTGCCGCCGGTGCGCAGGCCGAAAATGGTGCCGCGGTCGTAGAGCAGGTTGAACTCGACATAGCGGCCGCGGCGGATCAATTGCTCGTCGCGCTCGGCCGCGGTCCACGGCGTGGCGAAATTTTTGCGCACGAGCTTCGGGTAAATATCGAGAAAGGCGCGCCCGACATCCTGGGTGAAAGCAAAGGTCTCGTCCCAGTCGGTCTCTAGATAATCGTAGAAGATGCCGCCGATGCCACGCATCTCGCCGCGATGCTTCAGGAAAAAATATTCATCGCACCATTTTTTGAACTTGTCGTAGGGCGCGACGGCAGAATGGGCATCGCAAGCGGCCTGCATCGCCGCGTGGAACGCGATCGTGTCCGGATCGTGCTGGCGCCGCCGCTGCTCCAGCACCGGGGTGAGATCGGCGCCGCCGCCGAACCAGGCCTTGGTCGTCACCACATAACGGGTGTTCATGTGCGCCGCCGGCACATGCGGATTTTGCGGATGCGCGATCAGCGAAATGCCGCTGGCGAAAAACCGCGGATCCTCGGCGGCGCCGGGAATGTCCTTGCGGAATTCCGGCGCGAATTCGCCGAACACGGTGGAGACGTGAACGCCGACTTTCTCGAACACCCGGCCCTTCATCATCGCCATCACGCCGCCGCCGCCCGGCGCGCCGGAATGATCGGTGCGGCTCCAGGGGTTGCGCGTAAATCGGCCGCCGGCGCGGTCGGCGAGCGGCGCGCGCACCGGCAGGGCGTCTTCGGTCGCCTCGAAGGCGGCAGTAATCCGGTCGCGCAAGTTCTCGAACCAGAGTTTGGCCGCCTGCTTGCGTTCGTCGGTCTGGCTCATGACGCAGCGAACTTAGCGGCTAGCCGGCGGCGGTGCGAGGACAAAGCCGCCGGTCTGCCGCAACGCTTCGCCGGCGGCGATCGCGGCGGCAAGCGCCACATTGAGCGAGCGCAGGCCCGGCTGCATCGGAATCACCAGCCGGGCGTCGGCGGCGGCATGGACCTGTTGCGGCACACCCGCGGTTTCGCGGCCGAACAGCAAAATCTCGTCGGCCGCGAACCGGTAGTCGAGATAGGACAAACGCGCCGCCGTGGTGAACAGCACAAGCCGCCGGCCCGCCGCGACCCGCCATGCCGCGAAATCGCGCCACGAGGCGTGGCGGGTCAGCGTAACGGCATCGAGATAATCGAGCCCGGCCCGGCGGAAAGCGCGGTCGGAGATGGCGAATCCGGCCGGCTCGATGATATGCGCTTCGATGCCCAGACACGCGCACAGCCGCAATACCGTGCCGGTGTTCGGCGGGATGTCGGGCTCGTAAAGGGCGATACTTAAGGCCATGGTCGGATTTAATGGCCGGATTTACGGCTCGGCGCCGTTCCGCGGCATTACGCATAAGACGAGGAGGCCGCCGCGCAAGCCGCATTGTGGGTGTCGTCGGCGCCGCCCTTGCGCTCTCCCCGCAAGGGTGCCAATAAAACGCCCCCGGGATGCGTCGCCTCAACCCTTCCCAAGGTCGAAAGGCGACCGGTCCTTCCGCCGCCGCAACCCTATCCCACCGCCGCTCGCGGGCGAACCAAGGCAGGGACGGCCGGTTCGCAGCGCGGACGGGGTGACCGGCAAGACGAAAGAGGGTCGAGGCTGTGACTTTAATCTCAACGGCGGCGGCCACGCGCCGGGATTTCCCTATCCATTGCCACAACAAGCTCGGCGTGGCGCCGGACCGGCGCAGCATCGCCCAACCAGGCAATAAGGTAATTCGATGAGCGGATATCCGACCTATCAACCGCAAAGCCCTGTCATGCAATGGTTGGAGCGGCGGCTGCCGATCGCGAGCCTGGTCTATTCGTCTTTTATTGCCTATCCGACGCCGCGCAATCTGAATTACTGGTGGACGTTCGGCGCCATTCTCACTTTTATGCTTGCCGTACAAATCGGCACCGGCGTGGTGCTGGCGATGCACTACACGCCGCATATCGACTTTGCCTTCAATTCCGTCGAAAGCATCATGCGCGACGTCAATTATGGCTGGCTGCTGCGCTACATTCATGCCAACGGCGCTTCGTTCTTCTTTGTCGCCGTCTACATCCACATCGCGCGCGGCATGTATTACGGCTCCTACAAGGAGCCGCGCGAGGTCTTGTGGATCCTCGGCGTCATCCTGTTCCTGCTGATGGTGGCGACCGGCTTCATGGGCTATGTGCTGCCGTGGGGCCAGATGAGCTTCTGGGCGGCGACCGTCATCACCAACCTGTTTTCGGCGCTGCCCGGCGTCGGCGGCGCGATCGTCACCTGGCTGTGGGGCGGCTTTGCGGTCGGCAATCCGACGCTTAACCGCTTTTATTCACTGCACTACCTGTTGCCGTTTGTCATCGCCGGCGTGGTGGTCCTGCACGTCTGGGCGCTGCACGTTGTCGGGCAGAACAATCCGACCGGCGTCGAGCCGAAGAGCGAGAAGGACAGCGTCGCCTTCACCCCCTACGCGACGCTCAAGGACACCTTCTTCATCGGCGTGTTCTGCATCGTCTTCGCCTATTTCATCTTCTACGTGCCGAACTATCTCGGTCATTCCGACAATTACATTCCGGCCAATCCCGGCCAGACGCCGACCCATATCGTGCCGGAATGGTACTATCTGCCGTTCTACGCCATTCTGCGCGCGATCCCGAACAAGCTTCTGGGCGTCACCGCGCTCGCCACCTCCATCATCGTATTGGCCTTCATGCCTTGGCTCGATACCTCGGCGGTGCGCTCGGCGAATTACCGGCCGCTGTACCGGCAGTTCCTGCTGATCTTTTTCGCCAGCGTCATCGGTCTCGGCTATCTCGGCTCGCAGGAGCCGGTCGGCGGTTATGTCATCGCGGCGCGCTTCCTGACTGCCTACTACTTCGTGTTCTTCTTCGTTATTCTGCCGTTACTGGGTCTGTTCGAGCGGACCAAGCCGCTGCCCAATTCGATCTGCGAATCGGTGCTGCGCGAAGGCATCGATGCGTCGGCGTCCTCGCCGGGCGCACGCGGTTAGGGAGGGCGGGCCAATGCAAGTTTATCGCGCCGCTCGTCGCCGCATCGTGTTGGCGGCAGCGCTCGCGGCGTCGCTTTGCGCTCCGGCAGCATTCGCGCAGGAGGCCGACGCGCCGCCGCGGCAGCATTGGACGTTCTCCGGTCCGTTCGGCACCTACGATCCCGAGCAGCTGCAACGCGGATTCAAAGTCTATCGCGAGGTCTGTTCGACCTGCCACAGCCTCAATCTGCTGTCGTTCCGCAATCTCGCCGATCCTGGCGGCCCGGCCTTCACCGAGGCGCAGGCGACGGCGATCGCGGCGACGTTCCAGGTCACCGACGGACCGAACGACCAGGGCCAGATGTATCAGCGGCCGGGCAAGATTTCCGATAATTTCCCGCCGCCATTCGCAAACGAGCAGGCCGCCCGCGCCGCGCTTGGCGGCAAGCTGCCGCCGGACATGTCGGATCTCGCCAAGGCGCGCAGCTACGAATGGGGCTTCCCCCAATTCATCTTCGATGCGTTTACGATGTACCAGGAGGACGGGCCCGACTACATCCACGCCATCGTCGACGGCTATGCCGCGGCGCCGCCCGGCTTCGTGGTGGCGCCGGGCGCGCAGTACAATAAATATTTCCCCGGCCACAATATCGGCATGCCCAAGCCGCTCACCGACGGCCAGGTCGAATATAGCGACGGCGCGCCGACCACGGTCGATCAATACGGCCGCGACGTCGCCGCCTTTTTGATGTGGGCGGCGGAGCCGCAGCTCGATGCGCGCAAGCGGCTCGGCTTCCAGGTGATGATTTTCCTGATCGTTTTCACAGGCCTTTTGTACTTCACCAAGAAACGGGTCTGGCACGCCGTGCTGCACGATCCGGAGCTGGAGAAACCGCGCGCGGCGGCCGAGTATCGGCGCTAAGCCCGGCGGCGGCCGCAGGATCGAGACCATGCCCAGCGTCGCGTTCGAGAACGATCTCAAGGCCGCGATCCGCACCATCCCGGACTATCCCAAGCCGGGCATCATGTTCCGCGACATCACCACGCTGCTCGGCGATGCGCGGGCGTTCCGCCGCGCCGTCGACGAGCTGGTGCAGCCCTGGGCCGGCGGCAAGGTCGACAAGGTCGCCGGCATCGAGGCGCGCGGCTTCATCCTCGGCGGCGCGATCGCGCACCAATTGTCATGCGGCTTCGTGCCGATCCGCAAGAAAGGCAAGCTGCCGTTCAAGCGGGTGAGCATCGGCTATTCGCTGGAATACGGCATCGACGAGATGGAGATGCACGAGGATGCGATGGTCGCCGGCGAGCGGGTCATCCTGGTCGACGATCTCGTCGCCACCGGCGGCACCGCCGAAGCCGCGGTCAAGCTGCTCAAGCAGGTCGGCGCCGATGTCGCCGCCGCCTGTTTCATCATCGATCTGCCCGACCTCGGCGGCGCCGAAAAGATCCGCAAGCTCGACGTGCCGGTGCGCACGCTGATCAGCTTCGAGGGCCATTAGAGCATGATCCCGAAAAGTGGATCCCGGTTTCCCGCCTTCGCGAAGCCCGCCAATTCGCGGTAGCTCCCACGGTAACACGCCGCTTCGGCGGGCGAAGCAAGGTCGGAAAAGATCATGCTCCAACAAAAAGCTAGAGCGGGATTACGATTCGAAGAAGAGTGATCCCGCTCTAGCGGCGAGCATGCCGGTGCGACGTTAAGGAGCCGGCCGTAGCGGCTCCTTCATCGCGCTGCGCAGCGAGGATTCCAATTCCCCGATCAACAGTCGCAATTCGAGGTCGCGGAATTGCGCGAAAATATTGCCGATCCAGCTGTGCACCTCGGTCGGGCCGCCCGGTTGCCTGTCCATATAGGCGCCGAATGAGAAACCCGGCCGGTCGATGACGCCGCGCACGACCGGCGACAGCCGCGGAATGCGGATCACGCCGCATTCCGGCCGTGTCGGCGGAAAGTCCTGCGGGATGAACATGAACGCCACCGCCTCGTTGTGCACGGGCACGAAGGTGGTCAGCCGCAGCCTGCGGCGCAGCTCGGCATAGCTGCGCGCAGTGATCGGCGCCGAATCGGTGATGAACAGCACGACCGGCTCGATGCCGCGCCGCCGCGCTTCCTGCTCGAAGCCGATCTCCGTCATCACGCCGAAGAAGCGCTCGAACAGGCCATGGCCGAGATCGATGACCGTGATCCGCGCCGCGTCGGCGACGAGCCGGTCGAACAGCGCCATCTGGCCGGGCGTGTCGGCGATGTCCATGGTCCACACCAGGCCGGGGAAATATTTCGCCAATGCCGGCTCGCGCGGGTCGAGATCGTAGCCCTCCGGCGCCCTGCCGCTAAAGCGGAAAAACTCGATCAACAGCCGCGCGATCAGCGTCTTGCCCACCCGCGGATGCCGCGAGGCGACGATGTAAAGCGGCGTATGATGCGCCATCTCCACCTGCAATCCGGTCGATGCAGGAACGGCCGGATTAGGCGACGTTCCGGCACTGCGGGACCATAAATCATTTCCGGCAAGCGGTGTCCACAGCGCGTGCGCCGGCGCTGCGCCAGACGGCTCGGGCTGCTTGCGAACGGCGCGCTAGAAGGACTTGGCGACGGCTAGTGGTCCGATTCTAACATTCGCATCCGGTTTCGGCAGCCTCTTGTGCGAATGTTAGAATCGAAGGACCACTAGCAAATATTGGTGCTAGTGGAGCTTTGGATTTGACATTCGCTTCACGAGTCCGCGGCCAGGTGGGTAGCGAATGTCAAATCCGCTCCACTAGCGGGTGCCGGCCTGCGTGCGCGGCATCGCCGCGCTGCCCGAAGTGTCGAAAATGTCGAGCAATTTGACGCGGTCGTATTCGGCCCAGACATTGCCGAGCCAGTGCCGCACATAACCGCGCAGCACGAACGAATAATTCGCAGTCTCGCCCTTGTTGTTCTTGTTGGCGACGAAGGTCAGGAACGGCACCGAGGCGAGCTCGACCTGCTCGTAAGCCATCTCGTTGAGCTTGGGGATCGTGATGATCACGGCGTCTTTCAGCCGCTTGAAATAGTTGGCCTGGGTCGCCTGGTCCCATTCGAAGAAGGTGGTGTTGTTGATGTAGTTCTTGACCAGGAAGTATTTGGCGTCGGCGGCAAACGGCGCGGTTTCCTCGATTTCGTTCAGCGAGGTGATCGAGGAGCCGAGAATGTGGAAGATGACGAAGGTGATCTGGCCTTTCTTGACCGCGTCGAGAAAGCCGATGTCGCGCAGCGCGCGCAGCGTCGGCGACAACTGCCCGGCGCGCACATCGACAACCGTCACGGTTGCGTCGGTGGTCGACAGCGTGTCGATGATCCGCATCTGGTCGGCCACCGCAGTGGCGTCGACGACTTCGCTGACGTCGTAGTGGAAGCGTTTCAGCGTGCCCTTGGGCATTTCGGTGTCGAACGCGCGCGTCGGCACGTGATGCGCGGTAAAGTAGTCGAGCAATGTGCGGGCAACCGTCGTCTTGCCCACGCCTCCCTTATCGGCACCGACCAAGATTAATGCTGGTTTAGCCATGACCGAACCCTCACTGACGCTGAAGCGTCGCGTCCGCCATCCACTGATTTCGCTTCTACACAGCCGCGGCGCGGTTTGGAAGCCTGATCGTGGAGGGGGCGGGCGCCGAAGCCGATTTTGCCCCTATTTGTAAGCCGTTAAGGTTAATTCGCGCGCGCGCCGGCCTAGCTGCGGCGATGCGGTCCCCATGGCCCGGCCGGCCCGTCGGACGACGGTACCGGCGGGGCGGCGGGCGCTCCGGTCTCGGGCTCCGACCACGGTCCCGGCGCAGCCGCGGCGCTGCCGCTCGGCCCCGGCGTCTCGGCGGCCGCCGAATCCGGCGCGCTTTCGGCCAAACTCCACGGGCCGGCCGGCGCCTCGTCCGCTTCGTCTTGCGGCGGGGCGAGCGGGCCGGTATCGCGGCCGCCCGCGAATTTGACCAGCGCTGCGACGCGGGCCTCGATGGTGGGATGGGTGTCGAACAATTCGCCGAAGCCTTCGCGCGGATTGTCGAGGCACATTTCCATCACGGCGGAGGTCGCGCCCGGCAGTTCCCCGCGGCCTTCGACCTTGCGCAGCGCCGAGATCATGGCGTCGGGGTTTTTGGTCAGCTCCACCGAGCCGGCATCGGCCAGGAATTCGCGCGAGCGCGACAAGGCGAGCCGGATGACGAACGACAGGACATAGGCGACGACGAGCAAGGCGACGGCGATGAGGATCGCAATACCGGCGCCGCCGCCCCGCCGCTCCGACCGCCCGCCGTAAAAGCTGTTGTAAAACCACAGCCGGAAAATCAGCTCGACGAAGAACGACACCGCGCCGGCGATGATGACCGCAATGACCATCATGCGCACATCGCCGTTGCGGATATGCGTGAGCTCGTGACCGAGCACGGATTCGACCTCGGCGTCGTCGAGCCGTTGCAACAGCCCGGTGGTGACGGTGATCGAATATTGCCTGGCATTCATTCCGGTGGCGAAGGAGTTGAGCGCCTCCGACTCGACCAGCTTCAGTTTCGGCATGGCGATGCCGCGCGAGATGCAGAGATTTTCCAACAGGTTGTAGAGCCTCGGCTGGTCGCTGCGCCGCACTTCGCGGCCGCCGGTAAGCGCGTCGATCATGTTCTGATGAAAGTAATAGGCCACGACGATCCACAGCGCCGTGCCGGCGGTCGCGAACGGCGCCGCGTTGCGGAGGTCGAGCCAGGCAAGCTGCAGGAGCGTGTTGAGGTCGGCATTGACCGAGAGGCTCTCGGCCACCAGCGCGCCGGCATAAACCAGGACATAGACGAGCAGGAACAGACCCGCGAGCAGGATGACCGAACGGCGACGGTTCGATTGAATATGGCTATAGAGTCCGTACGCGGCCATGGCGGAGCGTTTTTGCCGGCGATCAGAATTTCACTTGCGGCGCTGCCACTTCGGTCTGGCGATCGGCGCCGAGATCGAAGTATTCCTTCGGCGCGAAGCCGAAAGCGGCGGCGAACAAAGCGGCCGGGAAGCGCTGAATGCCGGTGTTGTATTCCTGCACCGCACTGTTGAAGAAGCGCCGTGACGCCGCGATCTTGTTCTCGAGGTCGGCGAGCTCGGCCTGCAATTGCTGGAAATTCGCGTTGGCCTTCAGGTTGGGATAATTCTCCGACAGCGCGAATAGCTGGCGCAACGCGCCGGAGAGC
>Ga0187784_10001536_pt1 | contig 18383 bp, 15 predicted proteins | sample 1015_SJ02_MP15_2_FD_132964 | JGI IMG/M metagenome (GOLD analysis project Ga0187784, IMG submission 132964) | Tropical peat soil microbial communities from peatlands in Department of Meta, Colombia - 1015_SJ02_MP15_20_MG | ecosystem: Environmental > Terrestrial > Soil > Wetlands > Peat | place...
ACTTCGCCTCGTCGCTCGTCCCGTGGTCGACGTGAGGCCGTGCCGCCGCGCTCGCCGCAGCCCCGCGTGGCGTGCGCTCCCCTCCCGTCGCGCTCAGAGCTGCGGCAGCACCTTGTCGACGTAGAGCTGCAGGCTCTCCCAGCCCAACTCCGGCGGCATCCCTCCCATGAGCGGGTGCAGGGCGACGAACCCGAGGCGGCGAACCATGTCGGCACACTGATCGGGCGTCACGATCTCCCACATGCCCGACGCTTTGAGATCTTCGACCGTCACCGCTTCGATGGCGATGGGGTTGTCGTGGTCGCCCGTCTGCCACTCGTTGTACGAGACGGCGTCGTACAGGGCGTAGGACCCGATGGCGTCCCACGCTCGATCGGGGTCCTCGGCGACGTGGACGAAGGACGGGCCGAGCGGGTACATGAACGCCCCGTCGGCATACCCGACCTTCTCGCACTCCTCGCGGTAGATCTCTCCCAGCATCGGATCGAGCGACATGGTGAAGAACGGCAGCCGCAGGTGCGCCGCCCGCTCCGCTGAGCGGCGCACCGAGCCGCCCAGCCACAGCAGGTCCTCCACCCGGCTGACCGGGGTCGGCGTCACCACGATCGTACGGCCCCGCCACTCGAACGGGTCGCCCGACCAGGCCTTGCGCAACACGTCGACGTGCTCCTCGAGCACTGCGCCGCGCCGCGAGCGGTCCACGCCGGCCATGGCAAACTCTTCGTGGCGGTAGCCGAGCCCCGCCACGAAGCGGAACCGTCCGCCGCTCAACACGTCCAGTGTGGCGACCTGCTCGGCCAAGCGGACCGGGTCGTGCAGGGTGACGAGCAGCGCGTTGACCGAGACGTCCACATGGCGAGTGGCCCCGAGGAGAGCTCCAGCCAGGGTCGTCGGGGCGGAGACGAAGTCGACGCCGTGGTGCTCCGAGATGCCGACCGCAGCCAAGCCTCGCTCGTCGGCCCAGCGCGCCATCTCTATGCACGTGGCGTACAGCGCAGCCTCGGAGACGACTGAGAAGGGTGCCCGGCGCAGGTCGAAGCGGACGGCGGCCGTCATCAGCTCGCGACGACCTCGAGCTGCGGGACTGCTCCCCGGCTAGTCATGTCGGGATGGTACCCGGAGCGAGCCGCATCACGAGTGCACCGTGTCGCGCGCGCCGCCACTGGTTACGCTGCCGCGACCGCCGATCGCACGCCGAGAGGACACCTCATGACCGCGCTTCCACCGCACTACCACGTGGGGATCATCGTCCCCGACATCGCCGAAGCCAGGCGCCGCCTGACCGAGATCCTCGGCATCACCTGGGGTCCGGTGCTCCGCTTGGAGTCCACCGCCTACCGGGACGGGGAGGGCAACGACCTCGAATTGCCCACGACCATATGCTACTCGACGGGCAACCCGTGCCTGGAGTTGGTCGAAGAGATGCCCGGAACCGTGTGGGTGCGCAACGAGCACAGCAATCTTCACCACATCGGGTTCTGGAGCGACCAGCTCGGTGCTGACAGCAAGGAGATGGAGGGCGTCGGCTGCCCCCTCCAGCTGTGCGGGCGGGCCGCTGACGCCGCCCCGGTGTCGTTCGCCTATCACCGCGACCACGACCTCGGCGTGCGCGTCGAGCTCGTCGACGCCTCCATGCGCGACGCCATGAGCTTCTTGTTCCAACCGGATCCGGCTGGCTCGCCGTAGCAGGCCCCCTCGCCCTACAGGCGAGGAGCAGCAGCCGGGCCGGCAGCGCGCCACTCGAGCTCCACATGTGCGCCAGGCCTCACTAACCTTTCGCCATGTCACAGGAATGGTCGGTGCAGCCGGTCTCGGGGGCTCTCGGGGCAGAGGTGCGCGCGGTGATGTTGGCCGAGCTCGATGACGCCGGGTTCGAACGCCTACGGGCGCTGTGGCTCCAGCACCTGGTCCTGTTCCTCCCCGGCCAGGACCTCCAGCCCGACGAGCACGTGGCGCTCGCCCGGCGCTTCGGTCAGCCCGAGATCCACCCCTTCATCACGAAGCTCGACGACGAGCACCCCGAGATCGTCGTGCTCGGCCAGGACACGCGGGCGGACATCTTCCACACCGACGTCACCTTTTCACGCACCCCGCCCCTCACGGCGATCCTCCACGCGCGGATCATGCCCGAGAGCGGCGGCGACACCATCTTCACCAACCAGCACCTGGCCTATGAGGGGCTCTCCGCGCCGATGCGCGACATGCTCGACGGGCTGACCGCGGTCCACACCGCAGCGTCGTTCGGGCACCCCGAGATCCGCAGCGAGCACCCAGTGGTCCGGATCCACCCTGAGACGGGCCGACCCTCGCTGTTCGTGAACCGGTCGTTCACCAGATTCATCCCGCAACTCTCCCGGCCCGAGAGCGACTCGCTGCTGGGCTATCTCTTCTCCTGGTCGGAACAGCCACAGCTCCAGTGCCGGTACCGGTGGTCGCCCGGAACGATCGGCATTTGGGACAACCGCTGCACGCAGCACCTCGCCGTGAACGACTATCCGCCGGGCACGCCGCGCCGGATCGAGCGGGTGACGGTGCTCGGGGACGAACCGAGGGGCGGCGCCGCGCGCTGGGGGCACTACGAGCCCGAGATGCTCAGCGCCAGTACCGCCGTCTACGCGTTCTCCCAGCCGGGCAGCGCTCGCCCGGTCACGGTCGACGACCGGCAGAACTCGATCTAGTCCCCACCGGGATGCCCCGGGCTGCCCTCCGCGGCCTGCCCGGTGGTGCGCCCCGCCGCCCGCAGCACCCCCAGCAGGTCGTCGAGGAAGGGGACCTGACCCTTGAGGAGCTTCTCCCGGGCCCGGGCGACGGTCATCCACTCCAGGCGATCGACCTCGGGGAAGGCGCGCACCCGCCCCGAGCCGCGAGGCCATTCGAGCTCGAAGGTATTGCTGCGGGCCTCCGCAGGATCCAGATCGCCCTCGAGGGCCCACACCGCCACTCGCTTGCCCCCCGGCTGCACGTGCTCCCCCAGCGAGAAGGTCTCGCCGGGCGGGGGCACCAGCCCGGTCTCCTCGCCGAACTCGCGGTACGCGGCGTCCCGGGGGTCCTCGCCGGGGTCGTACTCACCCTTGGGCACCGACCATGCCCCCTCGTCCCGCCTGGCCCAGAACGGCCCACCGGGATGGGCGAGGAGCACCTCGACAACGCCGCGGGCCGACACCTTGAACATCAGCAGGCCGGCACTCGTCGCTCCCATAGGACCTGCCCTCCCTTCACCGTACAACGACGGTTGCACCGGAGGTTCCCCGGATTCGGGTCCCTCACGGACCGCGGTGTGTGACCCCCCACAGCAGGGGGCCGTCGCTAGGCTGGCACACGTTCCGGTCCCCCAAGCCGGAGCTGTCATGGGGGCAAGGGCGTCGGCCCCACCGGGCTGCATGTCGAGACAATCACCGCGCCATGACTCCTCCTGATCCACAAAACGACCCCGTTCACCGAGGTCTGCACGAGCTCGGGCGCCAGATCGAGCAGCACGAGCAGTCCGGCGGGCATCCCGAGCCGGCCGCGGACGTGCGGAACGAGGCCGACGCAACGCCGGCTTCTGACCCGTCCGAGAACCCCGTCGAGAAGGGGCTGCACGACTTGGGCCTGCGGATCGAAGCGGCCAACCGGGGACCCCGCCGCACCCGTTCCGCCGACGCCGAAGAGGCGGGGCACCAGGGCCCCGCGCACGCCGCCCCCAAGAAACGGTCACGCCGGCGGCGCGCGGTGGCCTGGGTCGGAGGCACGCTCGTCCTCGTCATCGTCCTGCTGGCCGGCGCGGTCGCCGGCTACGGCTGGTACCTCAACCACGAGATTCACCGGATCGATCTGAAGAACCTGACCTCGGCCCCGCTGAAGGGGGCCGACGCCGGCACCGAGAACATCCTCATGATCGGATCGACGGACCGCTGCGTCCTCAAGGTCCAGAACCCTGCCTATGGGCTGTGCTCCCAGGGCGTCAACGGCGTGAACAGCGACGTGGTGATGATCCTGCACCTCAACCCGAACACGCAGTCGGTCTCAATCCTCTCGATCCCGCGGGACCTCTTCGTGCCCAACGCGCGCCAGGAAGGCGCCAACAAGATCGACGCCGCGCTCTACGAGGGCCCCGACCAGCTCATCGCCGCCGTCGAGGAGGATTTCGGCATCCCGATCCAGCACTTCGTCGAGCTGAACTTCGACAGCTTCATCAACGTGGTCAATGCGCTCGGGGGGATCAAGATGTACTTCCCCGAGCCGGTGTTCGACGCCTACTCGGGCCTGAACATCCAGACCACGGGATGTCTACAGCTCAACGGCACGCAGGCGCTCCAGGTCGTGCGCGCCCGCCACCTCCAGTACAAGGCTCCGGGCGTCACGACGGACGACCCCTACTACTGGCCCCAAGAGACGCAGAGCGACCTGGCGCGCATCCGGCGCGACCACGAGTTCTTGCGCGTGTTGGCCACCGCGGTGAAGCAAAAGGGGCTCAGCAACCCCATCACCGACCAGCAACTGGTGGCGGGGGTCGTGGGGCAGCTGGTCGTCGACTCGGGCTTCTCGGCCAGCCAGATGATCAGCCTCGTCCTCGGGTACCACAACGTCGACGTCACCACGGCGCCGCAGCTCACCCTCCCGGTGTCCGTCGACAATTTCGGCAGCTACGTCTACGAGGGTGGGAGCTATGGCGACATCGAGTTCCCCGCTGAGCCCCAGGATCACGCTGCCGTCGAGCAGTTCCTGGGGCTCAGCGCGGCCAACGCCAACACCTACTCGGGTGGCGCCCTCCCGCAGCCCTCGACGGTCACCGTGTCGGTGCTCAACGGCTCGGGCGCCTACGACCAGGCCACCGACACCGCGCAAGCCCTGAGCGCGCTCGGGTTCCACATCGGCACCATTGGCGACAGCACCCCGGTCGGAGAGGAAGCCGAGACCGTCGTCTACTACGCGGCCAAGACCCCGGCCGACCTGGCGGCGGCCCAGGCTGTGGCCAACTCCATCTCCGGCGCGGTCATCATGGCCATGGACCCGAACGACGTTTCGCCCGGCTCGCAGGTCACCGTGGTCACGGGGACCGACTTCTCGGTCAATGCACCGGCCCCGGCACCCGCCATAGGCACGTCGGCCAACGCGCCGGCCTCCGCCAGCACCACCACGACGACCACCCCTGCCACTACCGGCAACTCGGGGAGCGCGGGTGACTTCCAGGCGCCCACGCCGACCGTGGAGCAGCTGGCGCCATGGGACCCTCGCTCGTGCACTCCGAGCGGGGGGGAGGGTACCTGAGCAAGCCCCCGGGTCCGGGGTCAGGCGAAGATCTCCCCTCCGTTGGTGTCGAGCGCCTGACCTGTCATGGCGCGGGAGAGGTCGGAGGCCAGGTAGACGATCGAGGCCGCCACGTCCTCGTCGCTCGGGATTCTCCCGAGAGGCACGCGGGCGTTCAGCTCCTCGGCCACCACCTGAGGCTCGACCCCCCGCCCGGTGGACGTCATCTCGATGTAGATGTCCACCGACGGCCCCGCCATCCAGCCCGGGACGACCGCGTTGACCCGCACGTTGGAGGGACCCAACTCGTAGGCGAGGACCCTGGTCGCCGTGAGGAGCGCCCCCTTCGAGATGGCGTACCCGCCCTGGGCGGGCTGCGGCTGGCGCGCCACCATGGAGGCCACCATCACGACGGAGCCCCCACCGCGCCGGCGCATCGACGCCAGGGTGGCGCGCGTCATCTGCAGCGAGCCGAAGAGGTTGGTGTCCATGATCTTGCGCCAGACGTTGAGGTCGACGTCCTCGAAGCTCCGGAAGGCGTCGAAGCGGAAGGCGTTGTTAACGAGCACGTCCACCCCGCCGAACTCCTCGCTCGCCGCTTCCACCAGGCGCGTGCACGCCTCGGCGTCGGTGATGTCGGTCGGGACGCTGATCGCCCGCGCGCCGGCTGCCCGCACCTCGGCCACAACCTCGTCGAGGGACGACTGGCGCCGCGCCGCCAGGACGAGGTCCGCCCCGTGCGCAGCGAGCGCGCGCGCCGCCTGTCGCCCGAGGCCCGGCCCGACGCCCGACACGATGCACACCTTGCCCGAGAGGAGCCCCGTCGCGGCGACCGGCTCCGTTCCGCTCATTGCTGATGTCATGTGCCGCAGCGTAGGACAGCTCCTCGCCGCGGGGATCCGAACCGCCGTCCCGACCGGACGGCTCGCCCATCCGCGCCACCGTGACACCGGCCTGGAATGATCGGCGACGGGGAGAGGCTCAAGGAGGGCCATGGCGATCTGTTCGCACTGTGGCGGCGAGATGACCGAGGGGATCAGCTGCTTGACGGACCCCGTGATCATCGACGGCAAGGTCTACCCACGCATCCGCTGGGGCCAAGAGGCCCGGCCACGGCACCGCTACGAGCCCGAGGAATGTCGCGACTGTGGTACGCCGCTCGGCGGGGCCCACCACCCGGGATGCTGCATGGAGCGCTGCCCGGCTTGCCACGGGCAGGCGATCGCGTGCGGGTGCGTGCCCGAACCCGAGTGCGCCGGGCGACTCCCGCGGACATCGCGCTGTCACACTCACGTGCTGCGCCGGGTGGGCTGGCGCTGACGACCGTCCCGGACGACTGAGCGCGGGGTCGGCTCCAAGGAGACCAGAGGCTCACATGAACCCGCGGACCACCGCTGACCCCAGCCCCAGGCGGGACCTGTACCTCTACGAGGTCGTCGACATCATCGGGCAGGGGCAGTACCAGTACATGGAGCACCTCTGGAAGGACCCCGTGCAGGACATGCCCGAGATGAACTCGTTGCAGGGCTCCTTCTACGTCTGTGCCTACGGAGGAGGGCGCTGGCCCCAGGTGATCAACATTTGGGACGTCGGGCCCGATGGCTGGGAGAGCTGGGCCAGGAACGTCGACCGCCTGAACCTCAAGCGCCGGAAGGCCTTTTACGGTGACTGGTGGGACACGGCGGCCCAGTGGCGCACGGGGGGCTTCGACCGACTGTGCGCCGCTGTTCCCGGGAGCCCGTCGACGGCGCAGATCGCGCAGCTGGGCATCAAGGGCACACTGTTCGTCAACGAGATCCTGACCGTGCGGCCTGGCAGCGCGCTCGAGTTCCTGGCCGCCGCGGTCGAGCTGCGCAAGCCCCTCATGGCCGAGTACGGCCACCACGCCACCGGGCTCTACGAGGTGGCGAGCAACCAGCACGAGGTGGTCATGGTCTGGGCCACCGACATCCCGTCGAACACCCGCATGCGCCAGAGCCGGGATGCGGCACACGGCCTGAGCAGCGAGGGGACGGCCGATGGCCGCATCGTGGAGTGGGAGCAGGTCGCCGCGCAGTACGTCACCGGGGGCGACACGCACGTCATGACCCCGCTGCCCCGCACCGTGTACGGGCCCGACGACTGGGAGGACGCCTCCTTGGAGCAGTGGCTGCACCCTTGACCCTTCGTCCCGTCCCGCTGCGGGCGGTCGAGGTCCGGCCGGGCTTCTGGTCCGGCCGCATGGACGCCAACCACCACGGGGTCCGCGTCCTCTACGAACGGCTGGTCGAACACGGGGTGGTCTCCAACTTCCAGCCGGGTGCGGACCGCCGCGGCCTGTGGTTCACCGACTCCGACCTCTACAAGTGGATGGAGGCCGCGTGCTACTGCCTGGTGCGGACCCCCGATCCTGAGCTCTCGTCCAAGCTCGACGAAGCGGTCTCGGCCGTCGTGGGAGCGCAGGACGAGAACGGGTACCTCAACACCAACTTCGGGCCCGGGAACCGGTTCCGCGACCTCGGCTGGTCGCACGAGCTGTACTGCGCCGGTCACCTGATCCAGGCCGGCCTCGCCCTCGAAGCGGTGCTCGGCCAAAGCGACCTCCTCAGTGCAGCCCGGCGCTTCTCCGACCTGATCGTCGCCACCTTCGCCGACGGCGCCCGCGAGGAGCGCGACCGGCATCCCGTGATCGAGATGGCCCTGGTGGACCTCTCCCGCCACACCCACGACGACCACTACCGCGCCTTGGCCCGTTCGCTCTGCGACCGTGTGGGCGCGCAGGCCTGGCAACGGCTCTGGGGCCATGCCGTGTGCGCGCTGTACTTCGCGTGCGGCCTGACCGACCTCGCTCTCGACGGGGACACGGCGCGGGCGCCGTTGGTGAGCCGGCTCTGGGATGACCTGGTCACGACCAGCTCCTACGTCACCGGGGGCGTGGGTGGCCGCTGGGTCGGAGAGTCCATCGGGCGGCCCTATGAGCTCCCCAACGAGGGCGCGTACGCTGAATCCTGCAGCGCCGTCGGCGCCGCCCAGTGGGCGTGGCGCATGCTGCAGCTCACCGGTGAAGCCCCTGTCGCGGACCAGCTCGAGCGGATCGTGCACAACGCGCTGCTGGCGTCGGTCTCCCTCGAGGGCGACAGCTGGTTCTACGCCAACCCTCTTGGCTCGTCAGCCGCCCACGAGCACCACCCCTTCATCGAGGACGTCCTGACCGAGCAGATCGCTGGTCCGCTCCCGCTCTCCCGGCTCCCCTGGCGCGACGTGACCTGCTGCCCGCCGAACGTGGGGCGGCTGCTCGCGTCCGTGCCCGCCTACTGCTACCTGGCGCGACCCGGCGAGCTCCGTGTCGTCGGCTACCTGCCGTCACGCGTGCGCACAGGTGCGTTCGACGTCACCGTCGAGACGGCCATGCCGTGGGCCGGGGACGTGCGCATCACGGTGCACCGCGCGCCGACCGGACCCGCCGCGCTCACCGTCCGCATCCCCGAATGGTCCGCGGAGGTGGACGCGGGGAGCTGGCGCACCTACCGCCGGGAGTGGCGGGCGGATGACGTCGTCGAGCTCGATCTCGGCGTCGAGACCCGGCTCGTGCGCTGCGACCCCCACGTGCCCGAGAACCGCGGCTGTGCGGCCGTCCAGCGCGGGCCGTTCGTCTACTGCGCCGAGCAGGCCGACCAGCCGAGCGTGGACCTCGCCGCCATCCGCCTCGAGAACCTCGGAACGCACCAGTGGCGCCCCGAGCTCCTCGGGGGGATCGTGACGGTCGGCGCCGCCGGGCGGCCGGCCACACGGGGCAGCAGGCTCTACGGGTTCGTCCCGCTCCAGCGGTCCACCGCGCTCGGCGGACAGCCGGTGCCGGCGGGCGGAAGGGCCGAGGTGCCCCTCACTCTGATCCCCTACTTCGCCTGGGCCAACCGCACGCCTGGTCCGATGGTGACCTGGATCCCGCTCGGGTCGGCCGCTCGGTAGGCCCCGGGGCGGCCCTTGGGCGCCGTCGGCAAATATTCAAGGGGCGCTCGTCGGGGCTTCTTCCCCCCCGCCGGTGTGGCGCTCCGCCAGTACCCCACTCGTCTGGCTGCTGCATCGGGGCGCTGGCCCTCGCCCAGTCGTCACACCCGAGGATACGCGAGGTAGACGTCCTCGCCAGCACGCCACGCGCTCGGTGCCCCCGCCCAGTGCCCTGGGCCCTCGCCCGTGGGGCCCACGGCCACAGTGGACGACTCCACCGACGGCACGGGGAGCACGTCCGCAATGTCGGCTCCCGTGCCCATGAGGCGCACCACGCTAGGCGGTCTGGGCCCTGAACCTCTCGACGAGAGACCCCAGGAGCTCCTCCGCCGCCGCATCGTCAGCCGGCACCGGGATCGTCGTCCGCACGTCGGTGACGCCGGCCTCGACCAGCGCGGGCACGGCGTCCATCGTCCGCACTACGTCGACCGCACCATCGTCGGCGCGGACCGTCTTGACGAAGCCGACGACCTGGAGCTCCCTGGCGTCGTGCCCGATCTCCGCCAGGGCCCGGCGCATCTGCCCGATGCCCGTCGCCACGTCGGAGGCGGCCTGCCCCCACGGGATCCAGCCGGACCCGAACCTGGCGATGCGGCGGGCCACCCGGGCGTGCACCGTGCCCGCGATCCACAGAGGCACGCCTCCGGCCTGGAGCGGCTTCGGCATCTGGTGGATGGCGTCGAATTGCAGCTCGGGGGCGTCGTAGGCGGCGCGTCGCTCACGCCAGAGCGTCTGGCAGACCTCCAAGGAGTGTTCGAGCAGCCGCCCGCGGCCGTCGAAGTCGAGCCCCGCCGCCTCGTACTCCTCTCGCTGCCAACCCACCCCGACCCCGAGGTCGAGCCGACCCCCGGAGAGCACGTCGAGGGTGGCCGCGGACTTCGCCAGCACCACCGGGCGGCGCAGGGCGGCGATGAGGATGTTCGTGCCGAGGCGGGTCCGCTCTGTCATGCCGGCCAAGACCGACAGCGTCGTCAGCGGTTCGAGCCAGTGCCCATCGGGACCAGTGGGCTGCTTCCCGCCGGCCTGCCCCCCGATCTCGGGCCTCCCGTACTCCTCGAGACGCTCGCCGAACACGACGTGGTCAGAAACGACCAGCCGGTCGACGCCGGCCCGGTCGAGCAGCCTCGCCTGGCGCAACAGACCGTCCCAGCCTCGGGGATCCTCGGCGGCGAACGTGGTCAGGGGCATCGAGAGCTGTGGCAGCACGGTACTCACGACGCAACCGCCTCGTCCCGCCCTGACGTGACGTGGCGGGTCTCCCCGGCGTCCTCGTGCAGCCGCCGCGCTGTGATGCGCCAGCTGCCGTCGTCACCACGGCGGTACTCGTCCTCGTAGCGGATGTAGAGCACCATGTCGTCCTCGCCGTTCTCGCCCGCGAGCCAGTGGTGGGCGATGCAGTAGGTCTCCGCCTTGGCCACGCCCTCGTCCACGTTGTCAACCAGGGTCTGGCCGAGCAGGTGGAACGTCCGGTCATAGCGTCCGATGCGCTCGACCACCTGGGCCAGCTCGTCGTGTCCGCGCAGGACCCGCGGCTCGCCCGCCGGGTCACCCCGCGGCGGGATCCACAGCGTCCCCTCCGGCGTGAAGGCGCTGAGGAAGAGATGGCGGTCGCGGCGGTCCACCCCGGCCGCATAGCGCGCCGGCGCCATGCGCAACGCGTCGGTGATCTCGGGACCCATCGCGACCTCCCGCTCGGCCGCTCCGCCGTGCCCCTCTTCGACACGGCGGAGTACGTTCGGGACAGTAGTTGCTCAAGGTTGTCTTGGGTCGGGGAGTTCGCAGGCGCACCCTCGGACACCGCCGACCAGACCATCGATCAGAGAGGACGACCCGTGTCCGACGAACTGGCCGACATCGAGGCTATCCGGCGGCTCAAGGCCCGCTATTTCCGCACCCTCGACCAGAAGGACTGGGAGGGCTACCGGGCCGTCTTCACCGACGACGTGTTCGTCGACACGACCGACGACACCGGGCCGGGCAGCGAGATGGCCGGCGGTGACGCCTACCTGGAGTGGCTCATACCGATCCTGGCCGACGCCATCACGGTCCACCACGGGCACATGGGCGAGGTCGTGATGACGGGGCCCGACACCGCGCACGGGATCTGGTCCATGGAGGACCACATCTGGTTCCCGCCCGGCACCGGCCTCGGCCGGATGTGGGGCACGGGCTGGTACGAAGAGGAGTACCGCCGGGAAGCCGACGGATGGCGGATCGCCCGCCTGAGGCTGCGCCGGCGCCGGGTGGAGCTCGACGGCGCCCAAGTCTTCCCTTCGCCAGCCTCGAGCTGAACAGCGGGAGGGGCCGTGCTCCGAATGCTCAGCCGTTCAGGCACAGGCCCAGTCCCTTCGCGCTGAACGGCTCGACCTGGGAAGATGTGGACCGGCACCGCGATGAGCGGGGTGCCGGGCTGAGCGGCGACCGAGGAGAAAACCCGACGATGGACGCGACGGCGGCCGCACTCGAGCGGTACCAGATTGAGGGGCGGGACGTCCCGTGGCTGCTGGCCCACGGGGCCGAGCACCGGGCGACCCACCCGGCACTGGTCTGGGACCCACCGGACGGGGACCTTCGCACCTGGACCTACGAGGAGCTGTGGGACGACGTCCGCCGGCTGGCCGCCGGGCTGCATGCCCGGGGCGTGAAGGTGGGCGACAAGGTCCTCCTGCACGCCGACAACTCCCCCGAGCTCGTCCTCGCCTGGCTGGCCTGCGCCACCGTCGGGGCGGTGGGGGTCACGACCAACACCAAGTCGGTGGCCGAGGAGGTGGCCTGGTTCGCCGAGAAGGCGCAGTGCGTGGCCGCCGTCACGCAGCCCCGGTACGCCGGGGTCGTGGCCACCGTCGGCCCGGCCGTCACCTGGGTCGCCGTCACCGAGCCTGGCGAAGGCGAGGACCCGGCCGGCGTGACCGACCAGCGGTTCACGTCCTTCGACGGGCTGTTCGCCGAGGTGCACGACTGGCCCGGCCGGGAACCCGACCCCGTCCTCCCGTACTGCATCATGTTCACGTCGGGTACGACCTCGAAGCCCAAGGGCGTGGTCCACACGCATGCCAACGCCATCTGGGCCAGCCGGACCGGGGCCCGCAACATTGACCTCGGGCCCGAGGACCGCTACCTCGTCTACACCCCCTTCTTCCACGTGAACGCCCAGACTTGGTCGCTCTTGCCGGTCCTGGGCGTGGGTGCGACCGCCGTGCTCGTGCCCAAGTGGTCCTCCAGCCGGTTCTGGGAGACGGTGCAGCGCCACGCGATCACCCACTTCTCCCTCATGCCCTTTTGCATGTCCACCCTGATGGCCCCGGACCGGCCGCACACGACGCTGCGGGTAGGCGTCTTCGGCCTGATCGTGCCCAACGCCAAAGACGTGTTCGGCTGCGACGTCTACGCCGCCTACGGCATGACCGAGACGGTGATCCACGCCATCACCGGCAAGCCCTCCGAACATCCCGAGCTGATGTCCATGGGCTGGGTGACGCCCGGGTACGAGTTCGCTGTCGTCGACCAGGCAACTGGCCAGCTGTGCGAGCCGGGCCACACCGGAGAGCTCTGGCTGCGAGGCACCCGGGGCATCCAGCTGTTCCTCGAGTACTTCGACAATCCCGAGGCCAACGCCAAGAGCTTCGAGGACGGCTGGTTCAAGACCGGCGACATGGTGAAGCGGTCCGCCGGCGGCACCGTGACGTACGTGGAGCGCGACGCCGACCTGCTGAAGGTGGGCGGCGAGAACGTCTCAGCCCGCGAGGTGGAGGACGTCGCCGCCTCTGTGGGCGGCGTGGCAAAGGTGGCCGTGGTCGGAAAGAAGCACGACTTCCTCGACCAGGTGGCAGTCGCCTTCGTCATCAAGTCACCGGACGCCCCCGAAGAAGCGATGCTGACGAAGCAGGTGATCGACGCCTGTGCCGGCCGGCTGGCCAGCTTCAAGGTGCCACGCGCCATCTACTACGTCGACGAGTTCCCGACCGGCAACTTCGACAAGCTGCTCAAGAACCAGCTGCGGGAGCTGGCCGACGCCCAGCCCTACGTGGACTGACCGCGGCCGGCTTCAACACACCACGAGGTGGTTCGGACATCGAGTGGAGGTGATGGGAGTACGTTCGAACCCCTTTCGAGGGCATTGCGGGCCCCGGCGGAAACCCACCGACCTCAACTCTGGCGCTCACGCCCACGCCGTCAGGCCCCCGTCCGAGGTATCTCGATGACCACGGCGAGATACACGAAGCGTCCGGGAATTGCGATCATGGGTCGGGCAAGCCTCCCCAGGGCGGTCGATGTGGGCGTTCGGTGAATCGGCGAGGAGACGCCAATCGGGCCGCTCAGATTGGCATGGCTGTGACGTGTCAGCCCTGACTGACCTGGTCGAGCATTTCGAGGTTCTTCTCGTCCAACCTCCAGTTCAGTGCGCCAGCATTCTCAGTCGCGTGGGAGGTCTTGGTGGCCCCAGGTATGGGGATGACGAGCTCGTCCTGGCACAGCAACCAGTTGAGCGCCACCTGGCTGGCGCTAGTGCCCCGCTCGTCGGCTATGCCGGCCAGTACTGCAGCGACAGCGGTCTCTTTGTCGTTGCGACCCGAGCCACCTAGCAACCGTCCGCTTTGCAGGGGCCGGTACGCGACGAGGGCCACGTCCAGGTCGCGACAGGTGGCAAGGACCCCATTGTGTTCGGGCGTTCGATGCAAGAGGCTGTAGTGGACCTGATTGGCCGCCAAGGCTATGCCGTGGCGGCCAAGTGCGTCGTGGGCCCGGCGCATTTGCGAAACGTTGCAGTTGCTTACCCCGACGGCACGCACCTTGCCGGCTGCAACGGCCTTGGCCATCCGGTCCATCCACGACTCGATGCGCACAGGGCTGTGTGCGAAGTGCAGGTAGTACAAATCGAGGAAGTCCCGCCCCATTCTCTTGAGGGTGGCGTTGAGGGCCCGGTCGAACTGGGCACCGATCAGACGCGTCGGATAGGGCGCAAACTTGCTGGCCAGCACCATGGGACGGCCATCTTCTCGGGAACAGCGCCCAAGCAACCGTTCCGACCGGCCTGCTGTGTACACCTCGGCGGTGTCGAAGAACGACACCCCGGCGTCGAGCGAGGCACCCATCGTCGCTTTCAGGTCGGGTTCCGGGACACCCGCCGCTCCCCACCGGTTCGTGCCCATGCCAAGGGCAGACACCTTGAGCCCAGATGCACCCAATCGGCGCGGCCCAAACACGCTGTTCTCAGTCACGCCGTGATCCTAAGATCAGCAGGTCACGTGGAGCACAGCATTGGTGCCTTCTGAGTCTTTCCTCAGCAGAGCGATGGCATCGGGGGTGGGCAGGGCCACAAGTTCCACGCCGCGCCGTTCCGCTTCTCGCCACAGCTCCGGGACAAGCGGGAGGGCGCCTTGTGCTCCGGTCCCGATCACGAGACGACGGCAGTCCCACGGGATCTTCTCAGAGAGCGAAAGCGGCGTGTGGCCATAAGCGGAGCGCAGCGGTCGGGAGGCCTTCTTTTCGCGCTTTCGGATAACGCCCCTGTCGAGCACGACATCGTGGTCGTACGTCTTGCCGTCGATTTGGACCGAGCCGAACGCGAAACGCTGCAAGCGCATCCCTCTGATTCTCCTCCTTTCCCCATTCGATATCCACCCGCCCGGCTGGCACCGATGAAGGAGGCTGGCTGGCGCCGCCAATGACGGGCGCGCGGGCGTTCGGAAGACCGTCGAGGAGGCATACCGACTCCTACGGTTCGAACCCCAGTCTCTTTCAGGACCGGGGTTCGAATATCCACCAAATTGGTGGAGGTGATGGGACTATGTTCGAACCCCTCCTGGCCCGCCGAACTGGGGGAATACGGCATAAAAGTCTGAGCCGGGGCGGAATTCGGGAGCCGAGCCGCACGGCCACAGGTCGGCTCCGGAAGTAACGGGACTACGTTCGAACTCCTTCCGGGAGGTCGCCAGACTCGAACAACCCCGCCGGCGACCCGAGGCAGTTGTGCTCACCGAGACACCGGGATTCAGCAAGCTCGAAGGGCTCAGCGTCGCGAGTGCTCGCGATAGTTGCCCGCAGATAAACGGCCACTGTCTTACCTGGTCGTTACGTGGATCAGGTTCTGGGCACCCATCGCCTCGCGAAACCTCCGGCCCATCAGCCCGCTCAGAGACGTGGGATTGGGACTGGGAACCCGACGACGTCCACGGGGGCCGACCCCAGCGAGTCGCCGTAGGTGGCGTCACCGCTGTAGACGGCGGTGACGCTGTAGGTGCCGGCACTACTAGGAGTAAAGGTGCAGCGCGCCTCGTCTGAAGAGAGAGGCACGTTGGAGCAGATCGCCGGCAAGGCGTACGCGCTGCCGTTCAAGGTCGCAGTGAACGTCACGGTGCCGGTCAGGGCCACAATGAAACGGGACGCACCAGGGCTCACCACGGCCGTCGCAGTCAGCGGCACCCCGACCACGTGCACCGAAGGGAGCGACACCGTAGTGGAGGTGATGAATCCGGCCTGGATCGCCCCGACGTCACAAGGGGTGGGCCACGGCACCCCGCGCTGGTCAGCGCCCGTGCAGTCCGAGGCCGAGGTCACGCGGTCGATGGCCTCGCTCCCCGGTTGCAAGGCGATGGTCAGCGTCGACCCGCCGTTCCCCCGTGGAGTGGTGCTGACGAAGTCTGCCGGGGTATCGGACAGCGAGCCGTTGGCGGTGCTCAACCCGCAACTGCCGTCATCGTCGAGGTTGTAACCGCCGTCGGTGACTCCTCCGACGCAGTCCAACCCGCTCCCGCTACCAGCCACGATGCTGGCGGTAAGGACAGTCGACCCACCATTGCTGTAGATCCCGCCACCAGAGGCGGCGCTGGCAGTGTTTTCCGACAGGGTGACGTGGGTGACGGTCGCCAAGGTCCCCCAGAATGAGATCCCGCCGCCGTATTCAGCGGAGTTGTCCGACAGCGTGCTGTCGGTGACGGTCACTGGGGACTCGGAATCATTGAAGATCCCACCACCGTTACCGAAGGGGGCGGTGTTCTCTGACAGGGTGCTCTCGCTGACGGTCATTGAGGCGTTGTTGTCAATCCCCCCACCGGAGGCGCCTCCGAGAAGGCCCTGGGGGGGGCCGCCATCGGCAGTGTTGCCCGACAAGGTGCTGTCGGTGATGGTCGCCGTGAAGTTGTTAATGATCGCGCCGCCCCCTTGAGCGGAGCCGTTGCCCGACAGCGTGCTGTCAGTGACGATCGCTGTGTACTCATTGTCGATCCCGCCTCCGTAGCCAGCGGCGGTGTTGTCCGACAGGGTGCTGTCGGTGACGGTCGCTGTGGCAGCAAGTAAGGAACTGTTGTAAATCCCGCCGCCGGAGCCGCCGGTGGAGTGGTTGTCGGACAGCGTGCTGCTTGTGAGGGTCAGAGTCCCGTCGTTGTCGATCCCGCCCCCGGTGCCATCGGAGCTGTTGCCCGACAGGGTGCTGCTTGTGAGGGTCAGAGTCCCGTCGTTGTCGATCCCACCACCGTTACCCAAGGGGGCGGTGTTGTCCGACAGGGTGCTGTCGGTGAGCGTCAGCGTGCCAGCGCGGCTGTTTTCGATCCCGCCGCCGGCGCCAACCTCTTGGGCGGAATTGCCCGACAGGGTGCTGTCGGTAACGGTCGCTGGGCCGTTGCTGCAAATCGCGCCTCCGACGCCGTCGTCGGCCGTGTTGTCCGAGAGGGTGCTGTCGGTGAGCGTCAGCGTCCCGCCGTTGTCGATTCCACCGCCGCAAGTGATGGAGCTGTTGTCCGAGAGGGTGCTGTCGGTGAGCGTCAGAGTCCCGCCGTTGTAGATCCCGCCGCCGGCGTCGTTTTTGTTGTTTGAGAGGGTGCTGTCCGTGAGCGTCAGAGCCCCGTCGTTGTAGATCCCACCGCCAAGGCCGAGATCCTCGTAGCCGGAGCCGGAGCTATCTTCCACGGTGAGGCCGTTCACCTTGGCGATGACGCCCGAGTCGACGACGAACACGGTGCTGGCGTTGTCGCCACTCACCGCCAAGGTGTTCGCCCCCGGACCGTTGATGATGAGATTGGTGTCGAGCGTGATCGAACCGCTCGTAAGCGTGATGACATTGCAATACCCAGGAGAACCAGACCGCGGCAGGTCGAAGCCGACGGTCTGGCCCCAGACCGCATGGGTCACCACATAGCGAAGCGAGCCTGGTCCCGAGTCGTTGCAGTTGGTGACGTAGGTGGTTATCGGCGGTTCCACCGTGAGCGAAACGGTATTCGTCGATGTCGATCCCAGGTAGTTGCCGTCGGTGTCGGCGAACGTGCCCGTAATGTTCTTGTAGCTGCCCACGGGAAGCGTTGCGGAAGTGTCACAGCTTGTGGCGGGGAGCGTGATAGTGCACAGGGCGGGAGCGTGCAGACCGAGACCGGGAAGCCTGCTGGCGTAGGTGAAGGTCACCGTTCCGCTCGCACTACCGACCTGTTGGTATCGTGGGTACTCAGGCAGGCCCGACTCGGCGAGCACGGCTGAGCTCGTCGATGTGCCCGATGCCATTGTCGCAGAGTCAGTTCCGTTCACCGTGATCGAGAACGACGTCGGAGCAGGGGTGACCGTCACCGTGCCTTCGACATAGACGATCGTGTAGTTCGGGTCCGCAGCTCCAAAACAGATAGAGGGATAGGGGGATCCCGATACTGGGGCTCCATACGCAACATCCGCATAGCAGATGGGCTGTCTTGTGAGCGAGCTGGCGGTGTCGCCGTTCACGAAGCCGCTGTAGCTCGGGGTGATCACAGGCGGGGCGCTCCCGTAGGTTATAGAGGCGCTGGAGGCGGTGATGGTGAGTACCGGCAGCGTTGTGCTCGGGGGATTCACCGTGAGCGATACGGTGTTGGTCGAGGTCGATCCCGCGTAGTTGCCGTCGGTGTCGGTGAAGGCCGCCGAGATCGGGAAATACGAGGCGGCGGGCAGTGTCGTCGAGGTGGGACAGCTCGTCGCCGGCAACGTGATGGTGCACAGGTCGGAGTCGCCCGCTGAGCTGAACACCACCGTGCCCGTCGCCCCCGTCGGGATCCCCGACTCGGCCAAGATGGCCGAGGTTCCGTACGTGATGGTTGCAGAAGCCGAGCCGTCGACCGTGATCGAGAACGAGCTCGCAGCCGGGCTCACCGTGAGCGCCACGGTGTTCGTCGAGGTCGATCCCGCGTAGTTGCCGTCGGTGTCGGTGAAGG
>Ga0187784_10001537_pt1 | contig 18379 bp, 19 predicted proteins | sample 1015_SJ02_MP15_2_FD_132964 | JGI IMG/M metagenome (GOLD analysis project Ga0187784, IMG submission 132964) | Tropical peat soil microbial communities from peatlands in Department of Meta, Colombia - 1015_SJ02_MP15_20_MG | ecosystem: Environmental > Terrestrial > Soil > Wetlands > Peat | place...
CCATTCCTTGAATTGCGCCAGTGACTGATCCGGGTATCGTATATTGTGGAACTGCAGAAGATCGAGCTTGTCCACCTGCAGACGGGCGAGCGAGCGTTTGAGTTCGGCGGGATCGGGCGCTTCCAGTTTGGTAGCAAGGAAGAGTTTTTCCCGCGAACGCGCGCGCGCAGCGACGTCTCCGATGACGAGCTCGGCCTCGCCGTAAACCGAAGCCGTATCGACCAAATGTCCGCCGCCCGCTATCAACGCCTGCAGCACCGCATCCGCCTTTTGCCTGGTTGTCTCATCGTTGACATCAAAGACTTGCGCCGTACCGAGGCCGACTGGCGCAAGGCGTTCGCCCGTAGACGGTATTGCGCGGCTTAAAAATTCAGGCGATTGCGCGAGAGCATGCGGCGCCAGGAGGATCACGCCAGCGAGCGTCGTAAATGCGCGGCGATTAATTTCTGTCACGTGCGTTCTCCCTGCACCGCTGTCCCCTCGGGCGGAAATAGTGTAGCGGCGCGACTTTCCTGCGCACGGCCCAATGCCGTGGACAACACGAGCCAACCGGCCGCCAACGGCAAAGCGACGAGCGCGATACCGCCAAGTTTCAGTCCCATTGCCTGCAGGCTGTCAAATACCCAGCCATAAAGAGCGTCGGAGCCGCGATAAACCACGACATCGATCAGGTTTTTGGCCTTGTACTTCTCTTCGCGATCGAGAACGGTGAAGAACACTTGCCGTGCCGGATTAGCGACGGCGAAGTTCATCCAGCGCTGCACCACCTGAAGTCCGACCACGACAGCAAGCGACGGCGCTGAAAATAGCGCGGCAAAGCCCACGACATAGACTCCCGGAAGCGCTGCCGCGGCGACGCCAGTACCAAAGCGCTTCAGAACTTGGCCCGTAGCAAAGATTTGCGTCACCAAGCTGAGCAATCCGACCGCCAGATCGATGCTGGCAAAGATGCGGGTTTGCGCCCCCGCATCTTGCACATTGGCGGACACGATATTGGCCTGCTCGAAATAGGTAATGGTGGCGCAAAAAGACAACAGGCTCACCCACCCTGCGACTCCGAGCAGATACGGCGAGCGCACGAGTTCCGGCAAGGCCGCGAACGCACTGCCGCCGACACGCCGCGGCTCAGGCTGAGTGCCCAGCGACCTCGTCGCCGTCTGCTCGAGATGATAGACGCACAGCACCGCCAGTTCGAGCAAAACAGCGGCTGCAATCAAAAGATTTACCGGACCGAGCGGCACCGATAAGCCGATTGTTATCACCGGACCCAGCAGGCCACCGGCGGTGCCGCCAGCGCCAATAAAGCCGAACAGCCGCTTGCCTTGCTCGGCGGTGAATAAATCCGCCATGAATGACCAGAACACCGCAACTGCAAACAAATTGAATACGCTGACCCAGACAAAAAATACGCGCGCCACAATCACCGGCGCCACGCTAAGAATGAGCAAGAGCCAGAACAGCGCCAAGTTGGTGACAAAGAAATGATAGACAATGGCAATGAAGCGGCGACGCGGCAGCTTCGCCACCAGAGCGCCATAAACGGGCTGCGCGACGAGCAATGTGATAAAGGTGGCTGTGAACATCCAGGGCAGCGCCTTGACGCCGCCCGCGATGCCCATCTGGTCACGCAGCGGTCGCAACACGTAGTAGCCGGCCAGCAACGCAAAAAAATAGGCGAACGACCACAGTGCAGCCGCGCGTTCCTGCGGCGTTGCCGGAACCGCCCACTCGATCCATCGCCGCAGGGCGGTCATGGAGCGAGTGAGAGCCTCTGTCTGAGCTCGGCCGCCGCCACCTGCTGGCCATATCCGGGACCGCCGCGTTGGAAGCGGCGCGCGTCGGCGAGTTTGCCGACCACGACCGGATCGAAGCCGGCGTCGCGAACCAGGCCCGCGGCAACCTGTACTGCCTGCACATCGTCGCCGGCGATCGGTATCGCCAGTTTCGGGTCAGGACGATTGGCTTCGCTGGCGAAGACTTTGTAGCTCATCGTATTGAAAGCGCGGACCAACCGGGTTCCCGGTAAGTATTTCTGCGAGGTCACGCCGATGCCGTCACGCTCAACCTCGTCGGCGATAGGACCGTCACGCGCGGGCACGGCGTTGCATGCGTCGAGTACGATTTTGCCCTTCAGCGCCGTGCCATAATCCTGTCCAAGCTGCGGAAGCGCGCCGTAAGGCACGGCGATGAAGAGCACATCGCCAAACTCGATCGCCTGCGCGACCGAACCGGCTTGCGCGAGCTCACCGAGTCCGGCCACCAGCTCCTTAAGCTCTTCTGGATGGCGCGACGAAAACAAAACCTTGTGGCCGTCTTTCACCCACAATCCACCAATCGTACCACCGATGTGACCGGAACCAATGACGCCGATACGCGTCTTGGCCGATTGCGCCAGTGTTCGCGCTGGCGACAAAGCGGCGCCCAACAACAGGCCTGACCCGACTAGCACTTGCCGTCTATTTATCGAATCGTAGTGGGGCATGAAAAGCCTCTTCGCTCCCGATCACGCCCCGCTGAATTGATTTAATACGCTATCGGGCGGTTTGAAACACCTCGTCGTTAAACGCGCAGCGCATGGTCGGCATGCACATAGGGCAAATTTAGCGCCTCAGCCACGGCCTGGTAGGTGATTCGGCCGTCATAAACGTTAAGGCCATCACGCAAATGCGGATCGTCGCTCAGGGCCTTTCGCCACCCTTTGTCCGCGAGTGCGAGCACAAACGAGGTGGTGACGTTGCTCAGCGCAAAAGTCGACGTACGTGCAACCGCCCCCGGCATGTTGGCCACACAATAATGAACCACATCGTCGACCAGGTAAGTGGGGTGCGAATGAGTTGTCGGGCGCGAAGTCTCAGCGCAACCGCCCTGGTCAATCGAGACATCAACTATCACCGAGCCCGGCTTCATCGCCTTGACGGTCCGCGCCGAAATCAATTTCGGCGCCATCGCACCGGCGACAAGAACCGTCGCGATGACGAGATCGGCGCGCCGGCATAGAAGTTCCACGACGTCGGGGGTGGAAAATAGTGTGCGGGCGCGGCCTCCGAGTACGGCATCGAGACGGCGCAACGCTTCCGGATTGCGGTCAAGAACGGCGACGTCGGCGCCCATGCCGCACGCGATCAACGCCGCACTGGTTCCGGCGACGCCGGCACCAAGAATAACGACGCTTGCCGGAGATACCCCGGGAACTCCAGCGAGCAGGACTCCGCGTCCGCCGTTCTCCTTTTCCAGGCAGCGTGCACCGACATGAGGCGCCATGCGGCCGGCGACTTCCGACATCGGAGTAAGCAGCGGCAGGGTATGCAGCGAGCCGGTCACGGTTTCGTAAGCGATTGCAACGATGCCCGCCGCCAGCAAGTCTTCTGTCTGCTCGCGATCGGGAGCAAGGTGCAAATAAGCAAACAGCACTTGGCCGCGGCGAAGCTGTTTGCGTTCGGGCGCCAGCGGCTCCTTGACCTTTACAATCAGTTCGGCGCGGCCATAAACGGCGCTTGCATCGGTTACGATCTCAGCGCCCGCGCTTATGTAGTCCGCATCAGGCAAGCCGGCGCCCAGACCCGCGCCGGCCTCGATCAGAACGCGATGACCTTTATCGGTGAGTTCGCGCACGGTGGAAGGCACGATCCCGACGCGGTATTCATTGTCTTTGATCTCTTTCGGAACGCCGACCAGCATCGTTCATCTCTTTAAAATCTGATGGGGTCAAACATTCGAGCAAAGCGCTATATCACGTACAAGCGATCCGGCAACTCGTTGGCCGATCCGTCGGGCGGAGCGTGAGCCGCAAGCACCGCCCCGCAACACTCGATCGCCGCAGTAAAACCCGCAGCTATGCGGCCTTCGCGCATGTGGCGAACCAACGCGTCGATCGCGCCTTGCCACTCCGAACCGGGAACCTTTTGCGCGATTCCTTCGTCGGCCAGGATACGCGCGTAACGCTCCGCGAGCGAAACGAAGATCAGCACGCCACTGCGATTTTTGGTGTGAGCGATGCGGCGCAGAACGAATTGCTCGAGCGCGGCGCGATGTGCCCGCGCGCGGCGCACTGCGCGCGGCACCAACACCAGTCGCAGCGGCATCCAGGAGAAGATCAGGGCGAAGACGATGAACACGACGAGTTGAACAAGGAAAATCCGCTGCACGCTCCATTGCGTGAATTCGATGAGCGGCCAGGGTGTCAACAGTGCCAACACGCTCGCCCATATGATCGGGACGTGGGCGTAGTCGGAAGAGGCATGCGCCAGTACGCACACCAACTGACCACTGGTCTTTTTCTCCGCCGCCGCGATAGCGGCGGCGACGGCGGCGTGGTCCTCGGTGCTGAACGTCATCACCAGCTCCCGGATGCTCCGCCACCGCCTGACGAACCGCCCCCACCGGAAAATCCGCCCCCGAAGTCTCCACCGAAACCGCCGCCGGAGGATCCGCCCCAGGAGCCGCCACCGTAGGGAATGAACATCGGGCCGCCATGTCCGCCGCGGCCGCCACGACCCCCTGGACCGTTTGCGTGCCGGATGAGGTACCAGATGATGAAGATCATCAATGCAAAAAATAGCAACGGAAATAACCGGTCGAAATCGTTTGCCGAACCTTCAGAGCGGACTCTGGCCTTCTGTTGCCACTCGCTCTTGTCGCCGCTCAGTACGCTGATGATGCCATCGACGCCGCGTTCGATTCCGCCGGAAAAATCTCCGATCTTGAAGCGCGGGATGATCGCGCTGGCGATGATGACCGATGAGAGCGCATCGGTAAGCGTGCCTTCCAGGCCGTAGCCGACCTCGATGCGCACCTTGTGCTCGGTCGGCGCGACCAGCAGGAGCACGCCATTGTTCTTCTTTGCTTCACCGAGCTTCCAGAAACGGAAGAGTTGATTGGCGTAGCTCTCGATGTCGCTTCCCTGCAACGATTTAACGGTGGCGACGACGAGTTGGATGCCGGATTTGTCCTCTAGGTTCTTGAGCTTGGCCTCGACGTCGCTGCGGCTTTCGGCGGTCATGACGCCGGCCTGATCGACGACGCGGCCGCTAAGCGCGGGAAAATCGAAAGCAAAGACAAGCGATGACAGGCAGAACAGAAACACCAGCGCCAGCGCCAAGGCCGCGGCAGGCACCAGGCGATCGGAGGCAAAGCGCACAAACGACCCGGCTTTCATATGCGCACGTCCGCGTTGCCCTGCCTGACAGGCCCCTGCGTCAGAATTTCACCTGCGGCGGCTTTTCGGCACCTTCGCTGGCGGTGAATTCGGCCATCGGTTTGTTGCCCGAGAATGCGGTCTTGGCCCAGATGACGGTGGGGAACGTCCGCAGCGCCGTATTGTAGCTTCGCACCGCCTCGATGTAATCGCGCCGCGCTACCGCAATGCGGTTTTCGGTGCCCTCGAGCTGCGACTGCAGCGCCAGGAAATTGGCGTTGGATTTCAGCTCCGGATAGTTTTCCGACACCGCGAGCAGGCGGCCAAGCGCGCCGGTGAGTTGGTTTTGCGCGTCCTGGAACTCCTTCAGCTTGTCAGGATCGGTCAACTGCGAAGCGTCAACCTTGATCTGCGTCGCCTTGGCGCGCGCCTCGACGACGGCAGTAAGGACATTCTTCTCCTGTGCAGCATAGCCCTGCACGGTAGCGACGAGATTAGGAATGAGATCGGCGCGCCGCTGATATTGGTTCTCGACGTCCGCCCAACGCGCTTTGGCCTGCTCCTCCAAAGTCGGGATGGTGTTGTAGCCGCAGCCCGCGAGCATCAAGCCGAAACCGGCAAGCGCCAAACCAAGGCCGAGCCAACGCCAGATATTATTCATCGCACCCTCAATTTTTGTCGATCACGCGATCAACATTTCTACACCTCGACCGGCTCAGTTCCCACGATTTCAATGCCGAAGCCGGACAGGCCTACATAGGTCATATGGCGGGAGGAGCTCAGCAGTCTGATCGAGCTGACGCCAAGGTCCTTAAGAATTTGGGCGCCGAGACCGACCTCACGCCATTGGCGGATGCGCGCTTCACCCGAGGCAGTCTCATCGGATTTCGGAATCGCGACAACCGGCACGCCCGCCGCCCCATCTCGCAAGACGACGAGCACTCCCCTACCCTCGGCTTTGAAGCGATCGAGCGTCCGGCGGATCGCTTTGGCGCCGCCGAAGACGTCGAGAATGAGGTTAGCACGATGCAGCCTGGTCAGCACATTTATCCCTTCGCCGATTTGACCGTGGACAAACGCCATGTGGTAAAAAGGATCGAACGGCGTCTGAAAGGCGTAGCCGGTCAGCGTGCCGATCTCGGAGTCTACCGGAAATTCTCCCACGCGCTGGATCAGTTTGTCGCGTACCTGGCGATAAGCGATCAAGTCGGCGATCGTGACGCGCGCGATTTTGTGGTTCGCGGCGAAGGCGGCGATCTCCGGTCCGCGCATGACAGTGCCGTTGTCATTCATAAGCTCCGCCAGCACTCCGACCGCAGGTAGTCCGGCGAGCCGGCAAAGATCGACACACGCCTCGGTGTGGCCCGAGCGCATGAGCACACCACCCTCCTTGGCGACCAGCGGAAAGACATGGCCCGGCCGAACGAAGTCGGACGCTCCCATGTTGCCGTTGGCCAGCGCGCGGACCGTGTTGGTCCGCTCCTCCGCAGAGATGCCGGTGGTCAAGCCATGCCGCACGTCGACGGAGACGGTAAAGGCGGTGCCGAGCGGCGCATCGTTGCGTGCCACCATTGGATCGAGATGGAGCCGCCGCGCGTCTTCTTGCGCCAGCGGCGCGCAAACAATCCCGGATGTATGGCGAATGATAAAAGCCATCTTCTCCGGCGTGCAGAGCGAGGCAGCAACGAATAAATCGCCTTCGTTTTCGCGATCGTCGTCATCGGCGACGATGACGAGATCGCCGCGGGAAAACGCGTCGACCGCGGCACGGATGCGTTGGTGTACGTCGTTCATTGTCCGGTTCTTGCTGGCGGGCGTCAATTTGACGCCGGCGAAAATGGCCAAGGCGGAGCTGCACCGACCTGACCGCGATGGCGCAAATAGTGATCGGCTAGGACGCACGCCACCATGGCTTCACCCACCGGCACGGCGCGAATGCCGACGCACGGGTCGTGTCGGCCGGATGTGGCGATCTCAGTGTCGCGCCCGTAACGATCGACGGTGCGGCGCGCCGTTAAAATCGAAGACGTCGGCTTGACAGCAAAGCGCGCAACGATCGGCTGACCGGTAGAAATGCCGCCGAGCACGCCACCGGCCTTGTTGGAAAGAAATATAGGCTTGCCGTCATTACCCATGCGCATTTCGTCGCTGTTTTCCTCACCCGAAAGCTCAGCCGCGGCAAAACCGGCGCCGATCTCGACGCCCTTGACGGCGTTAATGCTCATGAGCGCCGCGGCAAGGTCGGCATCGAGCTTGCCGTAAATGGGGGCGCCGAGGCCTGGGGAGACGCCCTCGGCGATGATTTCTACGACGGCGCCGACCGACGAGCCGCGCTTCCGCACGCCATCCAGGTACTGCGCGAAGAACTCAGCCCGCTCGGCATCCGGACAAAAAAATGGATTGCGCTCGACTTCCTCCCAGTCCCAGCACGCGCGATCGATGCGATGAGGGCCCATTTGCACCAGCGCGCCACGCACGCGAACGTTCGGCAAGATTTTGCGCGCTATCGCACCGGCCGCTACCCGCATCGCCGTTTCCCGCGCAGATTGACGGCCGCCCCCACGGTAATCGCGCACGCCATATTTGACGTCGTAAGCATAGTCGGCGTGACCTGGCCGGTATTTGTCTCTAATGTCGGCATAATCCTTGGTGCGTTGATCGACATTATCGATGACCAGCGCAATTGGAGTACCGGTGGTGACCTGTTGTCCCGCTGCTTCGTCCAAAAAGACGCCAGACAGAATCCTGATCGCATCCGGTTCCTGCCGTTGGGTCGTAAAGCGCGATTGGCCCGGACGGCGGCGATCGAGGTAGGGCTGAATGTCGGCTTCGCTGAGCGGTATGCGCGGCGGGCAACCATCGACCACGCAACCGATCGCTCGCCCGTGGCTTTCGCCAAAGGTTGTCACCCGAAAGGAGTGCCCGTACGTATTGAACGACATGATGCCGGAAGTGAAATCACACGGGACAAACGCCGCAAGCGTTTATGCCACATTGTGGTGAATATTAAGTCCTCTATTGCGTTCGCGAGCCGGCAATTCCTAACCGCAAATATGCGTTAGCTGCGGAAAATCCCAATTTTTGTGCACCCTTCCGCCCTACTCCTTGCCCACAGCGATGTCGGGCGCGTCCGGATGCTTCATTCCCACAATGTGATAGCCGGCATCGACATGATGCACCTCTCCGGTGACGCCGCGCGACATGTCGGAAAGGAGATAGACGCCGGCCTGGCCAACATCCTCAATGGTCACATTGCGGCGCAGCGGCGAGTTGTATTCGTTCCACCTGAAAATATAGCGGAGGTCTGCTATGCCGGCGGCGGCGAGCGTCTTGATCGGACCGGAAGAGATGGCGTTGACGCGGATGTTCTTCACGCCGAGGTCGGCGGCGAGATACCAGACCGAGGCTTCAAGCGCGGCTTTGGCCACTCCCATAACATTGTAATGCGGCATCCATTTTTCCGCGCCGTAATAAGTCAGCGTCAGCATGGAACCGCCATTGGGCATCATCTTCTCTGCGCGTTGGGCGACCGAAGTGAACGAATAGCAGCTGACCAGCATGGTTTGCGTGAAATTGTCCTGCGTCGTGTCGACGTAGCGGCCGTCAAGCTGGGCGCGGTCGGAGAATGCTATCGCATGCACAAGAAAATCGATGCTTCCCCACGCTGATCGCACGGCAGCAAACGCCGCATCGATCGTCGCTGGCACGGTCACGTCGCAATGCCCAACGACAATACCGGCCACCTCCTGGGCTAACGGCTCGACCCGTTTTTTCAGTGATTCACCCTGGTAGGTGAAGGCGAGCTCGGCGCCGTGCATGTGGCATGCTTTGGCAATGCCCCAGGCAAGCGAGCGCTGGTTAGCCACCCCCATAATCAGGCCGCGCTTGCCGCGCATGAGGCCCGATATCTCCGACATTGTCAGACCCCGTACGACGATTTTCGGCGCCGGGTTTTCCTATGGCATAGGGTCTTGGACCGCTCAAGCGCGCGAGGACGGCGGCAAGTACATCGTTCCGCTCAAATGGCTTTACGCGGATCGTAAGCATTTTCGCTTCGCCATTTCCGCATCAGCTCTTCCAGTTCGGCGTCGTTTTTCTCGGGAAGAACGATGCGAGCCGTCACAAAAAGATCGCCGCGGCCGGCTTTCGCAGGGAAACCTTTGCCCTTTAGGCGGAAGGTGCGACCGCTGCTGGTTCCCGGTGGGACAGCGAGCTCGACCGGCCTATCGAGCGTCGGCACACGGACCTTGGCGCCGAGTACGGCCTCGTACAGCGTTATCGGCAGATCAATCCGAATATCGGCGCCGTCCAATGTGAACGTGGGGTCCGGCGCAATTGAAACGGTGATCAGGACATCCCCGGCGCCCGCGGGGCCGGCCATACCTTGACCGCGCAGGCGAATTTGCCGGCCGTTAGCGATTCCAGCAGGAATCTTGACCTCGACATCTTTTCCGGACGGGAGCCGCAACCGCTGGGTGCTTCCATGCGCTGCTTCAGGCAGGGAAACGGTGAGTGAAGCGGCTATATCGGCCCCGGTCGAAAACCCTTCCCTCTCAAACTGCGTGCGCGCGCCGCTGCGGCGCCCGCCCCCAACGCCGCCGAACGCATCGCGAAGAATATCCTCGAAGCCACCAAAACTGCCGCCGGCGCGGCCGCGGCGCGTCCCGCGAGTAAAGCCCTCCGGTCCAAAGCTGAAGGTTTCAAACTCAGCTTCCGGCCCGAAGCCCGCCCCTGGGCGCGGCCCCGCGCCGCCCCCAAATCCCTCAAAGCCGCGGAATCGCGGCTTGCCCTCGGCGTCGATTTCGCCGCGATCAAACGCCTTGCGTTTGTCCTCATCGCCGAGGATTTCGTAGGCCGCATTTAGCTCAGCAAACCGAGCAGCAGCCCTCGGATCATTTTTGTTGGCGTCGGGATGCAGCTTCTTTGCCGAGCGTCGGAACGCGCTCTTGACATCGGATGAACTTGCCTTCCGATCGAGTCCCAAGACTTCATAGGGGTCACGCATCCCCGGTAAACTCCATCCCGGCTCTGGGTTGGCCCCGCCGCCCGCATCTCCAATGTGGTTGTTTACTTAACGTCTCGCAATGCAGCAATGCATCGAGGCCGCGTTCGCAATGGCCGTAAGGCCTAACCTTGGCTGAGCGGCCTCAGGCTTTTGATCTCCCACTTCCCAGCGCCGGTCCGGCAAGCTTCACCCTGTAACCAGGCTTGGGCTGGACCGCGCGTATAGCTCGCCAGGAAACCGCGGCACAACAACTCGCCCTGACTGTAGGACGTACCGAGTGGGGTGATATTACCGCTGGCGCCGCTATCCGGATTATTCCATGGAGTGCTGCTGTCCTTCGCTTCGCGTGCGATCGCGTCGGCGGCCGCTGCGCGAGCATAAGCGAGATCGCTCTCGGAAGGCACTGCGGCCTCGGCAGTTTCAGTCCCGCGCTCGACCGACCCTGTCGTCCCGACTTGTTCGAACGCGGCATCGTTCTTGTCGAACATAGAGTCGAGCGGCAGAGAGCAGCCCGCAACCGAAATTGCGCCAAAAGCCGCAACAGCGAGGGCGATCGGGGGCCGGACCCGACATAGGCTTAACCGAACGCTTCCCTTATATAAGGGGTGGCGGTTTTCATCATGATCGTTGCGCGCGAGCAACGGGGTACCCACCGGATGTCCGAGACAACGCCAATAGAACACCCTGGCTGGTTAACGGCCGGTGACTTCACGGACGCTGGCGAACCGCTGAAGTTGTTCGCGGCCTGGTTCTCGGAGGCCAAGCGTGCAGAACCTGTCAACCCGGATGCCATGGCGCTCGCGACCGTGGACACCGACGGTTCGCCCAATGTTCGGATGGTTCTTCTGAAAGGCTTCGACGAGCGCGGCTTCGTCTTTTATACGAACGTTCGCAGCGTGAAAGGGCTCGAGCTTGCCGACACGCCACAAGCGGCGCTGGTATTTTATTGGAAATCATTGCAGCGGCAGGTCCGCATGCGTGGACCAGTCGAACCGGTGTCGGCGGCGGAGGCCGACGCCTATTTTGCTACGCGTTCGCGCATGGCGCAGATTGGGGCGTGGGCGAGCAAACAATCGTCTCCGCTCAAAGGCCGCTTGACATTCGAGAAGGAAGTAGCGCGCTACACGGCAAAGTATGCGGTCAGCGCGGTGCCCCGACCGGCGCATTGGTCGGGCTATCGCTTAACGGCGCGAGAAATCGAGTTCTGGCAAGAACGGCCGTTTCGGCTGCACGATCGCGTCGCGTTTACCCGCTCGGGGTCCGCGGGATCGTGGCGCAAGACCCGGCTTTATCCGTAAAGCCGGCGCGGAGAGACTCGAGAGAAGGATGGCGCTGAGCAACCGACAGGATAGGACGTTGCTTCTTACCGGGGCGAGCCGGGGCATTGGCCACGCCACGGTGAAACGTTTTTCCGCCGCCGGATGGCGCGTCATCACTTGTTCGCGGCATGCCTTCCCGGAAAATTGCCCGTGGGAAGCGGGTCCTGAGGATCACATTCAAGTGGACTTGGCTGATACCGAAAACACGATCGCGGCGATCGCGGAAATCAAGCAGCGGCTCAAGGGCGAATTGCACGCCCTCGTCAATAACGCCGCCATCTCACCCAAAGCGGCGGCCGGCAAGCGTCTTGGCTCGATCGATACGTCGCGGGAAGATTGGCATCAAGTTTTTCAAGTAAATTTCTTTGCTCCAATTATGCTGGCCCGCGGCCTTCTTGACGAGCTCAAGGCCGCAAAGGGTTCAGTCGTCAACGTCACCTCCATCGCCGGCTCGCGCGTCCACCCGTTCGCTGGCGCCGCCTATGCCACTTCGAAGGCGGCGCTGGCGGCGCTGACGCGCGAGATGGCCGCCGATTTCGGCGCGGTGGGTGTTCGCGTCAATGCCATCGCGCCGGGCGAGATCGACACCGCGATGCTTTCGCCCGGGACGGAAAAAATTATCGAACATATTCCCATGCATCGCCTGGGCACGCCCGATGAAGTCGCGAAGATTATTTACGTCCTGTGCACGGATACATCATCTTACGTCAACGGCGCTGAAATTCACATCAACGGCGGCCAGCATGTGTAACGCTGCGCGTTGCCTTGAGGGCCCGCTCCGTGGTCGAAATTGGATCAGAATCAGATGAGTACCGCTTCAACCGATACTGACTGCCTTCAGGCGTCGGCCTTTGTCGATTGTGACGACCTCGCGATTAAAGCCTTTGCCGCCGAGGCGATCGCCGACGCGCAGACGCCAAGGCAGAAGGCTGTTGCACTTTACGGCGCTGTGCGCGACTCGATCGAGTATGATCCCTATGTCGACCTCCTCAACCCGGAAGTTTTTCGCGCCAGCGCCGTGCTCGCCGCGGGCAAAGGCTTCTGTATCGGCAAATCGGCACTGCTTGCGGCGGCTTCGCGCGCCTGCGGTATTCCAGCGCGGCCGGGTTATGCCGACGTCCGCAATCATCTTACTTCGAGACGACTGCGAGAGATGGTCGGCGATACCTTCTATTGGCACTCGTATACGGAATTGTTCATCGACGGCAAATGGGCGAAGTGCACGCCGGCCTTCGATGCGGCGGTGTGCGAGCGGGCAAATATTGCCCCGCTCGATTTCGATGGCGTCAATGACAGCCTGTTTCACCCTTTCGACCGCGCCGGCCGCCGCCACATGGAATATCTCAACGATCGTGGCGCCTTTACGGATGTACCAGTCGCGGCCATCCTGGCTGATTTCAAGAAGCTTTATCCAAAGCTCGTCGCCCGCAAGGAGCCGACCGCGAGCTTCCGGGATGAAGTTTCCACCTGATTGGCCGACCTGGTCCGCTCGCGATCAGATGAAGCCGCGGAAAGCTCGAGCCTACGAGGCGTGCAAAAAATCGAGTACTGCAGTCTCTGCCAGCACAGCCTCTGGAATGCTGTGGCGGAAGGAGCGGGCGCGGTCATCGTCGTTTTGCGTGGCTTGCAAATAAGCGCCGAGGTGTCGCGCACGCTCAACGATTTTTCTACCTTCCGACAACCGCTCAGCTTCGAAGCTGCGCAAAGCGCCGGTAACGTCATTGGCGTCGAGAGCGGCCGTCAGCGCCGCCGCATCGTCGGCCGCTTTTGACAGGCCGGCGGCCACGTGCGGGCGCGCCACGAAAGCCGCATCGCCGATTATGGCAACGCGACCGAAAGTCAGCTGGGGGCTTTCCAGGTCATAGATTGGCTGCAGCAGCGGCTCTTGGATCAAACGTACGATCGCGCGAAATTGCGGCGCCAGCAGCCGTTCGGCGGCCTCGCGCATTGCCGCTATCGCATCGCGCCGGATCAGCGGCGGCGGAATGGAAATCGAGTGAACGACCCCGCTATCGTCGGTGAGGAGCCACGGCAGCTGGCGCGCCGGCTCTGCCGGGCGGTACCATATTATGTTGTAGCGGCGGTGCCCCGGCCGGAGGTCGTCATCCGGGCCGGCGATCGGATATCCAAGGAATTGCTCTCCGGGCGGCAAGCAGAAGGTGAACGCTTCAAACAGCTGGTTATGGATTTGCGCCGGTAGCGCACTTTCGGCGACGAGCGCTCGCCAAGCCACATAACCTGCGTAGAGCGGCGCAATCATCGGAAGAAATTGCTGCCGCACGGTCGAACGCAGGCCATCGGCTCCAATGAGGACATCCGCGCGTTCGGTACCACCATCGTTGAAATAGGCTACGACAGCAGAGCCGTTCTGTTGGAATGCTCTGAAACTGCGGCCTGGATGATAACAATCGTCAGGAAACGCGCTTCGCAAGACGTGGTAGACACACTCCCACGCGGTCAACACTTGCGGACACACGCTGTCAGCGACTAGCCGCCCCGCACGGTCGAAAATTTTGCGCGCCATGACGGGTATACCAATGTCGCGGGTATCTAGTCCGAGAACGCCGAGCCTCCTAATTAGCTCGGCCTGCGCAACAATACCGGCGCCGCGACCGGCGAGCCCGCCCTCGGCGCGCTCAAAAACGTCGACTCGCCAGCCGGTCCGCCTGAGCATCAGCGCAGCCAAAAGCCCACTCATTGAACCGCCGATGACTAAGGCACGCCTTTGGGCGCGTCGTTGCGGCATGCGAATTCCCCGTCTAATGGGCGAGATTATTTGCCATTACTATGCCGATTTCGATATTGTGCAGGCAATCGCGGGAAGAAACGCCACGGCCCTGACAGGGCCCGGCTCTCCGGACCGCCCCGGAAATTAATGTACTCTTGCAGCGGACCGGGCTGGGGAATGATCTTTTCTTTCGATCTTCTGGTCAACGCTATCTTCTCGGGCATACTGATCGGCGCCTTTTACGCTGCAGTGACGGCCGGTGTGTCGCTGTCGTTTGGGATACTTGACGTCGTTAATATCGCCCACCCCGCGTTCATCATCCTCGGGTCCTATATCGCCTACGTCATCAACGCGCGGCTTGGGCTCGACCCGATCCTCGCCAGCATCATCGTCACACCTGGCTTCTACGTGCTCGGCGCCGGCATTTATCAGATCTACTATGCCTCATTTGAGAAGCGCGGACAGGAGTCGCTCCGCGGACTGGCGTTCTTTTTCGGACTTTTGTTCATCACTGAGGTCTCCCTGGTGCTTTATTTCGGCGTCGACTATCGTTACGTCGAAGCGGCCTATATCGGTCCAACCTGGCACCTCGGCGCCGTCGATATTCCGCTGCGCGTTTTGGTGCCATGCGTGGTCTCCCTCCTGCTCATCGCCGCGCTGCAGCTTCTGCTGACGCGCACTTTCGTCGGTCGTGCGATAATGGCGGTGGCGCAGGATCAGCTCGCGCTCAAACTGATGGCCGTCGATCCCATCCGCATCAAGCGAATTGCGTTCGGCATTTCCATCGCGACTGCTTCGCTGGCCGGCGCATTCCTCATCATCATCCAGCCGGTCGAACCGTCGGTCGGTCGGGAATATATCGGCCGGGTGTTTGCGATTTGCGTGTTGGGAGGCATGGGCAGCCTACCGGGAACCCTGATTGCGGCCATGCTGATAGGCATAGTCGAAAGCGTCACCTCGACTTTTTACGGTCCGTCCTGGGCGCCGGCGGTGTCCTTCGGATTTCTGCTCCTGACCCTGGCGGTAAGGCCGGCCGGTCTGTTGGGACGCTGACGGTGCGCTCGGATCTGTTTCTGATAATCTGCCTCATCGTCGCTGGCGTCGTCTTTGCCGCCGCGGTCCTGCTTGGCAACGATTATTATTTCTTCGCCGGCTATGTCGTTCTGCAATATGTCGTACTCTCGACAGCGTGGAACATTCTTGGCGGCTATTGTGGTTACGTAAACTTCGGGTCGGCAGCATTCTTTGCGCTCGGAGCCTACGCCGCAGTCGCCGTCCATCGTTTCAATCCTTTGCCCATCCCGGTGCTGGTGCTGATCGGCGGCGTCGTTTCCGGAATCGTCGGCTTCGGTATGGGCTACCTGACGCTGCGGCTGCGCGGGGCATTCTTCGCCATTGCGACATTGGCTTTGGCGGTGGTCTTGCAAACGCTCGTGGTCAACTGGGAATATGTCGGCGGCTCGCGCGGCGCCTATATCGTTCGTCCCGAGGCGATCGCCCCGTTGGGCAGCTACATCAGGTACTTGTTTCTGATCATGCTTTTGCTTGCAGTCGGCGCGATAACGGCGGCGCGCTTGATCGAGCGCTCGCGGCTCGGTTATGGCTTCGCCACTATTCGCGACGACGAACTCGCGGCGGAAGCCTCCGGCGTACCGACGCTGCGGCTTAAGCTCATCGCCACAACCATCTCCGGCGCACTGATGGGAATGGCCGGGGCGCCTCTGCCTTATTACATCGGCTTCTTGCAGCCCTCCTCCGCTTTCGGTCTCGATTATGCCGTCAACTCCATCGCCATGCCGCTGATTGGGGGGACCACGAGCTGGGTCGGTCCGCTGATCGGAGCCGTCCTGCTCGGTTCGCTCCAGCAGATCGCCACTGTGACCATATCGTCGGCGGTGAACCTTTTGATCGTCGGATTTCTCCTAGTCGGATTTGTGATCATCGCACCCAACGGCATTATTGGATTGGTGCATAGATACATCCGGCATCAACCGGACAAACTCGTCGGCCGGCGCCATGTTAACATCGATGCGCCGGGAAGCACGCGATGACGGCCATGCTCGAAGTCGATGGCCTGGGCAAGCGTTTCGGCGGCTTTGTCGCGCTGGAGGGCATCTCTCTATCAGTGCGCGCTGGCGAGCGCATCGGGCTTATTGGACCGAACGGTTCCGGCAAGAGCACGTTGGTCAATTGCATCTGCGGCACGCTGCGAAATGAAGCAGGGACGGTGCGGTTCGATGGCCAATTGCTCGACGGTGCCACTGCGCATCAACGCACCCGCCGCGGCTTGGCGCGCACTTTTCAGCTGCCGCGTCCGTTTGTCAGCCTGAGTTTGGCGGATAACTTGCGCATTCCCCTTCTCTACACCGTGGCCGCACGCGCCGGCGGGCACCGTTCCGTGTCCGAGATCGTTCAACGTTGTGGCGACTTGCTGCGCGAGGTCGGCCTTGAGCGCAAAGCCGCGCGACTGCCACGCGAGCTGACGCAAGTTGAGATGCGCAAGCTCGAACTGGCGCGCGCCATGGCGGCGGAGCCCAAATTGTTGATCGCAGACGAATCGATGGCGGGCCTTACGCATTCGGAGGTTGAGGAAATTCTGATGCTGCTCAATCGCTTGAACGAACAGGGCGTCACCATCATCCTCATCGAGCACATCATGCGCGCGGTAATGAGTTTCTCGCAGCGGTTGGTCGTGCTCGTTTCCGGACGCAAGATCGCCGACGGCGATCCGAACGTGGTCATGCGCGATCCGGAAGTGGAAAGGGCGTATCTTGGGCAGTAGCCTCACCATTGCCGGCGTTCACGCTGCTTACGGGGCGGTCCGCGTGATCGAAGACGTGTCGATAAAAGTCCGCGCTGGCGAAACCGTCGTGCTGCTCGGCACGAACGGCAACGGTAAATCGACGCTCATCAAGTGCGTTATGGGCATGGTACGGCCGAGCGCCGGCTCGATAATTGCCGATATCGACGGCACTCATCACGACCTCACCACGCGCAACACCGAAGACATCGTCGACCTCGGAATCGCTCTGGTGCCCGAAGGTCGCCGGCTGTTTCCCAAGCTTACGGTCGAAGAAAATTTGCTGCTCGGCGCGTTCCGCCGCACCGCGCGGCGGGACCTCGTCCGCAACCTCGATGTGTGTTTTGAAACCTTTCCCCGCCTCGCCGAGCGGCGGTCGCAACTGGCCGGCAGCATGAGCGGCGGGGAACAACAAATGCTGGCGCTCGGCCGGGCGCTTATGCTGGCACCGAAAATCCTGCTCGTCGACGAACCGTCGGTCGGGCTGGCTCCTATTCTGGTGAGTCGCACAATCGAGGCGATCGCGCACATGAAGGAGCGCTATAATCTAACCGTGCTGATGGCGGAGCAAAACTTTACGCAGGCGATCCGCATCGCTGATCGTGGTTACGTCATCGTGCACGGCAAGATAGCCTTCGAGGGCGCATCAGCCGAAGAACTTAATAACAACGACCTGATCCGGAAATTTTATCTTGGGCTGTGAGTGCCGGGCTAACGGTGAGCTTTTCAGCCGGCCTCAGACGAAGTCGATGGGGGTGGGTCGTGATGCTTAAGAGCCAAAGCGACTTTTCGTTGGACTATGCAACGACCGTAGAGCTACGTGCCGCCTTGGCCGCAGGAAAGATTTCGGCGATCGAAGCGACGGACCATTTCATCGCGCGAATTGAGGCGCTAGATCGGCCAATAAACGCGGTCGTTGTCCGCGATTTCGATCGCGCCCGCGACTCCGCCAGAAAGGCTGACGCTGCGCTCGCACGCGGCGACCGGCGCCCGCTGCTTGGCATTCCGATGGTTATCAAGGAATCGTTCGATATTGCCGGGCTGCCGACGACGTGGGGCATTCCGGCTTTCAAGGATTGGCTGCCGAAAGAGGATGCGCTTTGCGTCACCCGGCTCAAGGCGGCCGGCGCCGTAATCCTCGGCAAAACCAATGTGCCGCTGCTTTTGGGCGAATGGCAGAGCTACAATGAGATTTACGGAACGACCAACAATCCGTGGGATCTCAGTCGCACCCCGGGGGGCTCTTCGGGCGGCTCGTCCGCAGCGCTCGCTGCCGGTTTTAGCCTATTGTCATACGGCTCGGATATCGGCGGCTCCTTGCGCACGCCTGCACATTATTGCGGCGTATACGCACACAAGCCGACGCTTAATCTGATACCGCCCCGCGGGCACC
>Ga0187784_10001538_pt1 | contig 18377 bp, 16 predicted proteins | sample 1015_SJ02_MP15_2_FD_132964 | JGI IMG/M metagenome (GOLD analysis project Ga0187784, IMG submission 132964) | Tropical peat soil microbial communities from peatlands in Department of Meta, Colombia - 1015_SJ02_MP15_20_MG | ecosystem: Environmental > Terrestrial > Soil > Wetlands > Peat | place...
CGCAACCCGGAAGCGCCCCTCCCACGATCGCGGGGCTCGTCCCCGCGGACGCCCCGGCGGCCCTCGAGCGGCTCGTGCAGAAGCTCGCCGGGCTCCCCGGGGTGCTCTCCGTCCGCCGCACGTTCGCCCTCGGGTCGCGGAGCTACCCGACCTGGTTCTCCGAGCGGATCGCGGAACACCTGCCCCGCCCGCAAGCGGCGTCCCCCGAGCGGCCGGCGAAGGCCCGGGCGCGGCCGAAGCCGTCCGCCCGACCCGGTCGACCTACCCCATGAACGGACGGCGCCAGTCGTCCGGGAGGACGGCGGTCTCCTTGATGTTCCGTGGGGTGAGCCAGCGCAGCATGTTCAGGATGGAGCCGGCCTTGTCGTTCGTGCCGGAGCGACGGGCGCCTCCGAACGGCTGCCGCCCGACGATCGCCCCGGTCGGCTTGTCGTTGATGTAGAAGTTCCCCGCGCTCCAGCGCAGCGTCTCCTCGGCGAGAACGACCGCGCGAGTGTCCCGGGCGAAGACCGCGCCGGTGAGGGCGTAGGGAGAGGTCGTGTCGCACAGCTTGAGCGTCTCGGCGTACTGCGCGTCGGGATAGACGTAGACGGTCAGGACGGGGCCGAAGATCTCCTCGGAGATCAGCTTCCCGTGGGGGTCGCTCGTCCGCACCACCGTCGGGCGGACGAACCAGCCCCGGGCGCCGTCCGATTCGCCCCCGACCACGAACGTGCACTCGCGCGGGTGGGCCCGGGCGTAGTCGAGGTACTGCTGGATGTTCCGGAACGCGGGTTCGTCGATGATCGCGCCCATCAGGTTGCCGAGGTCGTCCACGCGCCCCATCGGCACCTTCGGGACCTCTTCCTTCAGGAGACGTTCCACCTCGGGCCACTGGCTCTCGGGGATGTAGGCGCGCGAGCACGCGGAGCACTTCTGGCCCTGGTACTCGAACGCTCCCCGGATCAGGTTCACGACCGTCCCGCGCACGTCCGCGCTCGGGTGCATGAAGATGAAGTCCTTGCCCCCGGTCTCCCCGACGATCCGGGGGAAGTTCCGGTACTTCTCGAGGTTCGAGCCGATCCGCTTCCAGATCTGGACGAGGGTGTCGTAGCTGCCCGTGAAGTGGATCCCCGCGAGGGCGGGGTGGTCGAGCAGGACCGGGGCCTCCTTGCTCGGGAACGGAACGAAGTTGACGACGCCCGGCGGGAGGCCGGCCTCGACCAGCACCTTGAAGATCTCGTAGTTCGAGAAGATGACCGACCGGGCCGGCTTCCACAGCGCGACGTTGCCGACCATCGCGGGCGCCGTCGGGAGGTTGCCGGCGATGGAGTAGAAGTTGAACGGCGGAATGGCAAGGACGAACCCTTCGAGCGGGCGCCAGTCGAACCGGTTCGTCTCCCCGGGGTACTGGTTCGGCTGCATCTCGTAGATCTGGCGCGTGTAGTAGGCATTGAAGTTCCAGAAATCGACCAGCTCGGCGAGGTCGATCTCCGCCTCGTACGGGTTCTTCGAGTGGTTGAGCATGATCGCCGCGATGTTCCGGGTGCGGCGAGGTCCCGCGAGCAGCGCCGCAGCCTTCTGGAAGACCGCGACCCGATGGTACCAATCGACGTTCGCCCACGCGTCGTGCGCGGCCAGGGAGCTTTCGGCCGCCCGTCGGAGCTCCTCCTCGCCGGCGACTTCGGCCCGGGCGAGGACGACCCCGTGGTCGTCCGGGCAGCGGACCTCGACCCGGCTCGCAGCGCGGACCTCCTTCCCGTCGATGATGAGGGGGATCTCCACCGTCGTCTTCCGCATCGCCGCGAGCTCCGCCTCGAGCTTCCGACGGTCGGGAGAGTTCGGCGCGTAGGAACGGATGGTGTTTACGTCGTTGACTGGCCGCTCAACATTCCAAATCATGGTCGCTTCGACCGTCAGGCGCTCCCTAACGATTTCGTGAAATCCCATTGATACGGAGTTAATGACCGCCTCGCCGCCTCAAACCCTCAGGACCCCGGTCCATGCCGTCCGCGCGCATTGCCCAGCACCCGATTCTCGAGGTACCGGAGCACCCGGAGACCGTGCCGTTCACGTTCGATGGCCGGCCGCTCGAGGCCCGGAGGTCGGAGATGATTTCGTCCGCTCTGTTCGCGAACGGGATCCAGGTGTTCGGCCGTCACCGTCGGGACGGTTCCCCGCAGGGGATCTTCTGCGCGAACGGTCAGTGCGCCCAGTGCCTCGTGCTCGCGGACGGGCTGCCCGTGAAGGCGTGCATCACGGCCGTGCGCCCCGGGATGGACGTGCGCCCTCTCGAGGGGCTTCCGAAGCTCCTCGCGGACGACGCGCCCCTCCACCTCCGGCGGGAGGTCCTCGAGGTCACGACGGACGTCCTCATCGTCGGCGGGGGTCCGGCGGGGTTGATGGCCGCCGCCGAGATCGGGGCACGGGGGGTCCGCTGCCTCGTCTGCGACGATAAGCAGACGCTGGGCGGGAAGCTCACCCTGCAGACCCACAACTTCTTCGGTTCGGTCGAGGACTGCTACGCCGGCGTCCGGGGGACGGAGATCGGACGGACGCTCGAGGAGAAGGTGCGGGGGCAGAAGAGCGTCGAGGTCTGGACCGACTCTCCCGTCGTCGGGGTGTTCGAGGACGGGATCGTCGGCGTCCTGAAGCAGGGACGGTTCGCGGTCGTCCGCCCGAAATGCCTATTGGTCGCGGCGGGAGCGCGGGAGAAGGCCCTCGCCTTCGCCGGTGCGGACCTTCCCGGGGTCTACGGCGCGGGCGCGTTCCAGACGCTCGTCAACCGCGACCTCGTGAAGCCGTCCCATCGCCTGTTCATCATCGGGGGGGGCAACGTCGGCCTCATCGTCGCCTATCAGGCGCTCCAGGCCGGGATCGACGTGGTCGGCCTCGCCGAGGTCCTGCCGGAGTGCGGCGGGTACAAGGTACACCGCGACAAGATCCTCCGCCTCGGCGTCCCGGTCTACACCTCCCACACGGTCGTGAGGGCCGAGGGGACCGGACGCGTCGAGCGAGTCATCATCGCCCGGGTGGACGAGAAGTTCCGCCCGATCGTCGGGAGCGAGCGGGCGTTCGACGTAGACACGGTCCTGGTCGCGGTCGGCCTCTCGTCCGTGAACGAGCTCTACGAGGAAGGCCGACGCCTCGGGATGAAGGTCTACTCGGCGGGCGACGCGAACGAGATCGCCGAGGCGTCCGCCGCGATGTTCTCCGGGAAGATCGTGGGGTGCACCATCCTGAACGACCTCGGGGTACCGGCGGAGATTCCCGCCGAGTGGCTCGAGTTGAGGAAGAGCCTCTGCGCTCATCCGGGGCCGGTCCTGGGCTATTACCCGTCTCCCACCGCGATGCCGGTCTACCCGATCCTCCGGTGCACCCAGGATATCCCCTGCAACCCGTGCACGGACGTCTGCATCACCGACGGGATTGTGATCCCGGAGGGGAACCTCCTCGGACGCCCCCGGCTGGTCGGGGATTGCGTGGGTTGCCTCAAGTGCGTCGCGATCTGCCCGGGCCTCGCGATCACCCTGGTCGACCGGCGCCACGACCCGAACGGGGCGACGGCGCGCGTGACGGTCCCCTGGGAGATGCCCGAGGGGCTCGTCCGGCCCGGTCAGGAGGTCCCGACCACCGGCCTCGAGGGCGAGCCGGTCGGCACGGGGAAGGTGCTCAGGATCCTCGCGGGGAAGTCGCTGAACCGCCGCCGGCTGCTCGTGCTCGAGGTCCCCGCCTCCGAGGCGGAGAAGGTCGCCGGCGTTCGGATCCGGACCCCGATCTCCCCGACCGTGCCGGGGTACGTGGCGCCCGTGAGCGACGAGGAGGTCGTCGTCTGCCGGTGCGAGCGGGTCACGAAGCAGATGATCGCAGACTACGTCCGCGAGACGGGTACGCGGGACCTGAACGCCGTGAAGGCCGCCCTGCGGACGGGGATGGGGCCGTGCGGAGGGAAGACCTGCGCGGAGCTGACGATGCGGATCCTCCGGGAGCTCGGGGTCGACCTCAAGACCGTCACTCCTCCGGTCCACCGGCCGTTCACCCAGGAGGTCCCGATGAAGGCGTTCCTGGTGGAATGTGAGAGCGGCACCGGAGTTTGACGCAGTCGTCGTCGGGGCGGGTTCGGTCGGGAACCCGACGGCCTACTTCCTCGAGCGAGAGGGGCTTCGGACCCTCGTTTTGGACGAGCTGTCGGCCTCGGGCCAGGGCCAGAACAAAGCCGCGATCGGCGGAGTGCGGGCGACCCACTCCGACCCGGCGAAGATCACCCTGTGCCGGCAGAGCCTCGAGATCTTCTCGCAGTGGAAGGAGACGACCGGCACCGACATCGGCTGGAAGATGGGCGGATACTGTTTCCCGGCGTTCACGGAGAAGGTGGAAACGACCCTCCGCGGCCTCCTCGCCATCCAGAAGAAGTTCCGCCTCGCCATCGACTGGATGGACGCGGAGGAGCTGCAGCGGGTCGTCCCGGGCCTGAACGGAGACGGGCTGCGGGGCGGCACGTTCTCGCCCGAGGACGGACAGGTGAGCCCCCTCCTCGCGGCCGAGTCGTTCACGAACGAGGCGGTGCGGCTCGGGGCGGTCTACCGGTACCGCGAGCCGGTGACCTCGCTCTGGATGCAGGGAAGCGAGGTCGTGGGCGTTCGGACCGACAAGGGCGACTACCGCGCCACCACGGTCGTGAACGCGTCAGGGGTGAACGCGTCCGCGATCTGCCGGATGGCGGGCCTCGACATCCCGATCCTCCCCGACAGTCACGAGGGCGGGATCTCGGCGCCGGTCGAGCCGTTCCTCGGGCCGCTCATCGTCGACCTGCGCCCCGGGCCCGAAGGGAAGACGATCAACTTCTACTTCGGGCAGGACGCGAACGGGCAGATCATCTTCTGCTACACGCCCATCGCCCCGATCTCGGGCACGAACCGGAACTCGACCTACGAGTTCATGCCGATCGTCGCCGCGCGGCTCGTCGAGGTGGTCCCGCGCCTCAAGAACCTGACCGTTCGGCGTGTCTGGCGCGGCCTCTACCCGATGACCCCGGACGGGAGCCCGATCGTCGGTCGGGCACCGAACGTCGAAGGGTTCGTCCTCGGCATCGGGATGTGCGGACAGGGGTTCATGCTCGGGCCAGGGGTCGGCAAGAACCTGGCGGCCCTCGTAGCCCACGGACAACCGACCATCGACCCGGACGTGTTCGGCCTCCTGAGCCCGGGACGAAACCTGCAGCGGGGCCGCACGGAAGCGCTCAAGTGATGCCCCTCGGCCCCGCGGGTCCGCGCTAGGCGCGAGACGGGTCCGGAGGAGCACCGCCGTCGGACAGCTGGGACTGTTCCGGCTCAGGAAACTGCGGGGGAAGCTTTCGGACCTCGCGCCACGTGTACAGCATCGTTGGGAGGGCGATGCCGATCAGGATCAGGATTACGATCAGCTGGCCGGCGTCGAAGTTCACGTTGGCGTTGAACCAGCCGGTCCAGTAAAGAGGTCCGAACGCAACGAAGACGAGCCCGCCGTAGAGCAGCGTCCGCGCCCCGACGAGGCGGCCGAAATGCGCGATGCGGTTCGGGCCGAATCGCTTCGCCACCTGGAGGGTTTCCCCGAAGAAAAACCCGACGAACATGAGGACGAGGAACGTCCCGAGGCCGAAGAGCGTGCCGGGAAGCCAACCGATGTACCAGAGGTGGTTCGGGACGAGGAACAGCAGGATCGTGGTGATGTAGATCCACGTCGAGAGGATTCCGGAGTCCGTGCCAAACCCCGAGATGAAGCCGTGGATCACGCACCAATGGGTCGGAACGTTCCCGTCGGCGGCCGCGCCGGTCGGGGTTGTGTGCTTCGCCAGGTCGCGCTTGGAAACGCGCATGAACGGGTGGAAGTGCCCCACCCGATCGGTGAGAATCAGGTAGCCGGCGATTGCCATCGCGGCCCCGACACAGATGTAGATTGGCCCGTTCACGGCCGTGTCGGACGTGGCGAGGTCGAACCCCCAGAACCCGATCGCGGCCGAGAGGGCGAGGTAGACGATCATGCTCATCATCGCGCGCTGCGCGGTGAACGCGAGCGAAAAGAACGACGCCGACCGGATCCCGCCGCGGCCGGTCGTGGTCCCGACGGAATAGGCGAAGGTGATCGGCCACGTGTGCTCGTCCGGAATCAGGCCGTGAAGGACTCCAAGGCCAAAACAGCCGGCGAGCAGGAACCAGAGCGTGTCGACGTCCATGGGTCAGCGGCGTTGCGCCTCTCCCGAGCACGGCGGAATCCGGGCCCCGTGGGGACAGACGGACGGATGCCCCTCCGCCGCGCAGATCCGCTCCACGGTGCGGTGGCTGAGGGAAAGGTCGACCTCGCGCGCGGCCCGGCATGTTGCCTCCGCCGAGAGACCCGCGCGCGCGAACAGGCTCTCCGCGACGCGGTGGTGGCGCCGGTATTCCTCGAGTACAGAGAACCCTCGGCGCGTTAGCCGGCTCTTCCCCCGGAACCGCGCGATGAGCCCGAGATCCTCGAGCGGTCCCAAATGGGCCAGCGCCGAGGGGGGGCGAACGCGCAGACCGGACGCCACCTCCTTCAGGCTCGCGCCACGGAGCTCGCTCTGTCGGGATCCGATCACTTGGAGGGCCTCGACCTGACGATGCGTCAGCTGCTGGAGAGTCTCCACGGAGATGGATGGGCTCCGGGAGTATATATCAGTCACCCTAATTATTAGGGCAGCTCAAATTATTGTCCTCGACCTCGCTGGGGCGACCCGGCCGCCCCGCTCTCTCGCGGCCGGGCGCAAGAGGAGGTTCATATCGAACCCGCTCATCCGGATACCCCCGGAGGGGGCCCTCCGTTCGGCGTCGAGGGATTGGGCCATGGCCGTCGGACAGTGTCCAAGATGTGGAGCGATCCTGCCCCCGGGCTCCGCCTTCTGCAACAACTGTGGTGCGCCCTTATCGAGCCCGACCCCCGGCGCGGCGGAAACAATTCCGCCGACCTCGTTCCCTCCATCGGCCGGACCCGGTTACCCTCCGTTTCCGCCGATGATGATGGTTCCGACAAGTACGAAGGATCGCGAGCGAACGGTGGAAGGTCTCATCTTCATGGTCATCGGCTTTGCGTTGAGCTGGATCCCCTACGTGGACTTCATCGGGGGCCTCCTCGTCCTGATCGGCCTCATCCTGGTGTTCCTCGGCCGGCGCGGCTACGGGCCGGACCACGAACACGATGCGACGGTGGGGGCCGTCCTGATCTTCCTCTCGGTCCTCGCATCGTTCATCCTCGCCGTGGCGCTCGTCATCGGAATCGTGGACGCTGTCCAGACCCCGGGGGCGACCCCGTCGTCCGTCGCCTCGGCGCTCGACGCCGCGCTGGACGACGCGTTCATCGGCGCCGCCGTGGTCGGCGTGCTCGGGGGTATCGGCCAGGTCGTGCTCGTCTACGCGCTCTCCGACCGAACCGCGCGGGTCCTGCTCTGGGCGGGGTTCGTCTCGGCCACGGTGCTGTCGGTCGTGGTCGCGCTCATTCTTTTGCCCGAGGTCACGAGCGCGGTCACGCAGGCGACGTCCGGTAGCTCGATCAACGTCGGGCCGATCAACCAGCTCGAGACCTCGTCGACGATCCTCAGCCTGACGAAGGTCCTCCCGTCCCTCCTCTTCGCCCTTGGCTACTATCGCGTTCGGGAGGAAGCCCTCCGCCGGAGCCTTCCCCCGGTCCCGACGAACCCTCTCGCCTAGCTCGGCCCACGGATGACGCCCCGGCCGGAAGGAGATCGCCGTCTCGCGCGAGCGAGTGGGCGCGGCCAGATTCGAACTGGCGACCTTCACCGTGTCAGGGTGACGTCATAACCACTAGACTACGCGCCCGCGCGGGCGGCCACCGACGACCGGCACTTATGCCTGTCGGCGGAACGCTCAGCCGTAGCCGCCCGGGAACTGGCCCGGGTCGGGGTGGTCGGTCCAGTTGTAGTAGCCCATCGACTGCCGCTGGGACTCGGTCGACTCCTGGCGGAGGCCCCCCTGGAACGAGCCGTAGACCTCCCGCACCTGTTCCTCGATCGACCGGGCCCGCAGGAGCGCCTCGCGGACGTGGCGCGCGTCCAGGAACTCCGAACCGGAGACCGCGGCGAGGTCGCCCGCGGTCCGGATGAGGCCCCCGAGCTCGCGCAGTCGGAGCGTGAGCGCGTTCCGCCGTCCGTCGAGCACTTCCGCACGCCGTCGGGCTTCGCCGATCAGCTCGACGATCGCGGCCCGCGTCGCCGGGCGGATGCGTCCGTCGACCGCGATCTCCTGGGCACAGAACTGGGCGAGCCGGAGCCGGTTCGCCTCGGTGTCGGGCATGGTCGTCTCGAGGAGCACCTCGTAGCCGGAGCCGGCGATGCGCGAGCGAAGGGGGGAAAGGATCCGGTGGAGGTCCTGGATGTTCGCCGCGGCGACCAGGATGAAGTCGCAGGGAACGCCGTCGACCCGGACGGCGGCGCCGCCCGACTGGGGGTTACGACCGGTGATCGGGAACCGCTTCTCCTGCATCGCGGTCAGGATGTGCCGCTGGAGGAACCCGAGGTGGGGGAGCTCGTCGATGAACAGGACACCCTCGTGCGACTCGTGGATCGCTCCGGGAATAACCCGCTCGTAGGGGAGCGTACCGAGCTGCGGGTGGCCCCCGTAGGGGTCGTGGCGCACGTCCCCGAGGAGCTCCGTCTCGGTCGCGCCGGTCGCCATGCAGAACGTGTTCCGGTCGAGCCGGATGAGCACCTTGCGGGGGCTCTGGTGCTGGAGGGTTCGACGGCGCTCGAGCGCCCGCTGGTCGAGGACCTTGATCTGGTCGCCGGACCGCTCGTACGCGACGACCTCCTCGACCCCCGACCGAAGGCGCGTCGTGCGGACGGACTCCTGCGGATTCCCCCCGGGGCTCACGGTGAGCTCGAGGATCCCGCCCACGAGGTCTCGGAACGGATTTCCGCTGCCCGCGACGCCGGGCGGCATCTGCTTCACGTTGCCGCAGCTCGGGCAGTACCGTTCGGTCGGGGTCGAGTAGAAGCTGCACCGCGGACAGCGGTAGCCGAGCCGTTCGGCGACGGTCGCCGGCGCCTCGGTCGGGGGGATTAGCTCCCCCTCCACGGAGCGGGCCGCCTCGCGCTCGCGATAAACCTCGTCGCGCGCGACGACCTCGATGCTCGGCCGCTCGGGGTTCTCGGGGTTGTGGACGACCCTTAGCTCGGTCCTCGGGCGCTCGAGGTGGAGCGCGAGCGCCTGGGCGGTCATCGATTTCCCGATCCCCGGGGGACCGACCAGGAGGAGGTGGCGCCGCTGGTAGGCCGCGATGCGGGCGATCTCGACCGCCTTCTCCTGCCCGATGACGCGCTCGAGCGGGTCGGTCGGGATGTGGATGTCCTCGGTGGTCTGCACCTCGTCGAGCGCCGTCGGGGCGCGGTGCGCGCTGTCGCTCGCCGGGGTCGTCACGGTCGCGGGAATGAGAGCGCTCGGGAAGCTAATAGGTTCGTCGCGGAGCCGACCGTCGTTCGGCCCCGCGACGCGTCGGTCCGACTAGCGGGCGCCGGCGGGCCCGCCGAGGTCGGCCTTCGTGAAGACCCGAAGCTTCTCGGGCATCTTCCCGATCGGCCCGAGCCGGGTCGCGATGATGGTGGGGATCCCCCGTTCCTGCGCGACGTCCAGGAGGCGCTGGCTCACGATCCCGTCAAAGACGACCGCCTTCGCGGGCGCGGAGAGGTTGGCGAGCGCCTCGATCATCTCCTTGACCGGGGCTTCCCCGAGGACGGCGTCGTCCTCCCCGACGAAGAGCGACTTCGACGAGTTCTCGATCCCGCTCAGGAGGTCGAAGTAGTGCTGAAGCTCGGGGGTGAGGGGGGCTGCGGCCGGCGCCGGGGCGGGTGCCGGGGGCGGGGGTGCAGGGAGGCGCTGCGGGGGACCCCGTTCGCGGTCGTCCCGTCGGCCGCCGCCTCCAGCGCCCCCGCGCTCGTCCCGTCGTTCGCCGCGGCCGGAACTGTCGTCCCCGCGTTCCTCCCTCGGCTCCCGGGTCGAGCCCGTTGACTCGAACCCGCTCATCTCGAGGTACTGGTTGATGGGGATCTTGTTCCGCAGGCACTTCAGCAACTGCTTCTGCGTCAGCTCCTCGACCTCGCTCCCGCGCGGAGCGCGGGCGACGAAGTCGATGTCCATCGTCTGGAGCATCTCGCGCAGGATCAGCTCCCCCGCGCGGTCCCCGTCCGTGAAGACGGTGACGGTCTTCCCGCGCGACAGGTCCTTCACGGTCTGCGGGACGCTCGTCCCCTCGACCGCGATGACGTTCTTGATCCCGCAGCGGAGAAGGTTGAGCACGTCGGACCGGCCCTCGACGACGATGAGCGCATCCGCCTGGTCGATGTTCGGCCCGGACGGGAGGTGCTCGGGGCCGTAGGTCGTGATCTCCTCGACCTGGACCGCCTTGCGGACGGCCTCGGTGAGGTCGAGCCCGACCCCCTTCGACTCCTCCTGGAGACGGGCGAGGATCTCCTTCGCGCGCTCGACGACCTTCTGGCGCTTCGAGATCCGGATGTCCTCGACACTGACGATCTCGATCTTCGCCCGGCAGGGGCCGATGCGGTCGACCGTCTCGAGTCCCGAGGCCAGGATGGCGGTCTCGACCTGGTCGAGGGACGACGGGATCAGGATCTCGCCTTCGCTCTTGCCCTTCCGGCTGTCGATCTCGACCTCGATCCGTCCGATGCGGCCGGATTTCTGGAGGTCGCGGAGGTCGAGCTCGTCGCCGAGCAAGCCTTCGGTCTGTCCGAACACCGCGCCGACGACGTCCGGCTTGTCGATGACGCCTTCAGCGGTGATGCGGGCTCGGATCTGGTATTTCGCGGCGTTGGGGTCGTTGGTCATGTTCGATCTTCCTCATGCGGAAAGCCGCCCGCCTTCGGCGGGTCGCTCCCCCGAGGACGAACTAGGTACGGCCCGGGTCGCCGGACGATGCGCGGAGATTACGACAGGGTTGGGGGCGGAACATGAGTCGTGATTCCGGATCTCCTGGCGACGTCGGGAGGGTTCCTCCTTTCGTCCCCGGAGGGGTGCTTTCCACCGCTATGGAGCCGAGCGGCGTATTTAAGCGGACCGCTCCGCGCACCGGGGTCGTCCCGGGCCGCTTCCACCGGCGAGCCGCAGTGCTCGAGGATGCTAACAGTCTTTATACGGGCCTCCTCTACGCGACCTCGGAGAGAGTACTCATGGCTCGCAAATCTGCCCGCAAGGTGCCCGACGTCCCGGAACCCGGGACTCCCCTTCCGGAGCCGGCCCTCGAGGACGACGATTTCGTCTCCTCGCTCAAGACCGAACTCACGAAGACCCAGGAGGCCGCGAGCGCGAAGACGGGCGAGGACCTATCGGCGCGGGCGGAGATCAACCGGCGCCTCCTCCAGGACCTCTGGGAGGTCCACAACCAGTTCGAGGAAGTTTCCGTCCATCTCACGATCGACCCGTCGCAGACGCTCTTCGCGACGTTCGCGGAGTATCCGACCAAGTGGACGTTCAAGGAGAACTTCGACTTCGGAGCCGTGAAGACGATCGAGCTCGGCGACCGGGCGAGCGGCTGGGTCGGCTTCACGCTGCGGTTCTGGTACTACCGGACCCCCGAGGGGAGGACCCACCTCCGCGGGATCTTCGAGTGGTGCGACGGCGAGAGCTACCACCGCTACTCCGGCTGGATGCGGATGATGAGCCAGGCGGTCCTGTTCGACAGCGAGGAGGAGAGCGTCCACCTGGGCGAGCTCCACCGCGTGCTGAAGGACGTCGTCGTCCAGTGGTACGCCGCCCACCTCCAGCGCACGCCCGAGGCGTTCGTCGCGCACCTCAAGGAGAAGTATCCGAAGGGCGCTTCCTACGCGAAAGAGTCGTACCGTTAGACCGGTGCGTGCGGCCCGGGCGCCGCCCCAAAGCGCTCGCGCGAACCCAGTATTGAAATACGGCCGGGCTGCTCCGCGGTCGGGCTCTTCCTCCGTCGGTCTCGCACGCCGCGCGGAGCGGGCCGGGAGGTCCATGGCCGGCGCGTTGCGCGAACACTTGGTCGCGTACTTCGGGGAGCACCACAAGCTCCTCGAGGCGGGGGCGCTCCAGCTTCTCCTCTCCGACCACCAGCCGCTCGCGGTCTCGCGGCAGCTCCTCGCGAACGCCGGGGAGTCCTCCCCGTTCGTGACGCGCGAGATGGTCGAGGCCGTGCTCTCGCAGCGACGTATCCCCCACCGGCCGACGGAAGCGGCCCCCGCGGGCCTCGCGCCGAACGCGAACGCCCCCCGGCCGAGCATCCCGTTCGAGCTGATCACCGAGGGGTTCACGGGCCCGCCGGTCGCGAGCCAGCCGATCGCCGCGTACCAGGCGCTCTTCCAGTCCCGGTTCCGCGCGCTCGCCCGGATGCTTCGGGGCCGCCCCGAGCTCCCGAACCTGCGGCCCATCCGTGAGCTCCGCTCCTCGGACGGCACCGCGTCCGTCCTCGGCATGGTGCGGGACGTGCGGGAGACGCCGCAACGCCACCACCTGATCGTAACGGTCGACGACGAGACCGGGTCCCTCGAGGCACTCGTACCGAAGGATTCCCCCGGCTCGCGCGTGACGTTCCTTCCCGACGAGGTGGTCGGTCTCCGGCTCGCGTTCGCGAAGGAGCCCGGCCGGATCCCCCGGGTCCTCCATGTCGAACGACCGGACGTCCCGTCGACCCGTCGGACGGGGCGGTCAGCCACCCCGCGCCGGGCGATGTTCCTCTCCGACCTTCACGTCGGGAGCCGCTCGTTCCTGAGCGAGAGCTGGGCGCACCTCGCCGAGTTCCTCCGGGGCCGGGGTCCCCACCCCGAGCTTGCGGCGTCCATCGACCACATCGTCATCGCGGGCGACCTCGTGGACGGGATCGGGGTCTATCCCCGGCAGGAACGGGACCTCGCCATCCCCGACGTCGTGGAGCAGTACGCGGAGCTCGGTCGCCGTCTCGCGGAGCTACCCGACCGCCTCTCCATCGTCGCCATCCCCGGGAACCACGACGCGGTCTGCCCCGCCGAGCCTCAACCGGCCCTCCCCGCGAACCTCGCCTCCCTGCTCCCGCCCAACGTCCGGACGCTCGCGAACCCGTCGACCTTCGCCCTCTCGGGCGTCGTGGTCGAGGCGTACCACGGACGCAGCTTCGACGACCTCATCCCGGCGATCCCGGGGGCCTCGTATGCTCGCCCGACCGAGGTGATGAAGCGGATGCTGCAGATGCGGCATCTGGCCCCGATCTACGGGGACCGCACCCCGCTCGCTCCCCTGCCCCGGGACGGCCTCCTCATCGACCCCGCGCCGGATATCCTTGTCACCGGACACGCCCATACGTTCGGGGCGGAGCGGTACCGCAACGTCCTTCTGCTCAACGCCTCGACCTGGCAAGCCGAGACCGAGTACCAGCGGATGCGGAACATCTCGCCGGTTCCCGCCCGGGCCGCGGTCGTCGACCTCGCCACGCTCGGCCTCGCCCCGCTCGATTTCTCCTCCGGTCGTCCCACCGTAGGGGGCGGGGAGACGTGACCCCGTACCCGGCGGACCCCGTCCGCGCGGTCGGCCCGATGCGCGTCGTCGTGACGACCTACCCGTCCCGCGAGGCCGCGCTCGACGCGGTCGAGGCGGCGCTCGGGGCGCACCTCGCGGCGTGCGCGAACGTCGTGCCAATCACCTCGCGGTACTGGTGGCGCGGCAAGCGCGAGACCGCCGAGGAGGCGCTCGTCCTGTTCAAGACCGTCCCGAAGCGGGTCGGCGCGCTCTTCCGGCTCCTCGAGGATGGACATCCGTACGAAGCCCCCGAGATCGCCGAGGTCGATGTTCCCCGCGTCGGGGGGAAGTACCTCCGCTACCTCATCGAGACGCTCGAACCGGGCGCGGTTCCGGTTCCGCAGTGGCCCCTGCCTAGGCGTCGGGGAGCACCGCGAGCCCGGGGAGCACGATACCCTGGACGAACTCGAGCGCCGCACCGCCCCCGGTCGAGATGAACTGGAAGCTGCCCGAGACCCCGAGGTCCTGCGCGACCCGGGCCGAGTCACCCCCCGCCGCGACGTGGTAGCCGGGCACCGTCCCGAGGCGGGCCAGCACGTCCCGGGTCCCCTCGGCAAAGCGGGAATCCTCGGCGAGGCCGAGCGGTCCGTTCCAGAACACGGTGCGGGAGCCCGCGAGCACCTCCCCGAACCGCGCCCGCGTCGCCGGGCCGATGTCCCGAGCGACCGCTCCGGGAGGCACCCCCTCCACGGGGTAGACCTTCGTCCCGGGGACGCCGGCCCGCTCCACGACCACGTCCGTCGGAAGGACGACCTCCGTCCCGGCCGCCCGCGCGCGGGCGAAGAACCCATCGACCGCGTCCTTGAGGCCGGGTTCGACCGGCGTCGCCCCGAGGTGGGCCTTCTGCGCGGCCAGGAACGGGAAGGCGAGGGCGCCGCCGATGAGCAGCGAATCGGCTCGGCCGAGGAAGCTCGTGAGGAGCGGAAGCTTGTCGGCGACCTTCGCTCCGCCGACCAGGACGACGTAGGGGCGGGCCGGGCTCTCGACCAGCTTCGAGAGCTCGCGGACCTCGCGCTCGACGAGGAATCCGGCGAACGACGGAAGATGCTTCGGCACCCCGACGGTCGAGGCATGCGCCCGGTGAAGGGTCCCGAAGGCGTCCTCGATGAACAGCTGACCCAGGCTCGCGAGCGCGGACGCGAACGCGGGGTCGTTCGCCTCCTCTCCTGGGTGGAACCGGAGGTTCTCGAGCATGAGGAACTGGCCGTTCTCGAGCCGGGTCGCGAGCTCGAGCGGACGGGCGCCGACGATATCCTCCGCCATGCCGACCGGCTGGCCGAGGATCGCGCTCAGTCGGTGGGCGACCGGGCGGAGGGAGAACCGGCTGTCCCGCTTCCCGTCCGGACGTCCGAGATGGGAGAGGAGGATCGTCCGGGCCCCCGCGGTGCGCAGGTGGTTCAGGGTCGGCAGCGCCTCGACGATCCGCCGGTCGTCCGCGACCTGGCCGCTCGCGTCCTGCGGGACGTTGAAGTCGACGCGGACGAGCACCCGCCGGCCGTGGACCGGGGCCGACCCGATCCCCCGCTTCTCCGCCATCGGGGAGGAGCGAGGGCCGGGCCACTATGAGGGTTGTGGCCGGGAGGGACCGCGCGCGGCCCGAGCGGCGACTTCCGCAACGATCGCCCGCGTCCCGGGGAGGTCGAGCCCATAGCGCGTAGCCTCCCGCAGGATCTCGCCCGAGATCGCGTCGATCTCGGTCGGGCGGCCGCGGTCGATATCCTGGAGCATGCTCGAGCGGTTGTCGGCGGTCGCACGAGCGACCCGCTCGAAGTCGCGGGTCACCTCCTCGCTCGTGAAGTCGAAGCCGGCCGACCGCGCGACCGCGAGCGCCTCCCCGAGCAGGCGAAGCGCCTCCGTACGGAGCGGCTCTTTGAGGAGCTCCCCGTTCGTCACCCCGCGGGCGGCGGTGACCGGGTTGATCGCCGCGTTCAGGAGCACCTTCCGCCACACCTCCCGCTCGAACTCGGGGACCGCCTCGACCGCGACCTTCGCCCCGTCCAGCACCATGCGGAACAGGCGCGCCGCGCCCGCGGCGGGTCCGGCTTCTCCCGGAACGGGCAGCAGGATCTCGCCGAGTCCGGTCTCCCGCACCTCCCCGGGCCCGACCCACGTGGCCGGGATGGAGTTCACCCCCTGCACGAGGTACGGCGTCGGATCCGGCCAGCCGCCCTCGCCCAACGCCCGCTTCGCGAGCGGTACGACGCCGAGGCCATTCTGCAGGAGGAGCGTGGGCCGCGCGGAGAGCGCGTGGGCGAGCTCGGTCGACGCGCGGGCGAGGTCGAACGTCTTGGTCGTGATCATCACGACGTCACAGTCGGTCCCGGGAGGGACGCCCGGGGCCGCTTCGAGGGGGACGACCCGCGGTCGCGGTCCCGAGACGGTCAGCCCGTGCGCCCGGATCGCCGCGACGTGGTCGGGGCGCCCGACCAGGAGGACCGAGTTCCCCCCTTCCGTGAGAGAGGCCCCGAGGAGGCTCCCGACGGCGCCCGCACCGACGATGACGATCCTCACAGCGCTCCGGGGGTCACCCGAGGCGACGCACGAGGTCGGATAACCCGGGGGCCTTCCCCAGGTCCCGGCGCAGCAAGGTCAGGAGGCCCTCGTAGTAGCGGACCTGCTCCCGCGCCTGACGCACCTTGAGGAGGAGGTACTCCTCCTCCCGGCGGAGCCGCTCGAGCTCGGCCAGCACGTCCCGCTGGGCCGACGCGAGCGATTCCTGCTTATCGGACGGGAGGAGCACCCGAGCCATGAGCGAGGTCCGCACGGATGGGCGTTCGGGAACGGTCGAGCACGGCGTCCGCGGTCATCACCAGTCGGTTCAGTTCCTTCTTGATGCGTCGAAGGCGGGATTCGAGCCGGTGGCGGCGGTCGCGCACCTCCCGCAGGGAGTGCTCGAGGACCTCGGCCCGGTTCCGCCACTTGTCCCGTTCCTGCACGCTCAGCAGGATCGAGTCGACGTCGACCACCGCGGGTGAACGGGAGACCCCGTGAATCAACCTTTCGATGGTCGGGAGGACGACCTGGCGTCCACACGTTTAAGCCGAACGACGGCTGCGTGGGACGGAGGGGTCGGACGGATGAGCGCGCTCGGCAAGGTCGTGGTCCTCGGGGCCGGGAACATCGGCGGGTCGCTCGCGCAGAGGCTCGCCGAGATGGACCTCGCGAGGGAGGTCGTCCTGGTCGACATCATCGAGGGCCTCCCCCAGGGGAAGGCGCTCGACATCCAGGAGTCCGCCCCCATCGTGGGTTTCTCGACCCGGGTCACCGGTGCGACCTCGCTCGATGCCCTGGACGGTGCGGACGTCGTGGTCGAAACGGCCGGGCTGGCCCGCAAGCCCGGGATGAGCCGCTCCGACCTTCTCGAGAAGAACGCCGGGATCGTGAAGGGCCATGCGGCCGCGGTCCGGCTCCGGGCGCCGAACGCAGTCACGATCGTCGTCACGAACCCGGTGGACGTGATGACCTACTACTTCCGGGAGGTGAGCGGGCTCCCCGCGCCGCGGGTATTCGGCGAGTCGGGCACGCTCGACACCGCCCGCTTCCGCACGTTCGTCGCGGAAGCGCTTCGGGTCGCTCCGAGGGACGTCACCGGTTTCGTGCTCGGCACCCACGGGGACACGATGGTCCCCCTCCTGTCGCTCACGAGCGTCGCGGGCGTTCCGCTCACAAAGCTCCTGCCGGCCGACCGCCTGGCCGCGATCGTCGAGCGGACGAAGCAGGGCGGCGCCGAGGTGGTGAACCTCCTCAAGACCGGCAGTGCCTACTATGCCCCGACCGCGAGCCAGGCCGAGCTCGTCCGGGCGATCGCCCAGGACGAGCACCGCCTCCTCCCCGTCGCGGCCCACCTGAACGGGGAGTTCGGGGAGAAGGACGTCTGCGTCGGGGTCCCGGTCGTGCTGGGTCGCCAGGGGGTAGAGCGGATCGTTGAGGTCGAGCTCCTTCCCGCCGAGCGTGAGGCGTTCCGCGCGAGCGTGGCCGCCGTCCGTTCCGACCTCGAGATCCTGGCGAAGCTGCCGAGGTAGGGGGATCGATTCGATGGCGACGCCCGCACCGGCCTCCGCGACGGGAAAGCCCGAGTTCATCGACGTGAAGCGACGGCTCGGTACGCTGCGAACGACCACGGACTCGGCCGACCACGCGCACATCACCGTGAAGCCCGCGATCTGCGCTCGATGCCCCCACTCGCGCTGCACGTTCGTTTGCCCCGCCGCGTGCTACGAGCGGATCGAGGGCCGGCTCGTGTTCCGGTACGAGGACTGTGTGGAGTGCGGGGCCTGCGACATCGCCTGCGACCAAGGCTCGGTCACCTGGACGATGCCGCGAGGACCGTACGGGGTCCGGTACGCTTACGGCTGACCCGCCCCGCCGTCTTCCCCCGGGCGCGCACGGGCCGGATCGGTCGCCGGAGGGGCCGTCTTCCCCCGGTTCCGGTGCGAGTCAAGGAGCACCTTAAAACCCCCAACGACCGCTCGGCGCGTGAGGAGAGCGAGTACGACCGCCGCCGCGAGCGCGCCCGAGGTATCTCTCCTGTTCCCGTACCGGCCGCGACCGGGCCAGGAGGCGATCCTGCGGGACGTTTCCGACCTCGGACGTCGGGGCGGTTCGCTGCTCGTCAACGCGCCGACAGGGAGCGGGAAGACGGTGGCGACCCTCGCCCCCTTGCTCGAGCACGCGGTCGCCGCCGACCACAAGGTCCTCTACCTCGTCCGGACCCACGCGCAGGAGGTCCAGGTCCTGCACGAGACCCGCGCCATCGCCCACCGGCTCGACCGACCCGTGCCCGCGGTCGGGCTCCAGGGCCGAGCCCGCCGGTGCTTCCTTCTCGAGAACGTCGCGGAGGTCAAGGGGGCGACCGCCGAGGAGCAC
>Ga0187784_10001539_pt1 | contig 18362 bp, 17 predicted proteins | sample 1015_SJ02_MP15_2_FD_132964 | JGI IMG/M metagenome (GOLD analysis project Ga0187784, IMG submission 132964) | Tropical peat soil microbial communities from peatlands in Department of Meta, Colombia - 1015_SJ02_MP15_20_MG | ecosystem: Environmental > Terrestrial > Soil > Wetlands > Peat | place...
CTGCGGTGCCCCATGACGGTCACACGCAGTTTGCTCGTGGACGCAATCGCTCCCCCTGGCGCGCGATTCGGATAACTCCAGTGAAGAGCTTTCCTGTTGTATCATGAGGCGGGAAAGGAGGGCGTGAGACGTGGGAATGCTCCGGAAATACGCCGTCATCGATCCCCTGACCGGCAAGCTCGACCGTCGCATCTTCAGCGACCAGGAGGTCTATGACGAGGAAATGGAAAGGATCTTCGGGCGCGCCTGGCTAATGATCGGGCACGAGAGCTTGGTTCCGCAGCTCGACGATTTCTTCCACACCTATATGGGCGAGGACCCCGTCATCCTGACCCGCGACGGCCAGGGCCGGCTGCACGCGCTGCTCAACATGTGCCGCCACCGCGGTAACCGCGTCGTGCGCTGCGACGACGGCAACGCCAAGCGGTTCCTGTGCACCTATCACGGCTGGACCTACCGCAACGATGGCACGCTCGAGCACGTCCCGGGCGAGCGCGAGGCGTATTACGATGCGCTCGACAAGTCTTCTCTCGGCCTCATCGAGGCTCGGGTCGAGACCTATGCGGGCATCGTCTTCGCGACATGGGACAAGAATGCGCCAAGCCTCGAAGCCTATCTCGGCGACGCCCGCTGGTACTTGGATACGGTGTTCAACCGGCGCGACGGCGGCTCACAGGCGCTGGGCCCGATAAAGTGGCTGGAGCCGGTCAACTGGAAGACCCTGGTCGACAATTGCTCAGACAATTATCACGTGCCGACGAGTCATCTTTCGAGCGCCCGGGTCCAGACCCGCTTTATCGGCCGGCCCCCGCTGTCGCATGAGGACCAGTTCGCGAGCCCGAATAAGCACGCCTTCGTCAACGGTCACTCGATCACCTTTCGCGACGCCGACGACAACACGCCGCGCTACGTGCACGGAGCCTCGAAAGAGACGATGCGGATGTTTCAGGACTACCACGAGGCGACGATGCCCGAGATCGAGCGGCGGCTCGGGGCGCTGCGTGCGCGCCGCGTGCAGCTTGCCAACCATTCGATCTTTCCCAACGGAATTCTGGGACTGCGGCTGGCGCTGCCCCGCGGCCCGCTGAAGACCGAATTTTGGCATTTCGTGCTCGTCGACCGGGACGCACCCGAAGAATTGAAGCGGGTGATCCGCATCGGTAGCCAGGCAAATAACGGCGCGGCGGGCCTCTTCGAGCAGGACGACGTCGACAATTGGCGGCAGGTAACAGAGGCAAGCGCAAGCCGTCTAAGGCGCCGGCATCCGCAAGATCTGTCGATGGGGCTGGGGCATGCGGGGACGCACCCGGATTATCCTGGGATCGTTTCCGAGCGCTACATCTCCGAGAACAACCAGCGTCTGTTCTATCGTCGCTGGGAAGAGTTCATGAACGCGGGAAGCTGGTCCGATATCCCGCTCACTTCGATCTCCGCGCGCTTCGAGGGCAGCGCGACGATGCGCGGGTGAGGGGCGACGATGAGGTCTGTTCGTCCGAACGAGCCCAGCCTGGACGCGCGGCAGGCACTGTGGTTCCAGCTGATGCAGTTCTACATTCGCGAGGCCTGGCTGCTCGATGAGCGCCGGTTCAAGGAATGGCTCGATATCTTCACCGACGATATCATTTACTTCATGCCGCGGCGCAAGAACGTGCTGCGCCGCGAACTGCACCGTGAGGTGACGCCGCTCGGCGACCTGGCGATTTTCGAGGAAGACCGGCGCTATCTGGAGATGCGGGTGGCACGGCTCGACACAGGGATGGCCTGGGCCGAGGAACCGCCGTCGCGCACGCGCCATCTGATCGGCAATCTCGAAGCGACCCCTCTCGAGAGCGGCGATGTCTCGGCCCGCACCGCGTTTCTCGTCTACCGGTCGCATCTGGAGACCGATAGCCAGCTTCTTTCCGGCAGCCGCGAAGACGTACTGCGTCCGTTGGACGGCGGATGGAAGGTGGCGCGACGCACAATCGTGCTCGACGCCAACGTCCTCCTCGACAAAAACCTCAGCGTGTTTCTCTAACAGCCAGCCTCAGTAGCCCCGCAAAAACGCCAGCACCTGCGCTGTCCATTCGGCGGGCTTCTCGAAGGGCGCCCAGTGGCCGCAATTGTTCAGCAGCAGGAGGCGCGAGTCGGCGATGTGGTTGAGGATCGCGATCGACACCTCGAACGGCACCATCCGGTCGTAGCGGCCGTGGATCAGCAAGACCGGCGCCGCGATATTCGCGAGGGCGGGTGTGTAGTCGTGCGGCAAGCTCACCGATTGCGCGCGCGCCGCCAGAAACTCGGGCGACCAGGTATGCGCGCGGTGGATGTAGTCGACGAGCTCATCGGTCACGAGGGCCTCGTCGTCGATATGGACGCGCAGATAACGGCGGATGTTCTCCCGGCTCGGATCGGCGATCGTCTGCTGTGTGGTTCGGGCGCCCTCCGAGGGCCGATTGGCCATAAGGTAGCGGTCGCCGCCCGTCCCGATATGCGAACCGCCCATGACGAATTTGGTGACGCGCTCAGGGTGGTGGATCGCGGCCACCATCGCCGATTGGCCGCCCTGAGAGTTACCGACCCAAGGGGCGCGATCGATGCCAAGCGCGTCAAGCAACGCCACCGCGGTGCGTGCCTGCAGCGCGTGCACTCCCTCGCGGTAGACGGTGGGCCCTGTCTTCGAGAAGTTCGGCAGGTCCATCAGGATGCAGCGGTAATGCCGCGACAGCTCGCCGACGACTTTATGAAAGGTGATCCAGGCGGTCGTGCCGGGGCCGTAAGAGTGCAAGAACAGTACAGGCTCCGGCGCCTAGATCGTGATAGTGCACGGTCATGCCGCCGGCCGTGACGGTCTTGCTGGTCGCCGCCTCGGTGAGGCCGTTCGACGCGATGAAGGGCATCGTTCCTCTCCTTCCCTCGGCGGTTACGCCGTCGTACCGACCGGCGCCGCATCCTGGCCGAGTGCGGCCTGCCAAGCCTGCTGCACCGCAAGTTCCTCCGTCCATGGCCGCATCAGTGCGGCCGCGCGCGCATCGCGGGCGTAGCGTTCGAGCGGATAACGCTTGAGGAAGGCGCGACCGCCGCAAATGCGGATGGCCTCCTGGGTCACGCCGACCACGGTGCGCTGCACGGTGACATGCGCCGCGCGGGCGCGCTGCACGATATCTCGCGGCGGATCGACCTGCGCTTCCGAGATGGCGCGGTAATATAGCGCGCGGGCGGCCTCGACCGCGAAAAGCATCTCCGCGACTGCCGGCCCCTTCGCCCCGGGATGCTGGGCCGGCGCCCCGGGCAGCTGGCCAGTCATGTAGGAGATGGCGCCGTCGTAAGCCGCTTGCGCGAGCCCGAGAAAGACCGCCGAGAAGGTGATGAAAAGATGCGGAAAGGCGTTGTACATCGCCCCGAACACGCCGGGCGGCAGCACCTCCGCGTCGTCGGGGACGAACACGTTGTCCAGCACCATATCGCGACTAACTGTGGCGCGCATCCCCATCGGGTCCCAGTCGCCGGGAAACGACACACCGGGCGCGTCCTTGGGAACCTTGAGGTAGAGGGTGCGCTCGATCCACGGCTCGTCGCCGAGCCGGATCGCGGGGGTGGCGTAATGTGGGGCGCTGTCTGCCAACGAGACGAAAAACTTCCGCCCGTTGACCACATAGCCACCATCGACTTTCCGCGCGGTCGTGCCGAAACGGCGGCCGCCCACGGCAAGTGTCGTATCGGTCTCGCCGTGTTCGACCGGCTCGCTATGGGGTTGGCCGTAGAAAGCCCCCTGCTCGATGACTTCGCGGTACTTCACAGCCCGAAGCTGTTCGTGGCGTTCGCGCACGGCTGGCGCCATCGCCATGCCATCGGCGATCGGGCCCATCATCAGCATCACGAGGCAATGCATGTTGAAAGTGAGCGCGGTCGAGGCGTTGCCTTGCGCGATCTGCTCCGCCACCAGGCAATAGGTTTCGAAGTCCGCCCCAAGGCCCCCGTAACGTTCGGGCACGCACAGACCGAGCAGCCCCTCGGCGCGGAGATCGGCGTAATCATCGAACGGAAAGGATGCCTCGCGGTCGTGGCGCTCGGCCCGCGGCGCAAAGCGCTCGCGGGCCAGGCGGCCGGCAAGATCAATCAGCTCGCGCTCTCGGGAGGAAGGTTGGAGCTGCATCAAAGGGCCTCCCCTAGCACAGTCGTGCCTATAAGCCATTCCTCGCGAGGTAACCGCAAGCCGGTGCGTTTGCCTTTCCCTCGGAGCCCCGTTCTCATCACCGGACGGGTTGGTGCCATCTTCGCCCCCAGGCCACGGCCCGCCAAATCTAGCTTGTCTTCAAAGCGGACGTTTCGCTGTTATGGTATCAGCCGTTCTGAATAATCCGGGTGGCTATCCTGACCATCCCTCTCACCGTGTAAGTGCGCGCCGTTTGCGGCGCCGCCTTGAACCTGCTGGCCGGAGGACATCGATGACCAAGTATTTGCACACCATGATCCGCGTTAGTTCGCTGGATGACACCATCGCCTTCTTCGAGGTGCTCGGTCTACGCGAGATCCGCCGCCGTCCGGACGAGAAAGGCCGCTACACAAACGTATTCCTGGCCGCCCCCGGCGACGAGGCGGCCGCCGTGGAACTCACCTACAATTGGGATCCGCAACCTTACCCCGGCGGCCGCAATTTCGGCCATCTCGCATACGCGGTGGACAATATCTACGACACCTGCAACGCCTTTATCGCGCACGGCGTGACGATCAACCGCCCGCCGCGAGACGGTCGCATGGCCTTCATCCGCACGCCGGACGGCATCTCTATCGAACTGCTGCAGGCTGGCGACGCGCTGCCGCCCGCCGAACCCTGGACCAGCATGGCCAACACCGGCTCCTGGTAGCGGGCGAAACCTCTGGGGGTTGCCATGGTGTTCTGGACAGCGCCGCAGATGGCGTCGATCCACAAAATGGTCAACCCGCGCTCCATTGCGATCGTGGGTGCGACGCCGCGGATGCAGTATGGCGGGCGGTTTCTGGCGGCCGCGCTCAAGGCCAAGGAACGGGTGCGGGTTTACGCCGTGAACCCGCGTTACGACGAAATCATGGGGGAAAAGTCATATCCCAGCGTGACGGACCTGCCTGAGGCCCCCGATGTTGTTGCTGTCGTCGTGCCCTATGATCATGTGCTCGATGTGCTCCAGGAGAGCCACCGCAAGGGTGCGGGGTCAGCGATCGTGATCTCGGCGGGGTTTGCCGAGCGCGGCGTGGAGGACCGGCGCGATCTACAGGGCGAATTGGGTGCTTTTGCCCGCGCCTCAGGCATGCGGATTAGCGGCCCCAACTGCCTGGGGCTGGCAAATGTCAAAGACGACATCTGGGCCACCGCTTCCTCTCGGGGCGCGTCGGGTCTGACCGGGTCGATCGGCCTCGTGTGCCAAAGCGGCGCGACGGCGTTCGGGCCGTTCCTGGTGCGGGCGGTCGAGAACGGCATCGGCTTCAGCTACATCATCTCGACCGGCAACGAGGCAGACCTCGATTTTACGGATTTCGCCCGCTACCTGCTGGACGATCCGGATACGCGGGTCATTGCCGGTTTTGTCGAGGGCTTCAAGCGGGCCGATAAATTCCTCGAAGTGGCCAAGCTCGCGGCGGAGCGCGGCACGCCGATCGTCCTTATCAAAATCGGCCGATCGGAGCTGGGCGCGAGGGCCGCGCGCTCGCATACCGCGGCGCTGACTGGCGCGGATGCTCGGTACGATGCCATCTTTGCCCAGTACGGGGTAATCCGGGTTCAGGATTACGACGAGCTCCTTGAGGTCGCGCACCTCCTCGCCCACACCCCCAAGCCCGCCGTTCCCGGCATCGCGGTCGTCTCCCACTCGGGCGGTATCAGTTCGCTCACCGCCGACATGTGCGGTCAGGCCGGTCTCGATCTGCCGACGCTGGGCGACGGCGCGCGCGACGGCATCAACGGAATCCTCAAGGGCTTCGGCTGGGCGGCGAACCCTGCCGATGTGACCGGCTTTGCCAACAGCGAATCCTTCCCGCAGATCATGGAGCACATGATCGCCGACCCCCGGATGGGGACGCTCGTCGTGGCCAGCGCCGGGTCGGAGGTGCAGGCGCAACAGGTCATCAGCCAGCGCGATCGGACCGACAAGGGCGTGGTGTTCCTGTGGACGGGAAGCCGCGACGCCAAGGTCGGCCTGCCACAGCTCAGGGACGCCCGGATACCGATCTTCTACACCCCGGACAAATTGGCCCGGGGTCTGCAAAGCCGGCTCGACTATCACACCTGGCGCGAGCGTCGCCTGGCCGACGGGTTTGCCACGGCCCCGCCGCGCACGGCGCCGCAGGATGCGGCCATCGCCCAGGCGCTGAGCTTGGGCCGTCCGACACTCTCGGAGTCCGAGAGCAAGCAGCTCCTGGTGGCCTGGGGCGTGGCGAGTGCGCGCGAGCATCGGGCAAATTCCGCGGACGAAGCTGTCGAGGCTGCGGCGCGGCTCGGGTTTCCGGTAGCCCTCAAGGTCGACTCGCCAGATATTCCGCACAAGACAGAGGCCGGAGCCGTCCGGCTCAACTTGCGTGATGCGGCACAGGTGCGGACGGCCTACGCCGAGATCCTGGCGAGCGGCAAGGCCTATGCGCCGCAGGCGCGAATCACCAGCGTATCGGTGCAGGAGATGGTCCAAGACGGTGTCGAAGTGATCGTTGGCGTCTCATGCGACCCGCAACTGGGTCCGGTGCTGCTGTTCGGCAGCGGCGGCGTGATGGTCGAGGTCTATAACGATGTGGCCCTGCGCCGCTGCCCGATCACGCGCGCCGAAGCCCACACGATGATCGCCGAGGTCAAGGGAGCGCGGTTGCTGCAGGGCTTTCGCGGCCGGCCGGCGACGGACCTCGAGGCGCTCGCCGACACCCTGGTGCGCGTGTCGCACCTCGCCATGCACCTCGAAGGACATTTGGCGGAGCTGGACATCAACCCGCTCGTGGTGCTGCCGGCCGGTCAGGGCGTGAAGGCGGTAGACGCCCTCGTCGTGTTTTGCGGCACATAGCATACCACTTGGTTGAGAGTCGGCTGAACCTCCTCACAGCGCCGTCATGCCGCCATCCACGAATAAGAGGGCGCCGGTGACGTAGGAGGCATCGTCGGACGCCAGAAACAGGATCGCGGCGGCGACCTCCTCGGCCCTGCCCGGCCGCTTCAGCATCGTGCCTTGCGCGGCGTTGGCGTTGTACTGCTCGACGGTCTGGCCGGCGGCCGCGATGCGGCGCTGATGGAACGGCGTGAAAATCGGGCCAGGGCCGACGGCGTTGATGCGAATCCCCTCCGGCGAGTGGTCGGCGGCGAGCGCCCGCGTCAACCCCGCGATCGCGGCCTTGGTGGTGTCGTACTGCAAATTGCCGCCGCCGGCGACGACGGAACGTACCGAGGCGGTGTTGACGATGGCGCCGCCCCCGCTGCGGCGCATCAGCGGAACCGCCGCCTTGGCACAGAAGACGTAGCTCATCAGGTTGACGCTGAGGATCTCATTCCAGCTCGCCGCGCTGGCCTCGTCGACCTTCTCGTATTTGCGGATGCCGGCATTGTTGATGAGGATGTCGAGGCGCCCGAACTTCTCCGCGGCGCCGTTGACGAAGGCGAGGCACGCAGCCTCGCTGCCGACATCGGCATGGGTGAAGGCGACCTTGGCGCCAGCCGCTTCGAGATCAGCCGCCACGCGCTGGCCGCGCTCGCCGTCCCGGTCGCAGAACGCCACGCTCGCGCCCTCGGCGACGAAACGCCGGACCGTTGCCTCGCCGATCCCCGATGCACCGCCCGTCACCGCTGCGATCTTGCCGTCGAGCCTTCCCATCTTCGCCGCCTTTCAGCTGGGGTGTTTGCCGAACATGATCCAGCCGCCGCTGCTCGGCGTAGTGAAGGCCGCGAGCGCCGTCTCGGCGCGGACCTTGACCTGGCGCGGGCCGGCGGTGCCGCGCAGCTGCTCGATGCTGTCGGTGTACATCGCTGTCCGCAGTCGCCCGGTCCCGAGGTTGCCGCCGCTCGAACAGAGCGGGTGCGGCCCCTCGACCCGGATATCGCCCGCGTAAAAGGCGAAGGCGTCGCCGCGTTTGACGCCATGCCACTGGAAGCCCTCCAGAAAGAACTGCGTCATCGGGGCATATCCGTCATAGGGATTGAAGACGTCGACGTCGCTGGGCCCCAGCCCGGCGCCCTCGTACATCCTCTTGGCGGCGCGGTCGGTCCAGTCCTCGATCTCGTCCAGATCTTCCTGGGTGCTGCGCTTCCGGAAACTGTGCTGCGAGTGGTTGAGCACATAGACCGGCGGCTGCTTCATGTCGCGGGCGCGCTCGGCGGTCGTGAAGAGATAGGCGGTCGAGGCATTGACCGGCCGGTCGCAGTCCCACAGCCTCAGCGGGTTCAGGATGTAGCGCGAGTTGAGGTACTCCTCGACCGTGAGCTGGGGGACGTTGTGGGTGGCGTTGTACCCCCACGGCGTAAGCAGCCCGTTGCGATGCTGGTTGACGACGAAGGGGGCGAGGTCGTCGTGCTTGCCGCCGTATCTCCGGCAGTACTGCTCGTGCGGAAACATGTTGATGAAGTCGTTGCCGCCGTGGTTGCCCCAGGGCGCGGTCCATTGGCGGGCGCCGCGGGCGTAATCGTCGGCGTTTTCGCCGCCGCGGCGATAGCGGCCCTCGAGATTGCCGGTCGGGTAGATGACGAGACAGGTGCTGCAAACGCCGTCACCCACGGCCTGCGCCGCCATGCCCACCATTTCGCTGATGGTGGGTACGCCGGTCGGGGCAAATTTGACATTGGCGAGGCCCATCTGCTCGATGAGCCACCGCGCGTTGATCAGCGTGAGCCCCCACTCCGAATCATAGGGGGGATCGAAGTAGGGCCGCGGCGCCCACTGCGACGCCGAGCCGCCGCTGCCGCCGGCGATATGACTGTCGCAACAGATGACGCCGTCGATCTGGTCCGGCGTCACCCCTGCTTCGTCCATTGCCTTCTGGCAGGCTAGGATGGAGTAGGCGCCGAGCGTCTTGTCCATCGAGACTTCGTCCCAGCGACGGTCGACCGGCGAATGGCCGAACCCGGCCACGGCGACCTTGCCGCGGTGCTCCCAGACGCCGAGGCCGTCCTTGTCTCGCCGCCACTGATACCGGTCTCGCGCGGTCATGGCTCCACCTTTTCCTCTATGCTCCAACTAAGCGACGACCCGCCACTCGTGGATGAGCTGGTCTGGCGCCACCTCCTCGAACGTCACCTTGACGGTCGCGCCCACCGGTACCTTGTAGGGCGGGGTGCCCGGCAGGTTGGAATAGAAATTGACCCGCGGGTCCGCGTCCAAGGTCACCATCGCCAGGTTGTAGGGCTGGTCCGGCATGCGCCGGTTGAGGCGGCCATCCTCGATGACGATGTAGGCCGCGATATGGCCTTTTCCCTCGACCTCTTTCCACGTCAGACCAGCGGCCGAGTTGCAGACTTGGCAAGTCTGTTGCGGCGGGTATTGCAGCCGGTCGCAGGCAGCGCAGTGCTGCAAGACGAGCCGCCTTTGATTGACCGCGTCCCAAAAGGGTTTACTCAAATCGTCGGCGACGGGAATCAGCTTGGGCATCGTTTCACTCCGTGCTCATGCTGAGCCTAACGGAACGCGAATTCCTGATAACCGCCTTTGGCGACCCCATCCGTCGTCCGCCGGAAGTGCGCGCCATTACCATTATAGCCCAGAACCCGTCGCACGGTCCGGCCCTCGACGTTACGATTGACCCCGTTCTGCCAGGAATCGACCTTGAACGACAGCAAGGCTTCGCCTGCCTTGACGACGATCTGCGTCCACTCGTCCACCTTTTCCGACCGGGTCCCGACACGCGTGTAGTCGTGCTGCTGCATGAACCGCAGCATGCCGGTCTGGAACTCGACGCTGTGCGAGACAGCCTGCGGGATGTTGCCGCGCGCGGTGTGCGGGCCGAGCACCATCAGCATGTTGGGAAAGCCTTCCGCGAGCATGCCGAGATAGGTGCGCGGGTTCTCGGCCCAGGCGTCCTTGAGGCGGAGGCCATTTTCCCCGCGGATATCGATACGGTCGAAGGCACCGGTTACGCCATCGAAGCCGGTGGCGTAGACGAGGATGTCGAATTCGTGTTTCTGCCTTGTGGTTTGTATCCCGTTCGGGGTGATGCGCTCGATCGGCTCGTCCACAAGGGTATCGATGAGCGTGACGTTGTCCCGGTTGTAGGCTTCGAAATAACCGCTTTCCAGCGGCACCCGACGCGTGCCGAAGCCATGATCCTTGGGGATCAGTTTATCCGCCACTTTGGGATCTTTCACGCGCTGGCGGATCTTTTTGGCAATGTAGGCGCTGACTGCGGCGTTGGCTTCCTCATTAGTCAGGATATCGCGGAAGTTACCCATCCAAATCCCAAAGCCAGGCTCGCTGTAAAGTTTCTCCCAAAACGCTTCGCGCTCCTCGGGCGGTACGTCGAGGGTCTTGCGCGGGTCAGCCTGATGAATGAACCAACTCGGCGTCGTCGCGCAGTGGGCGTAAATTTCCTCGTAACGGGATTTGATTGCCTCCATCTCCTCCTTGCTGATCTTCGAGTTGTGCAAGGGCGCTGCCCAGTTAGGGCGGCGCTGGAAAACGGTAAGTTGCTTCGCCTGTTTGGCGATTTCCGGGATCGCCTGAATCGCGGTCGCACCGGTGCCGATGATACCGACGCGCTTGCGAGTGAAATCTACCGGCGTGTGCGGCCATCGCGCCGGATGATACGCAGGACCCTTGAAGCTATCCCGGCCTGGGATCGCGGGCAGCGTGTAAGCCGAAAGGATGCCAATGGCGGTGAACAGAAACCGCGATGTTGCCTGTCGCCCGCTTTCCAATGTCACGTGCCACCGGTTCGTCGTCTCATCCCAATGCGCGGTGGCGACCGTGCTGCAGAATTCCATGTCGCGGCGCAGGTCGAACTTGTCGGCGACGTAATTCAAGTATTCGAGCGTGTCGGGCTGAGGTGAGAAGTGCTCTTTCCAGTCCCATTCCGCCATTAGCTCCTTGGAAAAGGAATAGCCGTAGGTCCAGCTTTCGGAATCGAAACGCGCCCCGGGATAGCGGTTCCAGTACCATGTGCCGCCAACATCCGTGCCAGTTTCGAAGACCCGGACACGCATGCCCAATTCGCGCAGGCGGTAGAGCATATACATGCCCGAGATGCCGGCGCCGATGACGATAGCGTCGTAGACTTCCGATTGGTCCCTGATTGGGCGTTCCGCCAAGACCGGTGTGTCTAGCATGACGCGTTTCCTTCCTTGCGACACGCGGCTGAAATTCACGGCGGCCGCCGGCGGTTCGATTACCGGGGAAGCTGCTGCTTCAACGATCATCGAAACCGTAGCTCAACCCCTGTCTGGCAAGATAAGCAAATGGCGAATACGGCGGTGGCGCTCTCGTCACCGCGACCGAAACAGCGATTGAGGTGAAAGGGGGGCGCTTGATGCGAGCGGCTGGTTTCAACCGCTCTGACCGTCTGGCGGCGCTGGTCCGAATGACGCGCGTGAGGCCCGGGTTTAGCCATTTGGTCATGGTTTGCCGAATAGCCGGGGTCGACTCGGTTGGGCCATTCTGCTGAGGACAGCCGAAGTCGTGCTGCCGCCCGTTCCAGCCATTATGCAGTGGACGCACCGAACCGAGTTACTCGCTCGTCGGTCTCCCTTCGATGCCGCGGAGGCGCGGCTGGGTGGCTTTTGTGCGGCATTTCGGCGGGGCCCGTGAAGCAGTCCATCGCGACGCTTGCGCTGCTGTCTGCTGGTTGATTTTAATGCTCCCGCGTGACGGAGGAATCGGATGGAACACTCCGTTTTCATCAGCTTTTCGTCGAAAGACCATAAGATCGCCGAGTTGATCTGCGAGGCGCTGGAAGATCGCGGCATCGGCTGCTGGATTTCCAGCAGGGATGTCAAACCGGGGGAAAATTTCCAGGCCGCGATCGTGCAGGCCATTCGCGTGACGAAGGCGATGATCCTGGTGTTCTCGGGGAACGCCAACAATTCGGACGAAATCAAGAAGGAGATCGTCCTCGCGGGACAGAACCATCTCGTCGTGATCCCGGTCCGGGTCGAGGACGTGCAGCCGAACGATGCCCTCGCGTATGAATTTGCGACGCGGCAATGGGTCGATCTCTTCGCGGACTGGGAGCAGGCGATGCATCGCCTGCTGGAGCAGCTGCAGACGATCGCCGGTGTAATCCCGACAACCGGCTTCGGGGAGGCAGCGCCGTCGACCGCGGCGGCGCATCTCCCGAGACCCTCGCTCTCAATGGTCGTGCTGCCCTTTGTCAACGTCACCGGTGATGCGGACCAGGACCGCCTAGTCGACGCCGTGACCCAGCAGCTGACCGATGGCCTGGCACGCATCGAACACAGCTTCGTCGTGCCGCGCGAGACCGCGCTCGCCTATCACGGGAGCACGCTGGGCGAGCCCGAGATTGGCCGTCAATTGGGCGTGCGCTACGTCATCAAGGGCAGCATCCGCGTCCATGAGGGACGTTTGCGGGTCAATGTTCAGCTGACCGATGTCGCGACGGGGGAGTCACTGTGGGTCGATCATTTCGACACCGCCATTGGCAGGGCGACGCAGCAGCGGCTTGCGGTGCGATGGCTCCCGGAGCTGGAGGCCCAGCTCCTCGCCGCCGAGGGCCGTGCGCCGCTTCCGGAGCCGCCACCGCTTCCCGCGCCCCCGCAGCCCGTCGCGGCGCAGCCTCAGCCTCCGCCGCCGCCCGTTCCGGCGCCACCGCCGCAACCGGCGCCGCCGGCACGGCCGCAGCCGGCGAGGCCGTTGCCCGAGGGTGGTGTCGTCATATATCCGCGTGGCGTCGCGGCGCCAACGCGGCCCACGGCGGCGCCTGCCGCTCAGCGTCAGAGCGCGCCGTTCCGCGTGCCGTTCTTACTCAAGTTCGCGGTCGTTGCGGCTGCCGGCGCAGCGGCTGCGGCGATGCTCGGCGCCGACCGGTATTCGGTGGTCGAGATCGTCTCGTGGATGTTCGTCGCGGCTGGCGGGATCCAGGTGCTCGCTGTCGTCGCCGACATGGCGGGTGGCGACTAGTACCTCAGCGGCGCCGTGGAATGGTGACGGTGATCCCGGGCGAGGCTTGCCCGGCCGGAAGATATTTCTCGTAGCACGCCATCCGCCCGGTCGCGCTGAAGCGGGCGAGCAGGCCGTCTTCCTGAGAACACCGCTCTAACGCCGCCTCACTGGCGGGGTCATCGGGGTAGATCTCCACAAACTGCTCATTGATCATGTCGTGATAGAACAGGCCAACGAGGCCGATCGCAATCAAAAGCAAGGGAAACAACAGCCGTGCCATGCCACCCTGCGTCGGGGCCCGTATAGCGCTCGGAGGAAGCAACGCGACGCGCGGCTTTTACCCAGCGGCGATCCGTACGGCAACCAAAAAGCCGGAGCGGACGGCCCGTGTCACAGCCCAGCCGCATGAGCCGCATCCAAGGAGCGTTATGACGGCCGTCGCGCGCGCTTCCCAGGCGGAGCCGTCGCCATCCGCCGGCTATCAGGCGACGGACTCGCATTTGGCCGCTGCACAGTGGACCAGCAGCACAGTGGACAGCAGCCACTAGGCTCCCAAATCGGCCAGCTCTGCGCCCCTCAGGATGCACGGCGTCCCTCGTCCGATCGTCGCGCTCGTGCTTGGCACCGGGCTCAGACGTGGCGAGATATGCGGCGGACTCGTCGGGTTGACCGGCGTAGCCCGAAAGCCTAGAACTGGCGCGGCATGCGCCGTGTACCACTCTTCGGTGGAGGGGTGGCCGAGTGGCTGAAGGCGGCGGTTTGCTAATCCTGGCCGTGCTGTCACTACCACGCCGGATGATACCGCTTCGTCCTTATTTCAGAGGGTATCGCTGTGGTTTGATACCCGGAAATCCTGTCTGGCACCGCAGCGTTTGGGTCCAGGGTTGGGTCCTGATATCTTCCCCCGGCTCGTTACGTTCAGACTTGTTAAGGTCCCGACCCCGCAATCCAGCCTGTTGCGGTTGACGGTCGGCGTAAAGCCGCTTTCGGAACTGACACCGGCCATTCAGCCTTGGTCGCTGAAGCCGATGTTGGGCTCGACGATCGGTCGGTCGCAGGTGCAGGCGGCGACAATGATGAAGATCAGCCGGCGGCACGCAGCGCTTGGTCCAGATCGGCGAGGATATCGTCGATATGCTCAAGCCCCACCGACAAGCGGACATAGCCGTCGGTAACGCCGGTGCGCAGCCGGTCCTCATGATCAGGTCCTCACGAGGGTTTTGATCGTTCGGCGACCTGTCTTCCTGCGCCGGGAAAAGGGCCGTGCCCGGAGGCACGGCCAAGTTCAGGGAGGAAACGCCCCAGCAACCGCTGGACGACTTGGGCCAAGGTCAGGCCCAAGTTTCGGAGCGCCCCGGGGCACGATCCCGCTGGGGCGCGTTCTCGGGAGCGAAAGTTCTAACGCGAGGACGCTAGCAGGTGCGTCAACATAGCCCGTACAGCTTGGCACCGGCGGACCGCGAGGCAGATATGTGGCTTCCGCTCATTGCCGGTCTTCTTATAAAATATTGCCAAAATTAGTCATGAAGCAAGCGTCGTGACTGTTGAATATTTGTCTCGTTAGCGACGTTTTGTAAATAGTAACTTATTTTTATTTGAACGCGCCCAAGGGATGAATTGTGTTTCCTTGATCGCCGCGAGAAACAAATTTTACTCGGACGGTCGGTCGGGCGTTTACCGGCGACGCAGGGTAGGCACGCGCTTTAAGGTTGGGCGGATCGCGGCGCGAAGCAGTGTCATGGCCGCACCGCCAAGGCGCAGCCAACGGCGGAGCCTGTCCCACCACGGCGACGGCGCTTCTCGCGCGGACCGCGATGGGCGGCGCTGCCAAATGGATTGCGATCGCGCCGGGACGATCGCTACGACAAAGCCGCTGAGCGGGTCGGCGATGAACTCCGGTTCTTCCACGCGCTCGTCCTCAAAGGTGCAGTACAACGACTCGGCGTGGATGGACGGAAAAGGATCATGTGACGGCATGAGCCACCTCCTCAGCGGCTTGGCGCGCGGCGCCTGCTTCGCCGCCGAGAGGAAGCGGGCACTTTTGGCGCTTCGGCGAGACGCCGCACATCGGTGTGAATGTCTTTGAGCCGAGGGTAACTGCGGCCTTCGAGGCCGGCGAAGGCATGGTCGGACGCATAGAAGCGGAACCCGGCTTCCGCGCGAACAGCAAGACCCACGGTGCGAGTCGCTGTCTCAACGGCAAAAATGTCGGTCATGGTCCTCTCCGCTGACGGGCCGTCGCGCGACCCGCTGTGTTGACGTGGCGTGTGATCAGAAAGCGCCGCGACAACACGACCCGCAGCCCGGGCCGAGAGAAGAGAGCCAAGAGGTATCGTCGCACATCGGGTCGCCTCGCTACACGGAGTGGGCCCCACGGATCGCGCCGTGGCGCTTTAGCTCTTGGTGACGCGGTGCAAGCTGCGCTTCAAATCCCGCGGGTCCGTTGTCGAACCGGCGCACAGCCTATATATCCCAATTTAAATGCGTCAATGAAATTTATCATACAATATTATAATGTTAAAAATGAAACATTCTAAGCGGTTGGAAGAATGGACATTTTACCGCAATAGCTTCAGTAACATATTAACATTAAAAATTTGGTATTGACTCTCATATCACGTTAGTTTTGCGTATTAAACGTCGGGAGGGTGCTGGCGTCACAGCCAGCGCGACCTTACTGCCCGTTCGTCGAGAGGAAGCGGAAGCATGAGCGCGAGCATTCCGGCAGCCGAGGGGGCGTCGCCCGGCGATCAATCACGTCAGCAACCGGGCTGGCGGGAGTTGTGGCTGACGGAGGATTGGTGGGCTGTCTGGCTCGGGCTCGGCATCGTGATTGTCGCGTATGGGCTGTTCGCCCAGAGCGACAGCATCAGCTGGATCGCGGTCGCGCCGGCCCGCTGGTCGAGCCTTGATCAGTTGGGGACGCATTTCGCGGCGAATGCCGGCCGGTACGCGGCCCAGTTCGCGCTCTGGGTTGTCGTGTTTGCCGGGGCCGCATGGGCGATGGGTCAGCGGGCCGCGGCCTTCGTCCCGGCCTTCCTGCTGGTCTACGTGCTTTCGGTCGTGATCTTCGCGGCCGGCGCATGGGACCAGGCGGTGCGCTACAATATCGAGCCGCCGCTGGTCGCGCTTGTGCTCGGCTTGGTGGTCTCGAACCTGCTCGGATTGCCGAGCTGGCTCGACGCCGGGTTTCGTGTCGAATTCTACATCAAGACCGGGATCGTCCTGCTCGGTGCGACGCTGCCATTCACGTTGATCGTGTGGGCCGGGCCGACCGCGATCCTGCAAGCGTCAGTCGTTTCGATCGTCACCTTTCTCGTCATTTTCGGCGTCGCGCGCTGGCTTGGCCTCGACCACCGGCTCGCCGCGGTGCTGGGCGCGGGTGGCGCCGTGTGTGGCGTTTCGGCCTCGATCGCGATCGCCGGCGCGGTGCGGGCAAAACGCGAGCACCCGCCGATCGCGATTACCCTCGTCATTCTCTGGGCGATCGTGATGATTTTCGTATTGCCGTTCGTTTCGCGCGCTTTGCATCTGCCCGCCGGAGTGGGCGGCGCATGGATTGGCACGTCGGAGTTCGCGGACGCCGCCGGCTTTGCCGCGGCGCAGACCTATGGGAGCCTCGCCGGCCCTGATACCGGCATCGCCGGCACCGCGGACCAGGCGATCTGGTCCTACACGCTCATCAAGGTCGTCGGGCGCGACGTCTGGATCGGTATTTGGGCCTTTATCCTCTCGTGGATTGCCGTCTCTCGGTGGGAGGCGGCCGGGCGCAAGCCGGGCAGATCTGGTGGCGCTTCCCCAAATTCGTGATCGGCTTCCTCGTTGCCTCGTTGATCGTGACGCTCGCTGTGCGCGGCATCAGCTATGTCGATTACGACAAGGTCGTGAAGCCGGCGCTGATCGCTCCGATCACCGCGCTTCGCACCTGGGCCTTCACCTTCAGTTTTCTGTCGATCGGCCTGACCACGCGGTTCCGCGAGCTCGCCCCGGCGGGCCGCAAGCCGTTTCTCGCCTTTACCGCCGGCGTCATCGTCAACATCGCGCTCGGCTACGTGCTCTCGGTCGTCGTCTTCGGCGACCATTGGGCGAGCATTGCGCGATGACGCCGCCGGCTTGCCGCGATTGCGGACATTTCACCAACGACCCAGGCTCGATCGAGCACCATTGCAAAGGGTTGACCGCGATGAGCTCTGCCTATGGATCGACGCGCGCCGAGGATGGGATTTGCACCTTGCATGACCTTCATGTCACCGCTCGCGACAGCTGCGCCCGGTTGGCGAGGGCCGGCCGATGAGCCTCAACGCCGCAGCCGAGGACGAGCCGGAACCTGCAACGCTCGACGGCGCGACAATCGCGCACGAGCACAATCGTGTGGAGGAGCTGACCGAACGCTACCGCGGTCTCGACGGCAGAGCGCTGCTGCAGCCCCTCATCGAGCGAGAGTTTTCCGGCCGGCTCGCCATCGTTTCGTCATTCGGCGCCGAATCCGCGGTCATCCTGGCCCAGGTCGCCGAGATCGATCCGAACACGCCGGTCCTGTTTCTGGATACCGGAAAATTGTTCAGCGAAACCCTCCGCTACCGTGATCGGCTGGTGGCGCTGCTCGGTCTGGGCGACGTCCGGACCCTGACGCCCGATCCTCGGCGGCTCGCGGACACCGATCCGCATGGCATGCTTTGGCTGGCCGATCCGGACGCCTGCTGCGCTTTGCGCAAGGTCGAGCTACTGGAGACGGCGCTCGGCGGCTTTGACGCCTGGGTCTCTGGCCGCAAGCGCTATCATGGCGGGGCGCGGACGGCGCTGCCGCTGTTCGAAACCGACGACCGTGGCCGGATCAAGATCAACCCGCTGGCGGGATGGTCGAAAGGCCGGGTCGAGACCGAGTTCGCGGTCCGTAACCTGCCGCGCCACCCGCTCGAGGCACAGGGCTATCTCTCGATCGGATGCATCACCTGCACCGATCGCGTGCGGCCCGGCGAAGACATCCGCGCCGGCCGATGGCGAGACCTGTCGAAGACCGAGTGCGGCATCCACGGCCCCCGCCGCCGTCCGACCTAGCCGGGGCTGCCGACCGGCATCAACCGAAGGAGCATGACCATGTCGTCCATCGCACCTTCCGCCGTCGCACCAATCGGCCGCCCGCCGACCATCGCCATCATCGGCGCCGGGTTCAGCGGTACGCTACTCGCGCTGCATTTGCTGCGGCGCTGTCCGGGTTCGGTTCGCATCCACCTGATCGAGCGCCGGCCGCGCTTCGGCCGTGGGCTCGCCTATTCGACCGCCAACCTGAGCCATGTGCTGAATGTCCCGACGTCACGGATGAGCGCCTTTCAC
>Ga0187784_10001540_pt1 | contig 18361 bp, 15 predicted proteins | sample 1015_SJ02_MP15_2_FD_132964 | JGI IMG/M metagenome (GOLD analysis project Ga0187784, IMG submission 132964) | Tropical peat soil microbial communities from peatlands in Department of Meta, Colombia - 1015_SJ02_MP15_20_MG | ecosystem: Environmental > Terrestrial > Soil > Wetlands > Peat | place...
ATCTTCGGCATGGTGATGTCCATCAGCACGATGTCGGGCAGAAGCCGGTCGTACTCGCTCACTGCCGTCACCCCGTCCTCGGCCTCACCCGCAACCTTGCCTCCAAATGTCTCTACCATCTTGGCCAGGTTCTTCCGGGCAAACACGGAATCGTCCACAATCAGATAGCGCACTGGCTGGCCGTCCGCGCTGCGCTTGACTGGCGCAAACTGTTCCATCACAGTCCTCCACCTCCTCACTTAATCACGACCGGGTAACTTCCCGGTAGATAACTCTAGTTACTCCCTGTGCTCGTCGCCTTGCCCCGATCCTTCCGCTCGCGCTCGTCCGTCGCGCAACACTCCTGCAGCAGCCTGGGCAGAGCCTGCAGGTCGGCGATGCGCGTCGCATAGCCGCGTTCGATCGCTGCCCTGGGCATGCCAAACACCACGCACGTTTCCCGGCTTTGCGCCACCGTCAGGCCTCCCGCGCGCTGCATCGCCCCCATCCCTTCGGCCCCGTCTTCACCCATTCCCGTCATCAGCACTCCCACCGCTTGCGCCCCAAAGTATTGCGCCACGCTGTAGAACAGCACGTCCGCCGAGGGACGATGCCCATTCACTGGTTCCTCGCCTGACAGCACCACCACGTCGCCAAAGGGCAGCCTCTTGACCCGCATGTGCCGGTTTCCCGGACAAATCAGCGCCCGTCCCGCCAGCAGAAGATCTCCCGAGCGCGCCTCTTTTACTTGGATCGAACTGCTGTCATCCAGCCGCTTGGCGAACAGTTCGGTGAATCCGTCCGGCATATGTTGGACCACCAGAATCGTGCCCGCAAATTCCCCGGGCAGCTGCGAGAACAAATACTGCAGTGCGTTCGGCCCGCCCGTCGAAATCCCCATGGCAATCACTCGCGTTGGCGACGCGAGTTCCTCTTGCCGAGCGCTGCGTTTCCCAGTTTCCGCTACCGAGATCAGCGGTCCGGTCCCGCTCTGGGCTGCGGCGTGAATCTTGCCCAGCAGTTCCGCCGCGATTTCCGGCATGCGCTCGGCCACATTGGCCGGCTTGGCCACGAAGTCGAATGCCCCTAAGGTGAGCGCCTGGATTGTGATCGCCGCGTCCGTGCTGTGCGAGCTCACCACAATTACCGGCAAGTGCCATCGCCGCCGGATTTCCTTGAGCGTCTCGACCCCGTTCATTCCCGGCATTTCCAGATCGAGCGTCACCACATCGGGACGGAATTCGGCGATCTTCTTAAGCCCGAAGTTTCCGTCCGGTGCCGTCCCCACCACTTCTACCCGCGGATCGCTTGCCACGATCCTCGGGATCAGCTTGCGCATCAACGCCGAATCGTCAATCACCAGCACCCGCACCGGCTTCCTCATGAGGTGCCCCCGGATGCGCCAAGGGCCTGTGGCGCGGGTGTTTCCGCTATGAGCTCGCCATCGCCTGGCAGTCCGCAGGTTGCCAGGTTCGGCTTGGCCGACGCTTGCTTGAAGCTGTCCGCCAGCGCCATCAGATTCAGGATCAGCACCACTCGCCCGTCGCCCAGAATCGAAGCGCCGCTTACCAGCGCGCTTTTGATCGTCTTGTCGTCGAGCCCTTTGATCACCAGTTCTTCTTCGCCCGCCAGTTGGTTGACGATGAGGCCGAACTTTCGCTCTCCGTCATGGACCACCAGCACGAAAATCTTTTGCCCGGCCGTGGCCCGCCCCTCCCGCGGACCTGCGCTCAGCCGCAGCAGCGGCAGCACGTTGTCGCGCAACTGCAAAACCTCGTAATGTTCCACCGGGTGGATCTGAGCTTCGGTCGCGCGCGCGATTTCGCTGACCGCGTTCAAAGGCAGCGCATATAACCGTTCTCCCACCCGGAACAGGATCGCCCGCAGAATGGCCAGCGTCAACGGCAGCCGCATGCGGAATGTCGTTCCCCGTCCCGCAACCGTTTCGATCTGCACCGAACCTTTCAGCCGCGCCAGAACGCTCTCCACCACATCCAGGCCGATGCCTCGTCCTGACAGCTCCGTGACTTGCTCGACGGTAGAAAATCCCGGTCGGAAGATCATTTGTAACGTCTCCGCGTCACTCAGCCGGGACGCCTCCGCCGGCTGGATCATCCGGCGCGCAATAGCACGGTCGCGGACGGTTCCCGCGGCAATTCCGCGACCGTCGTCGGAGACCTCGATCACCACCTGATTGCCCTGGTGATAGGCGAGCAACCGCAATAGCCCCTGCGGCCGTTTGCCCAGGCGCGCTCGCTCCGCCGGCGTCTCGATGCCGTGTCCCACCGCATTGCGCAGCAAATGCATGAGCGGTTCGGCGACCGCGTCGAGAATGGTCTTGTCCAGATCGGTCTGCCCGCCCTGCGTCTCCAGTTCCACCTCTTTCTGGCATTGCCGCGCCACGTCCCGCACGATGCGCGGAAATCGACGGAACAACTGCTCCACGGGCACCATTCGGATCTTCATCACTGAGCGCTGCAGGTCCCCCAGAACTCGGGCCTGGAAGGCCATGGCATCGCTGAATTTTCCCCGCAGGCTCTCTTTTGGAAATCGCTCCGCGAATTCGGCCAGCGTTCTCTGCATCATCGACTTGGCCAGAATCAGTTCTCCCACCAGATTCAGCACGCTGTCGATGCGTTCCGCGTCTACCCGCAGAATGTTTTCCGCCAGATTGGCGGTTGGCGCAGGCGTCTCTGCCGCGCTGGGCGCCTTGCTCGCGCTGCTTTCTTCCGGATGGTCCGGCACGGCCTGGTCTCCGCTTTCTCCGTCCGCTGCATGTTCTGGCATTTCGGCAACGGGCCGCGCCGGTAGGCGCAGCGGAACCACCTTCACGCTCTGCGAAACTGCTGGGATCCTGCATTTGGCTCGGATCGCTTCGGCCGGTTCCTCGGAGGCCAGCACCGCCTGAATGCGTTCCATCGGGCCAGTCGTGCCCTCGCCCGGATAGAGGGCCAGTACTTCGCCCATGCTCTCCAGGGCGATGCGAATCATCTGTCGCGCTGCGATCGGCATGCCGCATTGCGGATCCAGCTGAACCACCACTTCGTGCAGCCGTTTTTCGGCTTCGGCTGCGCGCACCATCGCCGCGCGCTCGTATTCCGTCCACGGACTCGCGTCTTTTGCCTTTCTGGTTTTCTTCTTGCCCGGTGCCTCGGCCTTGCGTCCTGGCCGCGCCAGCCGGGAAATTTCATCCTGCAACGCCTCCAGGCTGGGCAGCTTGGTCTTGCGCTGGTAGGCGTCCAGCAGTCCACTGAATGCATCGGCGGCGCGTAGCGCCATCTCGGGAATATTCGCGGCCTGGTTCTCCAGCGCGAACACATCTTCCAGCTGGTGCGCCAGTTCGCTCAGTTCGCGGAAGCCGCATGCCGCCGCATCTCCCTTGAGCGTGTGCACGATGCGCCGAAGGCTGCGCTCGGTTTCCTTCTCCGTAGGGTATTTTTCCAGCCGCAGCGCCTCTTCGTTCAGCTTCTCGACCAGTTCGGCCGCGCTTTCAAAGAACAACTCGCGCAGCTCGTTCATGCGCTCATCGGCAGGCCCGCTCACGCCGTCGCCTCCACCCGCCGGTACGCCATCCCCCCATTTCGGTGCAGCAGCTGGAACTTCTCCGTCAACCCCAGCAGGCTTTCCGCATGGCCGATGAACAGACACCCCTGCGGGTTCAGACAGCGATGGAACTTTTCCACCAGCCGCTTTTGCTCCGCTTCGTCGAAGTACATCATGACGTTGCGGCAGAAGATCATGTCGTTGCGTTGCGGCAGGTATTCGGTTTTCAGGTTGTGAAAGTCGAAGTGCACCACTTCCTTCACGCTTGGCTTCACGCCATAGCGCGGGCCCATCTTGTCGAAATACCGCAGCCGGCAACTGTAATCAACGGGCGACATCTGGTGTTCCGCATAGGAGCCCTCCTGCGCCACGCGCAGCGCCGAGTAGCTGATGTCGCTCGCCAGAATTTCCACGCGCCAGGGCGCGGGCACGATCGGTTTGGGCGACAGCGGCAGTCCCGGCATCGGATTGCGCAACGCGAAATAGGAGAGCGCATCCGCCACCAGGATCGCCAGCGTGTACGGTTCTTGCCCGGTCGAGCATCCCGCGCTCCAGATCCTTATGCTGTAGTCGCGCCGCTCGCGTTTGCGGGTGAACAGCTCTTCGAGTAGGTCGCGCTGAAACATTTCCAGCTGCGCTTTGTTCCGGAAAAAGCTGGTCTCGTTGACCGCCAGGTTCTCCAGCAATTGGGCAAGTTCCTGCTTGCCTTGCCGCGTCGTGAGCAGGCGATAGTAGCTGTAGAAAGAATCAATGCCAGATTCCTTCATGCGCCGCAGCAGCCGGTCCTGGAGAAAGGGCGTGCGCCGCTCGTCGAAGTGCATGCCGCACTCCTCATAGACCAGCGCCTGCAACAGCTTCAGTTCTGCCTCGGTGAGACCGGGTGGATGTGCCTGGCTTGCGCTCATGTCGTTAAATTGGCCTGCTTGCTACGTTCCGGCCGTAGCGCTCTCGACCCCGCTCCTGCCCGGGGAAGTGGTTGTCTCCGCCGCCGAAGGCCTGCTTCCCGGTTCACCGGCCCTCAGCACTTTGTGGATGTCCAGCAGGATGATCAGCTTGCCCTGGCATTTGCCCACGCCCGTCACGCAGTCCAGTCCTCCCTCCTGCATCATGGCGGGCACGGTCTCAATCTCGCTCGCAGGGATTTTGAGCACCTCCGATGCCGAATCCACGATCATCCCGGCCAGCCGTCCGCGGTTTTCCACCACCAGGATCCGGCTGTGGCGAGTGAGAGCCGTCGTAGCCTTGCCGAACCGCTTGCGTAGGTCCCAAACGGTAACGATCTTGCCCCGCAGATTGATCACCCCTTCGACCTGTGCCGGCGCGTCCGGCACGACGGTTATGTCTCCCACGCGCACAATCTCCTGCAGCACGGCGATGGGTATCCCGTAGGTTTCGCCCCCCACTTTGAAGCCCACAATCTGCGTGTCCGTGCTCGGGGATCCGGTCACGTCAGCGAGCTCCCGCCGCGGCATGGCGCGCCGCTGAGGCATTCGCCTCCCTGGCTTGTAGCGAGAAACGGTCCATCGAATCGAGCAGCCCGCGCGACATCTTGGACATCTGGTCGGCGGATGCGGCCAGTTCGGTCGAAGAGGACGTCGAAGCCTGCACCAGCGACCGCATGCGTTCCATGGCTTGTACCACGGCCTGCGCTCCCGATGCCTGCTCTTCCACCGCCGAATTGATTTCGTGCGTGATCTCGTTCAGGCGTGCGGTCGCGCGCGCGATCTGCGTCGAGCCATGCGATTGTTCGTTGGTCGCCGCGCCGATCTCCTGCGCGAACTTGTATACCTCCGTGACCACGTTGGAGATCTTGCGCAGCGCGGCATTCAGATCTTGTCCCAGTTGCAGGCCCTCATTGACGATCGACGTGCTCTTCTCCATGTTCTCCACCGCTTTGCGCGCTTCCTTCTGGATGCTCTCGATCAGTTCGGAAATCTCCTTGGTCGATTGCGCCGATTTCTCTGCCAGCTTGCGCACTTCGTCAGCCACCACCGCGAAGCCCAGGCCGTGCTCGCCGGCCCGCGCCGCTTCGATCGCCGCATTCAGCGCCAGCAGGTTGGTCTGCTCTGCCAGATCGTCGATCACCACCACGATCTTGCCGATGTCGTCGGCCCGCGCTCCCAGCGCGCCGATAATTCCGCCCGCCGAATGGATGGTGGTGTTGATTCGCGTCAATCCGTCCGTGGCTTTCTCCATGGTTCCCAGCCCGTTGTGCACTTCTTCCCGCGACCGGTTGGAGATGTCGAGCAACACCTTCGCTGTGTCCGCCACCCGCTGGATCGCAGTCACCATCTCGTCGATGGAAGCTGAGGTTTCGCTCACGCTCGAAGCCTGCGTCTGCGTGCTCTTCACCATGTTCTGCACATTGACGCTCATCTCGTGCATGGTGCTCGTCACTTCGTCGATCGCCGATGAGGTCTGCAGGCTGTTTTGCGCCGACTGGTCCGATGAACTTGCGACCTGCGCCGCCGCGCTCGCCACTTGCGAGGCCGCGTCGCGCCCGTCCCGCACCAGGCGGCGCAGCCCTTCGATCATGCGCGTAAACGCATTGGCCAGCGTGTCACTCGCCGATCGCGAATGCACTTCCACCGCCAGATTGCCTCCGGCGATGGCTTCCGACACTGCCGCCATTTCCTTCAGGTACTTGACCATGGTGTCGAAGGAACAAGCCAGTTGGCTGATTTCGTCTTTGCCTTGGATCTCGATGGAATGGTCCAGATCGCCCGATTCGCCGATTTGCCCGGCCACATGAATCAGCCGGTTCAGCGGCCGCGTGATGGCTTGGGCCGTGCGGTACGCGATGATCACGCCCACCACGAAGGCAAGCAGGGAACTGAGCACCGCAAGCAGGATGGTCGCCGTCGCCGCCAGTTCGTCCTCGGAATGGCGTTTTTCCAGCAATTCCCTGTTCGCCCGCTCGATCTCATCCAGAACCTCGCTGGAACGCCCCACCCAGGAGCCGGGATCTTTCTGCAGATAGAAGATCTGCAGTTCCGCCACCGTGGCATTTCCGTTATCGACGGCTTTGCGCTTCTCGGCCAGCGGGCTGGCGAAGTCGCTGGACCACCCTTGCTCCAGTTCTTCCACTTTTTCCAGACGGCCGCGCTGCTCGTCGGTGGTCGCCAGTTCTTGTGCGTGGCGCAGGGCTCCGTTCAGCCCGTGTTGTCCATCACGCAGCTTGTCGACTTCCCGCACGTCGCCGCTCAGCAGGTAGTTCTGCAGATACAGTCGGTTCTGCATCATCTGGAAGCGCACCGTCGAGAGGGCTTCCGTCATGTCAATCAAACGCTGGGCCGCCGCTTTGGTTTCGTGCTCCCGCCTGACCGCCGCCAGGTTCACGACCAGCAACACCAATACCATCGCGAGAATAATGCCGAAACTCCAATACAACTGCTTCCGGATGCTCATAACCTACTTTTTCCTCTGGCCCGACTTAGCGTTCATTGGGCTCAAAATGGAACTCCAGGCTCTCTGTCGTCTCCTGCGGGCGCGCTTCATAACGCCATTTCTGGACCGCGTTAACCACCGCGTTGACCAGCACCGGGTGCCCGCCTATGACCCGCATATCTTTCACCTCGCCACTGGACGCAACCCGGACTTGGACCTTGACCACCCCTCCAATGTTCATTTGTCGCGCCAACTCCGGATAAACCGGCGTTACTTTGCTCTTCACTTTGCGGGCATTTTCTTCTTGCGCCTGCCCCACTCCGAGGATTCCCGGCGTGTTTGCCACAGCTAGCAGAACTCCCAGAATGATCCCGCGTCGCCAGCTTTGAAATGACACAGTTCCCCCTTGCACTGCCAAATCGACCTTACTTATCTTCTTTCACCTCGATCCAGACCCCAATCAAAAGTTGGCTTCTACGATTACTTCCGTGCGCGTCAGCAAAATGATGAGAAGCCAATGGTTAGGCGGTCTGGAGCGGACCAGACCCTCGCCCTTGCCACCAGTGTTTCCATGCGGGGGACGCTTTTCGGACTCGGTTTCCCAAGTTGGCACCTGCACGCTCTATTTCCTTGACTCATTTTGAGAATCGAGCGTACGGTTTGTACAAGCTATTGTATTTTCAGCCGCTTAGATCAAAATAGGTGCGGCCTGTTAAGCCACGACGAAAATCCCGGTACGTCCCCCGAATCTCATTCTGAGGCGATTCGCGACTTCCTCCAGCTCTCCAGCCATTCCCACGACCTTTCTTCCATACCCGAAGCAATCGCCGGCCATCTTCGTTGCCTTTTGCATTCCTCGGCGGTTGTCGTCTTTTTGCAACAAGACGATGCGCTCCACGTCCAGGCTGTCGCGGCGGAGGACCCGCATCTCGCCGAAGCCATCCGCTTGCGGGCCCAGGAAAACAACCTGCGCTCCGACTTTGAAATTGCGGCTCGCGCCATTGCCGCCGGCGACCGCATTACGGTCAACATTGCCGCCGCCGCCCATTTTGGCCACGATGCGCCCGCCGGCACTCTGGTCGCCGCTCCTTTTCGTGCATCCTCCGGTGCCGGAGCTGTCCTGGTCTACCCTCGCTCCGCCGAGCCCTACACGGACGAAGAAAAAACTCTGATTTCCAGCCTCGCCAGCCTCAGCGGCGTCCTCATCGCCAACACCGAACTGCACGAAACGGCGCGCACTCAGGCCGAGGATCTGCGCCAAATTCTTGAAATTTCCTGCGAACTCGGTTCTGCCAGCCAGATTGATCGCTTTCTGCAGATGGCGGTCGTGCGTGCCGCGGGCTTTCTCGGTTTCGAGCGCTGTTTCATCGGCCTGCTTGAGGACACCACGTTTCATATCCGCTGGGGCTTCGAAAATGGCCTGGCCCGCCCAGTCAATATTCCCCTCAACGAAGGCGTGGCCGTTGGGCGGATCCGCCAAAAGGAAGCCTTCGTCACCGAGGATGCTGCCAACACGCCGGGCGCCAATCTCGAATTCGTCGCCGCGTATCGGATTAAGCAGCTCCTCGCTTTGCCCTTGCTCGCAGCAGGCGGCGACGTGGTGGGAATATTCGGCGCGCTCGACCGCCTCGGTCCTGGCCCGATCCGCGACGAAGACATCCGCCGTGCCCGCGCCTTAGCCGCGCAGATTTCGACCGCCCTCGAGCTCGCCCATAACCTCCGCGTGGCCGAGCGCAACCGCCGCCTTGCCGAAAGTTTGGTGGGTCTTGCCCTGGAATTGAACGCGGCGCTCGACCTGCCCCGCTTCGTGCGCAACCTCGCGGTTCGCACCAGCGCCTTGTTCGGAGGCCGCGCCGTGGCCGTGAGTTTTTTCCGGACGCCCCTGCCGGAAACCGTACTCTATCTGGGCGCGGCCGAGATTGCCGACAATGCCCTGCTGCATCGTCTCTCCGACGCCCTCCGCGAGGCGCTCCCCAAATACGATTCCGATGTTGCCTTCGTTCCAGCCATCGACTTTCTTGGCTTCTCGCTCGCATCCATGCTCGAGTGGACCGATTGCACTGTTGTTCGGTTGACCGGTTCGTCGGGAGAGCTGATCGGCGCTCTCTGTTTTGCCGATCGCGGCGCGGCTCCTGTCGCCGAAGACCTGCAGCTCTTGCGCGCCATCGCCGCCAACGCCGGCATCGCCGTCGAGAGCGCCTCTTTGTTTACCCGCGTTCAGGGGGCAAGCCGTCATTGGCTGGAAATCTTCGATGCCATCAAGGACTTCATCGTCGTTCACGACGAACACCACAATATTCTCCGCGTCAACCGTTCTTTGGCCGATCTCGTCGGGCTTGCCCCCGCGCAACTGATCGGCGTCAACATGCGGGCACTGGACGCGCTTTCTGCCGTCGCTTCTCCTCACTCCTGTCCTTTCTGTCGTACCGGCGAAGGGCTCGACGAATATTTCCATCCCGCTCTGGAGCGTACGTTTTTGATTTCAACCTCGCGCATCCATGCCGACAAGCCCGAGAGCCTTTCCTCTCGCGCTGTCGCGCTTCCTTCCCCGGCCAGGTGGCAGACCGTGCACGTGCTCAAAGACATAACCGACCGGCGGGATGCCGAGCGCCGCTACCGCGACTTGTTCGACAACATTCAGGAAGGCATCTACGTGGCCACCCCCGAGGGCCGCTTCGTCGAGGTCAACGACGCCATGGTTCGCATCCTCGGCTACGACAGTCGGGATGCGGTTCTCCGCCTCGACATCCCGAATGACGTCTATTCCTCTCCTCCGCGCCACCGCCAGCTGACCGAGCGGCTCGGGCAAACGGGCGAGGTCCGCAATCACGAGGAGGTTCTCCGCCGCCGCGACGGGTCCTCCGTGCAGGCCTTCATGAACAGCTATGCCTTGCGCGATGCCGCCGGCAGAATTCTGCAGTACCGCGGACTGGTGCTCGACATTACCAGTCTCCGCCAGTCGCAGACCGAGCTGCAGCGCGAGCGCGATTTCTCCAGCAAAATTCTCAACCACACCCAAAGCTTGATTCTTGTCACCGACACCGAGGGAATCATCAGTTACTCCAACCGCCGTTGGAGCGGACTCGGTTTCCAGCAGAATCAGCTGTTCGGCCATTCCTTCCTTGACCTGTGCGCTCCCCCGCGCCGCGAAGCCCTTCGCCAGGCTCTCTCTGCCATCGCGCGCGGCCAGCAAGTGGACAACTTCGACCTTCCCTTGATTCGCGCCGATGGCGCCAGCGGCCAGTTTTCTGTCAACCTCAGCCCCATCTGCGGCGAGGACGGCAACGTCAGCAGCATCGTGGTCGTGATGACCGATGTCACCGATTCCGCCCTTCTCCGCTCCAAGCTCGTTCAATCGGAAAAAATGGCGGCCGTCGGCCAGCTCGTCTCTGGCGTGGCCCACGAAGTCAATAATCCCCTCACCGCGATTCTCGGTTTTGCCGATTTGCTCATGGAGAACCCAGAGCTTCCCGAAAGCGCCCGCCGCGATCTGCGCGTCATTCTCCAGGAGGCGCAGCGCACCAAACAGATTGTTCAAAACCTGCTCAGCTTCGCCCGCCAGATGCCGGCCCGCCGCCAGCCCTTGCAGTTGAATGCCATCCTGCAGCGCACCGTCCAGTTGCGTTCCTACGACTTCATCAGCCACGGCATCCAGGTGGTCGAGCGCCTCGATGAGTCCCTGCCCGAAGTGGTCGGCGACTCCCACCAGCTCCAGCAGGTCTTTCTCAACATCCTCAACAACGCCTACGATGCGGTGCGCGAATGCGGGCGTCCGGCGCGCATCGAAGTCATGAGCGCCCGCTGCGCCGGCTACGTCGAAGTCTCTTTCCGCGATAACGGCGTCGGCATCGTCGATCCCGACCGCATTTTCGATCCCTTCTTCACCACCAAGGAAGTCGGCAAAGGCACCGGCCTCGGTCTCAGCATCTGTTATGGCATCGTGCACGAGCATGGTGGAGAAATCATTTGTCACAACAACCTGGACTCCGAAGGGGCCACCTTCATCGTCCGCCTGCCTCTGGCGGCCGATGCGGCCACTTTCGGCGCAACCGCAGGAGTACAACAGCCATGACGCAACCTCAAACCGCCCCCGCTTGTTTGCCGGTGCTGCTCATCGAGGATGAGCCCGCAGTCCTCGAATTTGTCCGCTCCACCCTCGAACGCAACGGCTATTCCGTTGTCTGCACCGAGTCTGGCGCCCAGGCGCTGCGCTTGCTCGAAAACGGCAACTTCCAGGGCGTGGTTTCCGATATGCGCACACCCGGTGGCGTTGACGGCGCCCAGGTCTACTCCTGGATCGCCTTGCACCGCCCCGAACTGGCCGCTAAGCTCGTCTTCATCACCGGCGACATCGCCAACGAAGAGACGGCCGCCACCCTCCGCCGCACCGGTGCGCCCTGCGTCGAAAAACCCTTTCGCGTCTCTGACTTCATTTCCGTTGTCGAACAAACTATGGGCAAGGCGGTTTCATGACTCAAGATCCACGTCTCTGCGTGTTGATCGTCGATGATGAGGAAAGCATCCGCCGTCTTTGCATGACGGTGGGCGAGTCGCTCGGCATTCGCAGTCTCGAAGCCGAGAGCGGCGAAAGTGCGCTGGCCCTTCTTGAGGAGCAACCCGTGCACATGGTGCTCACCGATATGGTCATGCCGCGCATGTCCGGCCTCGAATTCCTCGAGCAGGCCAAGCGCTCCTATCCCCGCCTCGAAATCGCCGTCATGACCGGACATGGCTCGGTCGAGACCGCCGTCCAGGCCATGAAACTCGGCGCCTACGATTACATCGCCAAACCCTTTGCCCCGCTTGACGAGTTGCGCCTGTTCCTGCGCCGCATGGCGGAGAAAGTCCGCCTGGAAGAAGAAAATGTCTTCCTGCGCGAGCGCTCCGATACAGAAACCGCCGTGCACGGCATCATCGGCAATTCACCCGGAATCCAGTATGTCTTGCGCCTCATCTCGCGCCTCAAGGACACGCGCACTCCGGTTCTGATCTCCGGCGAAAGTGGCACCGGCAAGGAACTCGTCGCCCGCGCTCTGCATTTTCGCGGCCAGCTCGCCTCCCGCCCCTTCGTCGCCGTCGATTGCGGCTCTCTCGTGCCCACTCTCATCGAAAGCGAGTTGTTCGGCTACGAAAAAGGTGCTTTCACCGGCGCGCTCCGCTCCAAACAAGGACTGTTGCAGTCCGCCGATACCGGAACCATCTTTCTCGACGAGGTCGGCGAACTCCCCCTCGAAATGCAAGCCAAAATCCTGCGTTTCCTCCAGGAAAAAGAAGTTCGCCCCGTCGGCAGCAATCAAAATGTCAAGGTGGATGTCCGCATCATGGCCGCCACCAACCGCGATCTCGAGGCCGATTACAAGAAAGGCACGTTCCGCAAAGATCTGTTTTTCCGCCTCAATGTCGTCACCATTTCCTTGCCGCCCCTGCGCGAGCGCCGTTCCGATATTCCCCTCCTCGCCCATTGGTTTCTGGAACGCCTGGCGCCCGCCCGCGGAGTTCAGGTCTCCTCCAGTGCCATGGAAGCGCTGCTCGCTTATGACTGGCCGGGCAACGTGCGCGAATTGGAAAACTGCCTGGAACGCGCGGTCGCCCTCACCGATCGCCGCCTCCTCGATCTCGACGATCTCCCCGCCGTCATCGTAAATGGCGGGCCACACGCCATTCCGCCGTTCCCTGCCATCGACGAGCTCTCCCTGCCCGCAACCACTGACCTGGAAGACATTGAACGCGCCACCATTGCGCGCGTTTTTTCCCAGGTCAAGGGCGACAAAGCCCGCGCCGGCAAAATGCTCGGCATCAGCCGCGCCACGCTGTATCGCAAACTCAAGCGCTATAACATCGGCGTGCAGCCCAGCCCTGCCGGCCCAACCTTGCAATAGTCCTTGTCTCGTCCACTTGCGCATGCAAAAAGCACGCGCCCCTGTATCACTGTGAGACAGCGTTTTCCAGGATCCGGAATTTGCCCCATCTTCGAATGCCAACTACAGCTCTTAACCTCCGCCCCTTGTTCGACTTGCTCAACGGTCTATGTCCTGGCGGAATTCGGTGCTCCGCGTGCTCTCTTTCTCTGGATCGAGGTTTCTCCGTGCCTAGCCACGCAACTGCTCCCGCCCGCACTCTCGATTCCGATTTCGTACGCCGCCTCGCCCGGTTCTTCCCCGATTCTGCCCCGCTGCGCATCCCCATCCGGCTCAGCCGCGTGGCCGATGATGTCCATGGCAATGGCAAAAACGGCGCTTCGCAAAAGACCTGGCGCCTGCTGCAGGAGACGGTCATCGAGTTCGGCACTCCGCAGGAAGCTTTGTTCCTGGTTTCCAACCCGCTCGAATTCGCCGACCGCGTCTTGATTCAGAGCCGGGATGGCTCCCTTTCTGCCGAGGCTTCGATCGTCGCAGTTCAATATCATCCGCAGCAGACCGTGGTCGCTGCCCGTTTCCTCAAACCTGTTCCCAATTGGACGGTGCAATGACAGGCACGCTTCCGCTTTCTCCGCAAGATTCGTTGCTTCTCCTCCAGGCGCTGCAGCCCATCTATCAAGCGCTGGTTTCCGAATTTGTCATCGACGTGCCCGACTGCCCATTGCCGCAACCATCGGCCCAGGGCGAGAACCACGCCGCCGATCTTCAACCCGGCGCGGAAGATTGGTTTCAGCAGGTCGACACGCAAGTGCAGGCTCACCAGTTGCGTCAGTTCCTGCAGAGCTCGTCGTTGGCCAGCGAGCCCGTACTCCGCAACCTGCTCGTCCGTCACCTTTCCAAATCGGTGAAGTCCGCATCCGACCGCGACAAGATCGACTTCCTGCTCGTCCAGTACTTTTCCCTCTGCACGCCCGAAGCCTCCGACGAGTCTTCCATCGATCTGACCCGTGTAGCCGAGGTCCTTGCACCCGTGCTCGGTTCGCCATCGGACATGCTTCCTTCCTGGTTCGGCTTGGTGGAGAGCCTCATGCAGTCCGCCGCCCGCTGCCGCCGCCTCAGTGAACTTCTCCACAACGGTATTCTTGAGCAGGGCCGCACTTTGAAGATCCAGGCCGGCGAAGATTTCTTCGGGCCCGGCGCCCTGCCTGTCTTTGTGCGCTTCAACTTCATGATGAGGCGCATCTTTTTCCGCCTCATGCACGACGACCTCAATGCCATCGTGGATGGCCTGCGAGAACTGGAGCGGCGGGGCATCCACACCCTCGATTGCCGCCGCGCACTATTTTCCGCCGACGAATCCACCGCTCGCCTGCGTATGATCTGCCAATCGTGGAAAGTTATGTTCCACGCCGAATATTCTTCGGGCCAGCCGCTGCGCATGTTGGTCGATCTGCGCGCCGCCGTCGACGACGCTCTCGAGGCCCAGGCGTCCGACCCCGACGCTTCCGCCCGCTCCACTTCCGCCGGCGCTTGACCCGGTATCACCATCCATTCATTTGCGATAGACTCGAACTTGGCGCCGCTTCCCCTCGCTCAGGTCGCCGACAGGATGTGCTGCTCGCGGTGCGGTAGGTGTCCGATGTTCGCCCGAAAATCGTCCACCAGAAAATCGTTGACCGGCAAGCCCGTCCCGCTCGCCATCTTGGCCCTGGTGCTGGGCCCGCTTTCCCTGTTCGCGCAGTCCGCTTCGCCTGCCGCCAATCTTTCGCCCGCTACTGAATTCCCCGTAACCATGCGCCAGAATGTCGTCGCCGGAACCACCCCAGCCGGAACCAAAGTCGAAGCCAGACTGAGCCTCGCGACTCTTGTCAAGGGCACGGTCATCCCGGAAGGCGCAACTTTATCCGGAGAGGTCGTTTCATCCTCCGCCAAAACCGCAACCGACCCCTCCCGTCTCGCCGTGCGCATGGATTCCCTGCAGTGGAAGAAAGGTTCCTTGGAAGTCAAGTTGTACTTGACCGGCTGGTATTACCCCGTCCGCACGCCCAATACCGAGAACCAGGATGACTCCAACATGGGCGGCCGTCTCGCCAGCAATCGCAATATTGGGAATATCCCCTCGATCCCGGACCCGCTCCCTCCCATCACCGCCAATAACCTCTCCAGCACCCGCGTCGTTATGAAGAACGTTGAGCATGCGGTGGATGCCGAGGGGATCATTACTCTCACCTCCACCCACTCCAATATCAAACTGGATAAATCCACGACCTACGTGTTCGCGGCAGCCGATCTGGCGGCAAAAAAATAAGCAGTGGCTGAATTTAGCCACTGCCTAAAATGCGGTCCGGGAGGTCGACTGTCCTCGCCCGGTTTTTATTTGATGTCGCCGCAGTCCGCGCCCAGATACTTCGAAGTGAACGTGGTGTCGAACGTCTTGCTGTTGCCATTGCTGGTGGTGGTGACGTGTGTCGTTCCCTTCACGCTGTCAGTCCCCAGGATGTCGATCTTGGATGTGCCCTCGGTCGTGCTTCCGCTCTTGCTTTCGCAGTGAAACGTAATCTCCATGTGGCTGGCCGTAGACTTCACCACGGTGTGCGAGCAATTGGCGCTCTTGCTGTCGCTGAACGCCGCTCCCTTGGCGAGTTTCTCTTTCGTGACGCAGCTTTTCGCCGTGATGGTGTTGCCACTCATGTTGATGCCGCGTTGCTTCATCATTTCTTCCATCCGGGCGCGTTGTTCCGGCGGCATGTTGGCCAGGGCGTCGCTCGACATTCCGGGCATACCACCAGGCGTACTCACTGTCATTTCCCATAGCCCTTCTTTTACGTTCGGAAAGTCGGAAGCCGCAACCGCCAGCGCCAACAGCACCATCACCCCGGCTGCCAGCCCAGTCTTCAGCAATGTCCGCATCAAGTTTTTCCTCCTGCCAGATTTTTCGTCGCAACAGCATTACACAAGCGTGTCGCGGGAGCAAACAAAATCTGGATGACAAAATCTCACAAGCAGGGAACAGCTTCGAGGCAGGGGGCTTTCACTGTGCTTTTCGTGGACGATGGACGCTGCTTTGCTTGAACGCCGCGCGCGCTCCTGAAATCTCGCCGCTGAGCAGGTCCATCACCTCAAAGCAGAGTTGCTGGTTTTCTTGCAGGCATTGCAGCATGACCTCGCGCGCTACGAAGGTGAGTTCCGCATCCTCGATTACCTCCGCCGTTAGGCTGTACGGCGAGCCCGCCACCGTCGCTGGCAGTCCCGCTACCGAACCGGGCCCCAGAATTCGCGGCTCAAAGGCCACCACTTCGCCATCCATACTCAGGCATACCCTCCCGCTCCGGATCAGAAATAACCCCCGCGGAGGGCCCCCGCAATGAAATAGAAAGCTCCCTTTCGGCTGTGAAATCGAAGTGCCCAGGCGGAGTAGTTCCTGCTCCATCGCTGCCGAAACCACCAGCTCCCGCAGCTTCCCCATCAGGCCCCCTCCAGTTTGTCTCTTGTACTGTCGAATGAACATGAGTTCTGTGACGCTCGTCACGGTTAGGTGTGAGGCTATTTCCTGCCCTCGGCCCGTACTGTACAAATCGCTTAGGTTGCTATCAAATACCGGAATCATGGAGTCTGCGCGAATTTCACCCCGCTCCCGGCTGGCAATGACCCGCCGGGCAATCAAAAGACAGGCAATCAAAAACAAATTCCGTTGCTTGCGGATTCCTTCCCTCCAGGCGCTTCTTCTTTGTTCCCTTTGCCTTCAAGCCGCAGCCCAAAGCCCGCAGCAGGACGTCGACAGCATCGTCACCGGCATCGTCGTCACCATGGATGCCAGCCGATCCATTTACAACGACGGCGCCGTCGCCATCTCCGGAGATTCCATCCTCGCCGTCGGCCCACGCTCTGACATCGAATCCCGTTACCATCCCCGCCAGACTTTCGATGCCCGCGGCAAACTCGTCCTTCCCGGCTTCATCAATGGACACACCCATGTCCCCATGACGCTTTTTCGCGGCCTTCACGACGACGTCCCGCTCAATGACTGGCTGTACAAGTTCATCTTTCCTGCCGAAGCCAAAAACGTGAACGAGGACTTCGTGCGCTGGGGCACGCGTCTGGCCGCCGCCGAGCAGATCCGCTCCGGCATCACCACTTTCGCCGACATGTACTACTTTGAGGATACTGTCGCCCAGGAAACCAAAGCCGCCGGCATGCGCGGCGTGCTCGGCGAGACCTTCATCGATTTCCCCACTCCCGACAGCAAAAATACCGCCGCCATCCTCGCCTACACCGAGAAGTTTCTGCAAAAATGGCAGGGCGATCCGCTCATTCACCCGGCCGTCGCACCCCACTCCATCTACACCTGCTCCCAGAAAACCTTGCAGGACGCGGCCGCGCTCGCCCGCAAATACCACGCGCCTATTCTCATTCACGTCGCCGAGATGAAAAAAGAACTAGACGACAGCCTCAGCAAGAATGGCGCTACGCCCGTGCAATACCTCGAACGCATCGGCGTCCTCGGTCCTGATGTCGTCGCTGCGCACTGCATCTACGTCGACGAACACGATCGCAGGATCCTCGCGCAGCATGATGTCGGCTGCGTGCACAATCCCTCCAGCAACATGATGCTCTCGAGCGGGGTTGCGCCCGTACCCGAAGAACGCGCTGCCGGAGTGGCCGTTGGGATCGGCACTGACGGCCCAGCCGGCAGTAGCAACTACCTCGATCTGATGGAAGAAATCGACCTGGCCGCCAAGCTCGCCAAGATCTCCAAAATGAACCCGACCGCGCTGAACGCCCCGGCCGTTGTCGCCATGGCCACCATCGACGGCGCCCGCGCCCTTCACATGGAGAAAGAAATCGGCTCGCTCGAAAAAGGCAAGAAAGCAGATTTGATCATCATCAGCCTCGACGAGCCCAACGCCGTTCCAATGTATGACATCTACGCCCAAATCGCCTACGCACTGAAAGCCAGCGACGTTGAAACCGTCATGATCGGCGGCCGCCTCGTCATGAAAGACCACACGCTTTTGACCGTGAATGAAGAAGCAGCCATCGCCAAGGCTCGCGAATATCAGAAAAGTGTGGCCGCTTCGCTCAGAATGCCCTGAGCCGCAATGCCGGCGAACGCACTGGTTCATCCAGCCCTTCACTGTCGCCTCGGCGTCGCCAGCATCTAAACTGGTAAAACCATGCCAGCTCGCGATTTCATCTTCTGGGGCGTCGATATTCAGCGCGACTTCATGCTTCCCGGCGGCGCGCTCTACGTCCCCGGCGCGGAAAAGCTCCTGCCCAACATTCGCAAACTTGTCGATGCTGCCCGCCGCAATCAGGTCTTCCTCGTTTCCAGCGGCGATTTCCATTCCCCCCATGATCCCGAGTTCAAGCAGTTTCCTCCCCACTGCGTAAAAGGCACGCCCGGAGCAGATTTGCTGCCGGAAGCGCTCGCCGATCGAGTCGTGCGTGTCGAAAATCTGCGCGCGGCAAAACTGCCCGAAGACCTCAATCAGTATCAGCAGATCGTCCTGGAAAAACAGACCCTGGATGTTTTCCAGTCGTTGCACGCCGATGAATTAGTCCAGCGCTTGGGAGGCGGGGGAGCTCGGATTAAA
>Ga0187784_10001541_pt1 | contig 18358 bp, 15 predicted proteins | sample 1015_SJ02_MP15_2_FD_132964 | JGI IMG/M metagenome (GOLD analysis project Ga0187784, IMG submission 132964) | Tropical peat soil microbial communities from peatlands in Department of Meta, Colombia - 1015_SJ02_MP15_20_MG | ecosystem: Environmental > Terrestrial > Soil > Wetlands > Peat | place...
AAAGCCTAGAGAAGTGGAAAAAACCGCCGCCAAAGAAGCTCAGCACAGGGATACCATCGGAGGTGAGGCTTGGTACCGCAGAGACATGGTCAAGGTCTTAGTGAAACGGATGGTGATGAAATCGATTGAGCGAGTGGTGCAACCCGAAGAGACTATTTTCCCCGAAAGGCTATGGTAAAGGTTGAATAACGTGTTGGTGAATCGTGTTAGTGATTCGTGATAGGAAAAAATAGAATCTTCAGATCACCAGGCACGAACCATGAAAATCATAAATCCCCCTTCGCCCCCCTTTAGTAAAGGGGGGTCGGGAGGATTTGGAATTTGATGATTGGAATTTAATTTGGGCCCAGAGGAGATTCCGAGATGAAAAAACTGATTAGGTTTATTCTTAATGGTGAGCCGGTCGAATTAGAAATTGAACCTCATCTCACCCTCTTGCAGCTGCTGAGGGACAGAGTGGGACTTACAGGAACAAAAGAAGGGTGCGGCATGGGAGAATGCGGCGCCTGTACAGTTCTCTTAGATGGGAAAACGATCAATTCCTGCATTTTCCCAGCCCTGGAGGTGGATGCAAAGAGTGTGACTACGATCGAAGGTCTGACCGATGCCCAAGGCAACCTTCATCCCATTCAGAAGGCTTTCATCGAATACGGGGCCATCCAATGCGGTTTCTGTACACCCGGAATGGTGCTTTCTGCCAAGGCCCTCTTGGATGAGAATCCAAAGCCGACAGAGGAAGAGATTCGCGGCGGCATTGCCGGAAATCTTTGTCGTTGCACCGGTTATCTCCAAATCGTTCAGGCCATCAAGGCGGTGAGTGGTCAACTATAAGAATGAAGCATCAAATTACAAATACCAAATCCCAAATAAATCTCAATGACCAAACTTCTAAATTCCAATCAAAATCGTTTTGGCCATTAGGACATTGGAGATTGGAACTTATTTGGAATTTGAAATTTGGAATTTGGGATTTCTATTTTGGATAGTGGAGGTTATCATGCAAGAGTTTGTGAACGTTGGGAAACGAATTCCGAAGTTGGACGCTGAGGAAAAAGTGACGGGGAAGGCAATCTATATTCACGATCTGAAGGTTCCAGGGATGCTTCATGGGAAAATCCTCTACAGCCCCCATCCCCATGCGAAGATCGTAAGCATGGATACCTCCGAGGCAGAGAAACTCCCCGGGGTGAAGGCTGTTTTAACAGGTTACAACATTCCCCCCATCAAATTTGGCGTCTATAAAGACAATGTCCCCCTCAAGGCCAAGAAAGTATGCTCAATGAGGGATGAGGTTGCTGCCGTGGCTGCCACAGACCCTGATATCGCTGAAGAAGCACTCAGTCTCATCAAGGTTGAATATGAAATTCTTCCTGCCCTCTTCGACCCTGAGGAGGCCATGAAAGAAGGCGCTCCCCTCATCCATGTGGAACATGTAGGCGGTAAGGAGAAAAAACCGACCAATGTCCTCAATCTCCCCTGGAGACTGGTCGCAGGAGATGTGGAGGAGGCAAGAAAAAACTCTGTTTATGTCGCAGAAGACCGCTTCAAAGTGACCTGGGTTGCCCACTGCTGTTTGGGAACGAGTGGATGCTTAGCGCAATTCGATATGAAGAACAATCTCACCATATACAGCATCACTCAGATTCCCTCCTTGGCCCAGAGAGATTACATGGAAGCCCTCGCTGCCATGGGCTTGAAGGATAAAAAGGTCCGAGTGATCAAAACAATGATCGGTGGAGGATTTGGAAGCAAACTGGATACCTACGCCTTCGAATACATTGCCATCTTGCTCGCGCATAAGGCAAGGAAACCAGTTAAGATCCTCTTTAGCCGTGAAGAAGAGTTTTTTGCCACCTCTCCAAGGCAGCCAGCCATTATCGACATCGCCCAGGGTTGCACCAAGGATGGGACACTCACTTTCCGGGATATTCGAATGATCCTCGACAACGGGGCTTACACCTCTTGGGGGGCGACGACACCGTCGGTCATGATGATGCCTATTTCCTCATTGTACAAAGTTCCCAATGTCCGATACATCGCCAAATGTGTTTACACCAATAATACCTATTCTCAAGCCATGAGAGGATATGGAAATCCGCAAGCTACTTTTGCCATCGATTCTCAGATTGATATTCTTGCGGAGATGGCCGGGATCGATCCTCTCGACTTCAGAATGAGAAATGCCAACACACCCGGCGAAGTGACGCCCCAGAATTTCAAGATCAATACCTGCGGTCTAAGAGAGTGTATTGATGTAGTGGCACAGAAGTTGGATTGGCGACAGAATCGAGGAAGAAGGGACGGAAAAGGAATTGGAATGGCTTCGATGATCCATGTCGGTGGAGGCGCCCGAGTCTATAAATCAGATGGTTGTGGAACGATCATTAAGGTAGATGATTTCGGCACGGTCAATGTCGTCACCGGGGCCACGGATATGGGACAGGGCTCGGAAACCGTCATCGCCCAAATCGTCGCTGAGGAACTTGGAGTCAGGGTAGAAGATGTGGTGGTGACCCATACGGATACGGATATCTGCCCCTGGGACGTTGGAGCCCATGCCAGTCGAACAACCTTTGTGGCCGGAAATTCTGCAAAAGGTGCAGCCAAAAAAGTAAAGGACCAACTTCTCGAGGTGGCCGCCAAGTCATTGGGTGAGAGTCCTGAGAATTTGGATATTCGGGATCGGATCATCTTCTCAAAGAAAGATCCTGAGAAGAAATCTCCTCTTGGAAAGGTGCTGAGGGCTGCCCATTACACGGCTGGCGGAAGCATGGTGATGGCGGAGCATTTCTATGATCCTGCCAATGAAAATTTAGACAGGGAATTCAAAGGAAATCTTTCCGTGACCTACGCCTACGGAACGCACGGTGTAGAGGTCGAAGTGGATAGGGAAACCGGTCAGGTGGAGATTTTGAAATATATCGCCGCCCACGACGTGGGCAAGGCCATTAATCCCATGCTCTTGGAAGGTCAGGTTTATGGCGGCGCGACGATGGGAATTGGTTATGCCCTAACCGAAAGGCTCATCCTGAAAGATGGGGAAGTGATGAATCCAAACTTCCTTGACTATAAGTTGCTCACAGCCAAGGATGTTCCAAATATTGAAACGATTGTCATCGAAACGGATGATCCCTTCGGCCCCTTTGGTGCAAAAGGGATCGGTGAACCGGGATCGGTCCCAACGGCACCCGCCATCGCCAACGCCATTTACGATGCGGTGGGGGTGAGAATGAAGGATCTTCCCATCACCCCAGAAAAGGTGCTAGCGGCACTAAAGGAAAAAGCCAACCCCAAATAATGGAATGACGGAATAGTGGAAGGTTGTCAAATGGCTGAGAGGCGCTCATTGTCATGAGGAATCCCCAATCCCTGCCTCGCCGACCTGCCTTGCCGCTGGCTCATCGAGGCAGGTGTCTCATCAGGACGGGCGCATTCCGAAATCCGCAATGTCTCTTTGTCACCGCGTCCCCGTGTCATAAGCCCTCTTTCCCCCCTTAGGCTAAGGGGGGAAAGAGGGGCGTTACATCCTCGCGTCCCCGTTCCCGTGCTTGCCTCGCCGAAGCCTTGGCGTAGGTGGGTGCCCTCCTCTTGGTTTCAACATTCCGCATATGTCGAAAAACCTTGTAAAAGAAAATTATTGCAGAAAAGTAAGAAATATCCTATAATGTCAGAAAATAATAAGAAAGGAGGACAAAATGCCTATCTCCATACTTACCTCCAGAGGTCAGATGACCATTCCAAAAGAGGTCAGGAAAGCCTTAAACCTGAAACCTTCCGAGAAGGTGATCATCGTGGTCGAGGGCAATCAGGCAATTATTCAACCGCTAAGGGGAAATCTCCTTGATATTGGCGGCTCCGTCAAGACGACGGGCAGAGAAAGGCCGATCCATTTCAAGAAAGTCAGAGAAGAGGTCAAAAAGCGAGTTGCCAGGAAAGCCGCCGCCAGGGGTTGAGTCTATGGAGAATAAATTCATCGACACCAATGTATTTCTGAGATATCTCACCAAAGATGATCCTTCGAAGTATGAGAGATGCAGGACGATGTTCAAGAAGGCATTGGAAGGGGAAATAGCCATTTCTACATCGGGGATGGTGATCGCGGAGTTGATTTGGACACTCCTGTCATACTACAAAGTACCGAAAGCGGAGGTCATTGAAAAGGTTTCCGTAATTCTGGGTACTGAAAATCTATTCATTCCTGATAAAGATGTCCTGGCAGACGCCCTTGTCCTTTACGCGAAGAAGAATATTGATTTCATCGATGCCTACAATGCTGTCTTCATGAAATATCATGGTCTCCGCGAAATCTACTCATACGATGAAGATTTCGAGATGATCGAAGACCTCCGCAGACAGGAACCGTAGCTCTCTCCTTATCTTTCGATCTCCTTATTTCCTCATCTGGTTTTTGTGTTTCTCCGTTCCCCCGCGTTCCCGCGTCTCTGTATCCTGGTGTCTCCATGTCTCTATTTCTTCTCATCTCCTATTTCTTAAATAAATCTTCTGTCTTCTGTTTCGTGGTACTAAGAATTACTTCCGTAAAATCTCTTTGCGCCCTTTCGAGAGCCTTTTTCACATTCCCCGGGTTAGGCTCCACTCTTTCGATCGAACCTTGCGATTCAAGGTCATTTAATTCCATTCTCCTCACCGATCAACATGATCTTTGGGCTCTTGAGCACGGTCCTGATGAAGCTATCTTTCGTATTAATTTTTTCCCGAAATTCCTTTAAAGAATAAGAAACAATATTTAACTGCCTTCCTAACTGTTGCTCGATCTTAGAAAGGATATCGGATGGCTCAGGGGACGTAGGGGAAAATTAACGCTTATTCCCGTCTGCTTTGGGCAGAGAGCGTAACGTGAACAGATAGAAATGGGGGGGGTGTGTCCCCCTTTTTTTATTAAGATGGAAGGAGCAAGACTTAGAAAGACTCAAGAGAGGAGGGTGTTATGAAGGAGAAAAGCAAAGGGATCGCGCTCTAATCGGTAATCAAACCAGTCATCTTCTGACTTAAAGCCAACCAAAACACCTGCCGGTTTTCCATGCCGTGTGATGATGACCTCCTCCTTTTCCGCCAAATCCAGGTATTCTGAAAGATGGTCCTTGACCTCGGATAGTGCAACCCTTTTCATTTCTTCTCTCCCATTTCCTCCGGTCACTCAGTGGCTTTTGACTTCGGTATGACCGCGTGGGTGAGATGACGATATGCCGTCAGCCTGATGATTACAAAGGAGCTACAGATTCATGCGGCAAGCCCTGTCTTTCTCTTAACAGCTCTTCCACCCATTCCAACCCGAGCTCAATCAACTTACCTCGGCTGGGGCGGCCTGTTTCGGGATCGCAGCCGATCACATCATAGAGCATCTCAATCCCTTTCTGAAATTCCTCTTCCGTGAAGATCCTCTTGCCGGCATTCGGCCCATCGGGTTTTGGATCGAAGAGCCGTCGGGGCAATTGATCGTCTTTAATCGTAAATCCTTCGAGACTGTTGAAGGCTCTGGCCATCATCGTGCTCCGTTCAGCGGCCTTCATTAACTCAAAAAGATTAGTATTCCAACCTGTGACTGCATTTAAGCACTGGATCATTAAATCCAGAGACATCACGCCGCGGGGTGCAAATCCAAAAACGCAGAGCCCCAGGGCATCCATCATCTTCCAGAGATGATCAAGCAATATGTAAACCCTCACCTTTTCATTGGTGATTTGTGTTGGATGCATTGCCTTGTAAATTCCCAGTGGTTTGACGGATTGAAAGGACTGGAATTTTTCATCAAAGAATAAAGTATCGTGAGGGGCATTCATATGGTCAGGACCGTACGGGCAGGTAGCATAACCTATGCCCACTCCTACCTTGACACGAGGATCGTGCATGGGGAGTTCCATACCCTTAACCGCAAGATGATAGGGCCGGTCTGAAACCTTCCACCTATGTGCGAGTCGTGTAGTCCCTTCTGCCAAAAGATCGCCAAAGCCCTCCCGTTTCGCAATCATCTCCAACAATTGAATGACCAGATCCGGATCCCCGAAGCGAAGCTCCAGCCCGTACGTGTCAGCTTTTGTGATCACCCCTTTTTCAAAACACTCGCACGCAAAGGCGATGACCAATCCCGCGGAGATGGTATCCATGCAGTATCGATTGCAGATCTCATTGGCTTTGGCGATGGCTTTAAGGTCCAGAATATTAAGATTGGTTCCGAGAGCGGCAATCGTCTCATATTCGGGCCCCCCGTAGCGGGAATCAACACCATATTTTGGATGCTCGAGAGCAATGCCGCGCTTACATCGGATGGGACAGGAGTAACATCCTTTTCTTTTTTTCAGAAGAAGCTCGTTATAGGTGTCGCCGCTTACAGGTTTGGAGTTATCGAGTTTGGTTCGTCTGAAGTTGTTAATGGGTAAGGCACCCGCCTCAGACAGGATTTCGCAAAAGATGGTAGTCCCATAAACAAATAGGGTTTTCCCTTGGGAATTATCTTTGAAGGTTCTGGCATAGTCCTGGGCAGTCTTGCGCAAGAACTCATGATCAAAAAATTCGATCTTTTCTCCTCCTAAGGCTGCGACCGCCCGGACATTTTTTGAACCCATCAGGGCTCCGAATCCATCTCGACCGTTGAAATGGCCAAGATTATTTGTGATATTGGCAAAACGAACGAGATTCATTCCGGCAAGGCCGGTCTGGGCAACCCGGATCCTATGGCTTCCCATCTCCTGACGGATCGTATCTTCAGCCTCACAGGCTCCCTGCCCTGCCAGATGAGAAGCGTCCTTGATCTCGGCCTTTCCTTCGGTGATCCAGAGATAGACGGGTTTGTCTGCTCTCCCTCGAAACACGATGGCGTCAAAGCCTGCCATCTTCAGTTCTGGGCCGAAAAAGCCTGCCGCCTCTGATTCAGCCGCTGTCCCTGTCAGGGGCGATTTCCCTATCGCGGCGAATCGACAGGATGCTGCGATAGGTGAACCAGTCATCACGCCGGTGGCAAGAATCAGAAGATTATCTGGTGATAAAGGGTCGATCCGAGGTGAAACCTCTTTGATGAGGTAGTGGTAGCCAATCCCTCGTCCACCCAGATAAGTTCGGTAGAAAGTATCGTTTTTCTCTTCCACCTCAATCTTTCGATTGTTCAAATCGACCTGAAGAATCTTACCTCGATACCCATAGCCCATAGAAGTTCCCCTTAATAAAAATTAGATTGTTAATAATATAATCCTCACAGCCGGAATACAAGCTCCGGCTTTATTGGAAAAAGCAAAGAGGTAAAGGAAAGCAAGAAGGCGCCGCAGAAAAGCCTGAAGGAGAAGAGAAAGATGAAGCAGGACGCGCGCGGGGACGTAATTTAAAATTAACACTTATTCGATCTTCTTTGCACAAAGGCAGGCATATAGCGTAAGGTTCGAAGCTCCCGCCTATGCTGAACCTACGGCGGGCAAGTCTGCCTACGGTTGAATTCAACGTTCGGCGGGCAGGCATAGCGGAACAAGTATTAATCACAGACCTAAAGCAAAGAATAGAGAGAACTTCTAATAATTCCCAATTCGTCACTCCCGCCCCGTATCCAGTATGGGGTAAACTCCAGCGGGAGTCTAGTTATGTCAAGAGTTTATGGATTCCTGCTTTCGCAGGAATGACATTTTTAGAGGTAGCCTATAGTGTTGATTCGAAGATCCGGAGGCACTTCAAGCCAGTAAAAGAGAATGTTTGATAATAAAAATTATGCCTTTATTAATTTTTGACCTTCTGAGAACCCTTTCCCAAATATTTTTAGGCTTACTTCTCGAAACTTTTGGGGTGTTACCCGTTCGATGGCGTCTCTGAGTTTATCATGGGGAAAGGGAAACCTGGGATGGCACGTGGCAAAACCGATGAGGGCAATATTGGCCGATTGAGGCGATCCATTTTCCCTTGCCAATTGATCCGCTCCAACCACATACGTTTCGATCCCTTTTTCCTTGAGGTATGTCGTGATTTCCTGGTTCATATACCCCGGATCTGAGGCATTGATAAAGCAGAGACCGCCTTGCCTACCATTCAAGGATGGCTTGAGATAGTAAAGGGTTTTATAGGCTTCATTCTTTTCAAGGGAAAGGAGGATGTCAGCACTCCCCTTCTTGACAAGGGGACTATCGAAATTTCCAATTTTCAAATGGGTCATCACCGAGCCTCCTCGCTGGCTCATCCCGTGGTCTTCGGAACCAATGAGGGGATATCCTTCTCGAAGGGCAAAGGCCGCAAAAATCCGTGTCACCAGGAGAACACCCTGTCCGCCCACACCCGAGATGATCATCTGGACATTCATCTCAATATCCTCTGGCCAAACTCGAAACCTCCGGGATGCTTCGCCCGGATTTCGTGCTTCGAATTTAATGCAAATACGTTAAATCATTTTACATATAGCGCAAGGCTTTAGCCTTGTTTAAAGCAACCTAAAGGGTTGCCCTACAAAATATTTAATGCGTTTGTATTAGTACTTCGTGGTGCACCGTTCAAGAAAAATCAAAATTAACTGACTTGATAGATTCCTCCCTGGCCACAGACCTGCACACAGAGACCGCAGTCCACACAGGTCAATCGGTCGATCTTCACTCGGCCATCCTTTCCTCTTATCAGGGACGGGCACTCGAATCGTTTAAGACAGTACCCGCACCCAATACAGGCCTCCACGGCCGGCATATCGATGGCTGAGGTAGGACACTCCTGGACGCAAACGCGACAACCGGTACATTTGTTGTAATCAATGACATAGCCGCTCTCGGTCTTGGAAATTGCTCCCTCAGGACACTGGATCATACACGTGTCGCATTCGCAACAAGCCTCCTCTTGATACACAGGTAAAAGGGATTTATCCATCTCCCCGCTTTTCACCTGTGGAAGCCCCTTTTCAGGTGGAGGCGTATGCCGGATTTCCACCTTGATAGGATTCACCTTGAGCTGCTCTCTTTGATAAATGATGCAGGGATAACGGGCGATAAGAACAGCCATTCCACCATCTCGTTGCTGAGTGTATTTGTACGCTTTTTCGGCTTCCTGAATCATCCCCTTGATATCATAAGGATTGACAACGTGGATGTATTTGACACCGCATCCCTTCACCAGTTCTTCAAGAGAAAGGGATTGACCAGCATGACCGTCAGCCGTAGCTCCGGATTCAGGAGTCGGTTGCATGCCTGTCATGGCTGTAATGGAGTTGTCGAGAATCACGAGGATGAAACGGGAGCCATTATAGACAGCGTTCAGGAGACCTGGAGCACCGGAATGATAGAAAGTCGAATCTCCGATGGTGGCAATGATGGGAATGTCTTTACCATCTTGATGGTAAGCCTGGTAGAGGCCACTGGCAAAGGTGATGGCAGCCCCCATGTCGTGACAGGTATCGACTGACTCCAAATTCATTCCCAGGGTATAGCAACCAATATCACTGGGAAAAATCCCGTTAGGGAAAGCTTTCTTAAGGGCATAAAAAGAAGCCCGATGAGGACATCCGGAGCAAAGGGTTGGCCGACGAATAGGCAAACCAATCCCAGCCACTAATTTCTCAAGAGACACTGTAGAAGGAATTTCCCTTACAGGAATGGAAAACTCTTTGCACAGATCGGAAATCACTTGGGTAATGGCTTCGGGAAGCATTTCTCCCTCGTTCGGGATTCTTCCATCTAATCTTCCAGTGATTTTCGACTTGTCCCGTATTTGAAGCTCGATGACCGGTTCGGTCTCTTCGAGGATCAAAACATGATCACACTTCTCAATGAAATGCTCCACGATCCCAGCGGGAAAAGGGAAAGGAGTTCCGATCTTAAGAATGGGGATCCCTCCTCGGACGCCCATTTCAGTCAGGACATCCCGAGCAATCGCGTAGCCGATCCCCCCGGCAATAATCCCCAGAACAGCCTTTCCACGATCATGCTCAGTAAAATTGAGAGAGGTCATGGAATTAAACTCTTCGGCAATCTCTTGGAGCTTCCTGTTAAGCTGTTTATGGAGGAGAAATCGATATCTGGGTGTTGCGCTCCACCGCTGCGGATCGTGTGGAAAGTTGGCTTTCCTTGCAATCTTGATAATGGGGTTGAAAGTGATCGCTTGCTGGGCATGGGAGACCCTCAACACAGGACGGAGGATAACGGGAATCTGATATTTTTCGGAAAGCTCAAAGGCGATCGGTAACATCTGTTGGGCTTCTCTTGGATTGGCTGGATCGAAAACCGGAATCTTTGCAAACATCGCCATAAAGCGAGTATCCTGTTCGGTCTGGGAGGAAAAGGGTCCGGGATCGTCGCAACTGATGATCACAAAACCACCTATTGTTCCAATGTAGGCGGCACTCATCAGAGGATCCGTTGCGACATTGAGCCCCACTTGCTTCATGGCCACAGCAGCTCGCTTCCCCGTGTAGGAAGCCACCAACGCGTTTTCGAAAGCCACCTTTTCGTTGGTGGACCACTCAACATAAATGTCCAGGTTATCTTCCTTCTTGAAATGGACCACGGCAGGAAGGATTTCCGAACTCGGAGTTCCTGGATAAGCTGCAAAAAATTGACATCCGCTTTCCACGATCCCCCTAGCAATCACTTCGTTTCCAAGTAAAACCCTTTTTTCTTCCTCCGACATCGTGAACCTCCCCCCGCCCCTTCCCTCCCCTCGAGGGGGAGGGTGAAGGAGGGGTGCATATTTCTTTCCCATTCAATCTTAACTGATACGATGAAGGACCTCAATTCCTTTCTGAAGCGTTTCATCTGATGCGGCAAATGAGATCCTGACATGGGTATTTCTTTTGGAAAAGACGCTACCGGGCACAATAAAGAGATTCTGTTGGATAGCTCTTTCTACAAAGGCCTCCGCGTTTCCGCCCGGGATCTCCGGAAAGATATAAAAAGCGCCTTGTGGTTTTTGAACATTAAACTTTCCCTTTAGCCCGTTGTAGATCAAATCTCTTTTCTTTTTATAACCTTTAATATGATCATCCACATTGAAGTCCAAGGCCTTGGTCGCTGCTTTCTGGGCAAAGGAAGTAACGCTGGAGAAGGTATATTGTTGAAGGGTGACCATCTGTTGGAGGATCTCCTTCGGACCAGCCGCATAACCCAATCTCCACCCGGTCATTCCCCAACCCTTTGAGAATCCGCCAAACGTTAATGTGTTCTCATAGAATTGTCCGAGACAGGGGCAGGAAGGGGCATCGAAAACAAAGTTATCGTAGATGTCATCGGAGAGAATTAAAAGATTTCTTTCACGGGCGATCCTGACCACCCTCATCAAGTCTTCCTTTGGAAAGATCGCCCCAGTTGGATTATTCGGACTGTTGATGATAATCAACTTCGTCTTTTTCGATAATTTCTTAACGAATTCTTCCTCCTTCAGTCGGAAATCAGGATAGGTATCGACGAAGACAGGAACCCCTCCCATCAGAAGAACCTGATACTCATACATCACAAAAAATGGATCGGGGATGATGACTTCATCACCCGGGTTGATGAGGGCAAGGCTGGCAAGGAGAAGACCACCGGTCACTCCCGCTGTGACCATAACCTCTTCGAAATGGACCCCTTTCTTCTTTAAATGAGAAGCGATCTTTTCCCTCAATTCAGGGATACCCTGCGTGGGAGTATATTTGTTGAACCCCTTTTTGATCCATGCAATGCCTTCCTCTTTGAGAGGATCCGGAATATCGAAGTCGGGTTCTCCGATGCTGAGATTGATGGGATTCTTCATCTGACGCGCCAGATCGAAGATTCGCCTCACCCCTGAGGGTTTAATATTTCTTAACCGATCAGAGATCAGCATCCGGTCACTCTCCTTCTTCATTTATCCTCTTGGCTTTTTCGATGAGTTCGAGAATGGTATCAAGCCTTGTCTTGGTCGGGGATGTCAAAGCACATTGAATTTGGTCCATCGAATAATGCTTGCCCAAGAATTTCGATATGTCTATTCTAAATTCCCAGCAAACCATAATCTTTCGGCATGGAAGATCTTCGTTAAAGGTTCGACAATACCGGAAGGGGACTTCGCCGCCTAACTGAGGGCAGCGGATGATGAGGGCATCGTGTTCTTCAATCATGGGTGCTCCGGTAGACTTTGAGGAATTTGGTACAAGCTCGCTCAATAAAAAATCCTGCAGGCCCAGAAGGGCCCGCAGGATTCCATCACTGATTTATCCAACGACTTTACCCATCTTCATAATCTTGGGTTTCGGCCATCCTTCAATATCCTTCAGGGATTTCCTCATCTCTTCCTCTGGTAACGGATAGTCAATGAGTTTTCCGCTGAAATAAGATTCATAACCACCGAGATCCATGATGCCATGGCCGCTCCAAATAAGTAGGATCACTTTCTGTTTTCCCTCTTCCTTAGCCTTTTTTGCTTCTTCAACCACTACAGATATGGCATGACTGGTCTCGGGTGCGGGGATGAAACCTTCGGTTCTGGCCCAGAGGACCGCATTGGCATAACACTCCAGTTGATTATATGCCCGGGGCTCCAAGAGTCCGTCATTGATCAATTGGCTGACGAGGGGAGCCATCCCATGATAGCGAAGTCCTCCCGCATGGATGGGCGCCGGGATAAAGGAATGTCCGAGACTGTGCATCGGAACCATGGGTGCCATTCCTACGTTATCCCCAAAGTCATAGACAAATGGTGCTCTCGTCATGGTGGGGCAAGAAGTTGGTTCTGCGGGAATGATAGTAATCTTGGCACCATTGATCTTATCCAGGACGAAAGGAAAGGCAAGACCAGAAAAGTTGCTTCCTCCACCCGCACACCCGGTGACGATATCGACCTTTTTCTCTCCGAATTTCTCTAACTGCTTCTTGGCCTCGAGACCGATAATGGTCTGGTGCATGAGGACATGGTTCAAGACACTTCCAAGAGAATATCGGGTGTCTTTTGATGTGACGGCATCTTCAACCGCCTCGCTGATGGCAATCCCGAGACTTCCAGGAGAATCCGGGTGCGCCTCCAGAATCTTTCTCCCCGCCTGGGTGTCTTTGCTCGGGCTGGGAACACAGTTGGCTCCCCAGGTATTCATCATTAAACGGCGATAAGGTTTTTGGTCATAGCTGATCCTGACCATATAGACCTTACACTCCAGGCCAAAAAGACAGCAAGCAAAACTAAGCGCGCTTCCCCATTGCCCTGCACCGGTCTCCGTCGCAATCCGTTTAATACCAAAAACCTTGTTGTAATAAGCCTGTGCAACGGCTGTATTCGGCTTATGGCTTCCCGGAGGGCTCACCCCTTCATCCTTGTAATAAATTCTGGCAGGTGTTCCCAGGACTTTTTCTAATGCATAAGCCCGACGAAGAGGAGTAGGCCTCCAGATGAGGAGTTTCTCCATCACTTCCTGGGGAATGTCAATCCACCGATCCTTGGTGTTGACTTCCTGTTCTATTAGATTCATGGGGAAGACAGGGGCAAGGTCTTGGGGACCGATCGGTTGCCTTGTTCCCGGGTGGAGGGGTGGTTGCAGGGGGGTGGGTAAGTCTGCCTGAATATTGTACCATTGCTTGGGAATTTCATCTTCTCTAAGAAAAACTTTAAACTCCTTCATAATCTCCTCCTTTCATTCTGACAGGAATTCAATAAAACAGCCGATAACCTTTATTCTATGATCACCTCCTCCTCCCCTTCCGCCTTTTGATCTCAATCTTTGCTTCTTAAAGACTAAATTTCCACATATCAAACAAGCGACGGCGTTGTCAAGGTATTTTTAGCTGCTTAAAACCCATTATAAGTTATTAAGGACGGGTGGGCAACCCTTAATCATGTCTGGCTTCAGTCACATCGTTACCAATACGTCAGGGCAAATATCCAATTCCCTCCACTTGCCTTTTTTCTGGATGATGGTTCTCATAGAATTCTTTGTATTCATCGAGTGAATCGTAGGGCCCATGAATTCCAGTGATTTCCTTATTCGGAGTTCCATAATCCATGACATAAAGCTTGCCATGCTTCTTAAACGAGCATACGTAACGGTTAAACACACTCGGCCGAACGACAATCACCACGGTTTGTGCTTTGTAAGACGAATTAATTTGATTAAGGGTCCTTTTTGAAAACTCGGCAGCATCAATATAGATCCCGGACTTAAGTTGAAAGGTCTCCTCAGCAGTCCTCGGGGTAGGTAATGTCCCCTCAAATTTTTTATATCTTTCCGCATCAAAAGAAAAATCCTTCTCCATCCACGTCACTAAGTCTTGGTAAGTTTCCCATTCAGAGATTGTTGTAGCATAGGTCTTCGCCGGAGAAGGTCTCACCGTGGCCACCCTCTGTGGAGGGATCTTTTCAGGAGGAGGTTTGGCTGGAGAAACTTTCTCCGTCTGAGCTTCCTTTGAATAGATTCTTACTTTGGCGGGGGCGCAGGCTAGAGCGACAAGGCCATAAGTGAGCAATGCCAAAATGATCACAGTAACTTTGAAATAATCCTTTTTCTTCTTCATTTTACTTTTCTCTTCGCTCCACGATTTGTCATGTAAATTTTCTTATGTGGTCCCCTCTGACGATTTTCGACAAATTTTAAGAAACCCAGCCCTATCTGCAGGAAGCTTTTTATCGGTTCCCATTGTTGACGCTTTCCACTGGCGATTCAAGTAATCCACTGGTCTCATCTTATTGAACCGAAGGAGTGAAATCAACGCCGATCTAAATTTAAAATACGCACTTCCCGAACCAAGTATCCATGAACTGGTTAGAAAAGATTTTCTTCAAAATAAAAAAGCTAACTCTTTCAAGCTGGCTATGCTACACTCCTTTAGGGCAAGTGCTTGAAGATTACTGATTGAAGGAACGGATCGACAAATGAAGTATGTTTGCCGATCCGTTCGTCTATTTCTCCTTCAACTCCTCCCACTTGTAATCGATTATTTCAAGAAGTACATTGTTCACCTTCTTCGGATGAATGAAGGCAAATTCACAATCCCTGAACGGCCTGGTTTTCTCTCCTCCCGGAGCGGGAATCAAAGGGTAATCCTTCGACTCCAGCTCCTTTATGGCTTCTCTCGTATTATCCACATTGAAGCTGATGATCATCACCCCTTCGCCGTTTTTTTCTATCCATTTCGCCACCGGACCATCGGGGGTAGTCGATTCCATGAGCTCAAATCCTATTCCACCCAACCAGTACCGAGCGACCCGGATCTTTTCAGGCTCATCGATATAAGGATCGTCCGGTTCCGATCTCCCCATGATGGGCTCCCATATTTTCCTCGCCACATCCAGGTCCTTGACTGCTATGCATATATGGTCGATTTTATTGGTTTTCACTGTTTTCCCACTTCTAGAAAAAGGCAGGAGTTCCCACTCTCATGCCCGAGAAGGTGACCTTCTCGAAAGGAATGCGCCTCGCTCTACGAGGGCAGGCCCAGTCGCACTGATTGCAGTCTCTTATCTTGATGTTGCCCCCGGCTGGGCGAATGACACGCTTGTGTAGGCCTCAGTTGTTGATTTCCGATTGAAGTCAATACCGTTTCTTAGGACTGTCAATCAAATTAAGTCCTAACTTATACAAGTAATTTTGTTCCTATGGGACTAAATTCAAAATATTATCTGACCCACTCCGGATCGGCTTTTGCCTCTTCTGCCTCTTTTGCGATCTTATCCAACATTCTCTTGGCTTCATCCATTTGAGCCTGATACGTTGCCATTTCCCCATTTAAAACTTTTAGCGTTGAAGAGAGCATTTGATACTGAGTTAAACTCATCTTCCCGAAGTTGGACGGATCCAATCCTTCTGCCCGTTTCATATATTCTCCACGTACCCTCTCATAATTTTCAGTCGCTTCCTGAAGCTGCTCCTTCCACGGACGCACCCTTCCCTCCCAATAGGCCTGATTCTGACCATAAATATCCGTTGTTCCCTCTTCCCTGTTTCGAAGAGGAGTCCCAGAGGGAGCAGGGGACGAAGCTTCTGGTTTTCGGATACCCTCCCACTTCTCAACCTCAACTCGATCACGATATGCAGGAGGGACTCCATCCAGATCATCACTAAAGTGAATTACACCTTTTTCATCCGTCCATTTGTAGACGGTCTGAGCATAGACAAGTGAGATAAAAATTAGGAGGACAAAAATGTAAATCATCCTTCGCATATCGGCTGCCTCCAACCTAATTTATTAGTTAGTGGTGAGAAATTACCTCATAGATTCGAGGTCCAGACGCAAACTATATAGTTCAACTGGTTGTTCCGGTGTTTATCACGTTGTGAAAGGTTCCTGCTGGAACAATAACCGATTCGCCGTCATGGACGACATGCTCCTCTTTATCAGTGAAATATACGAAAAGCAGAGTTAGATGTCAAGCATAGAAGACGAAGATATAGAGGAAGGTATTAACCCAATATCCAAGATAACGGTTACCAAATGCTTGCTTTGCGGGCAATTCTTTGCCAGGACTCGTTATTTAGACGTATAATTTTATCTGTCGATTACCACTTAACCTTCCCCTAAAAAAGTGGACACCTGATTAAGTTTCACCTAACTGCTTCCGGAGCCCCTTGATATCCGCTTCCTCCGGCCTGATACGGCCTTTCTTTACTGGAAATCATTACTCCAATCCAGTATAATTGATAAATCGTTGGGTTCTTATCTCGCAGGAAAAAAATCTCCCACCCGGGAGAGAGAAATAAAATGAAGAAAATATTTTCTTTTAAACTTATCCTACCTTTAATCTTCATATTTCTGGCCTTGTCATGTACCCTTGGTCATCTGAAACATGAAGTAACCGTAGACGATGAACTAACACAGCTCATCTTTAATGCTCCATCTGCTGAATCGTATCCTGATGCTGGTATCATTAACCTATTAGATGAGGACACCGTGGAAGTTTCTGATGATGGGAGATGTAAAGAGACCCTCCATGTAGTTTTCAAAATATTAAAAGATAGGGCCAAAGATAACGGTGATATTGAGATTGGTTATAACTCCGGCACAGAAACTGCGTCAATCATCTACGCAAGGACGATCACCCCAGAAGGGAAGATCATCCCCTTAAATGAAAATGCTGTAAAGGTAGTCACACCTTTTACCAATTATCCTTCCTATAATGACTACAAGGTTCTTACTTTTTCAATGCCGGGAGTGAGCGTCGGCTCGATCATCGATTATAAGATTGTGCAAGAGAAACAAAAGCCCGAAATTGAAGGAAAGTTTTCAGATGAATTCTATTTTCAGACGTTCGACCCCACTTACCTCTGCAGATATAAGGTCATTACCCACAGAGATACGGATTTGAAATACCTCGTATTGAATCCCCTTCCAGGTATCCAATCATCTCCAAATATTATTCACAAAGGGAATAAAAAGATTTATCTTTGGGAGTATAAAAATATCCCTCAAATAATTGAAGAAACTCCTATGCCCCCTACGGATGAGGTGGCCTTTCGTATATTGGTAACTACGATGAATTCGTGGGAGGAGTTTTCCAATTGGTGGAGGAAAAAGATTGCAGGGAAGACTGAGCCAGATGAGATAATAAAGAGGAAAGTGGCTGAATTGACCAAAGATCTCTCGACTTCCAGAGAGAAGATGGAAGCTATCTTTGATTATGTAAAGGGGGAGATCAGGTACGTCTCTATTGATCTCGGAAAATCAGGCTATGAACCAGAAAATGCCAAAAAGGTGTTTGAAAACAAATATGGTGATTGTAAGGATAAGAGTACCCTTTTGATTAGCATGTTAAGGGCGGCAGGAATTCCTGCTTACTACGTATTAATTCCTACCAGCAGTGTGGGAAATTTGATCAAGGACTTCCCATATCCATTTCAATTCAATCATTGCATTGCGGCTATAAAAACGGAAGGTAAATACAATTTTTTTGATCCTGTAGCTGAAAACTATCGTTTCAATTATCTCCCCAGTAGTGATCGAGAACGGGATGTTCTCATCTTTGATAACAAAAAAACTGTTTTCGCCAGAACTCCCTTGGCCAAACCGGAAGAAAATGCGTATTATAACCAATCTCGAATAAAAATAGGGCTGGATGGATCTATAGAAGCTGAAGTCAAGAATTTTAGCCTCGGCGGTGAAGAAGCGTCTCTCCGCTCATTTTATAAAAAGAGTAGCCCAACAAAGATTAAAGAGTCTTTCGAGGGGAGAGTAGATAAAATATCTTCAGGCGCAAAACTTTTGAAATATTCGCACTCGAACCCTCTGAATTTCAAAGAGAGGTTTGAGGTAACGATTAAATACAATGCGAAGGATTATTGCAAAAAGGCGGGGGATATTTTGATATTCGATCTGCCTGAAATACAGAAAACTTGTCCTGTCACAGGTAGAAAGCTCAAATATCCTATCGAGATCTGGAATACTTCTTATAAGAAGGATGAGGTGGAGTTTAACATACCGGAGGGTTACGAAGTGTATCATTTACCAGAGCC
>Ga0187784_10001542_pt1 | contig 18348 bp, 13 predicted proteins | sample 1015_SJ02_MP15_2_FD_132964 | JGI IMG/M metagenome (GOLD analysis project Ga0187784, IMG submission 132964) | Tropical peat soil microbial communities from peatlands in Department of Meta, Colombia - 1015_SJ02_MP15_20_MG | ecosystem: Environmental > Terrestrial > Soil > Wetlands > Peat | place...
GCATATCAGGGGGTATGTCAGAAATCTCGTGAGTCATCGTCGGCCCTCCTTGCCCAGCTGGGCATGAGACCGACGCTAGCACTTCAGAAACGTGGAGTTAAGCAGCGTTGCCGAAAGGACACGTCCGTCGGATGTTTTCTGTATCCCTGTTACTGGCTCTCGCCCACATTATCGTGACCGTGGTGGTCTTGCTGGCGGCGATTCTTATTCACTTGAGTCTCCTCCCCCAAATGTAATTGGAACTAAAACTTGGCCGTGGCTGGAACCATAAATTGGCCGGATGGCGGTCGAAGAGAGTTTATTTTCAACGCGGTTAAGCCGAAGCCTCTGACTCGCTGGAACCATAATCTGGCCGAAATTGCAAAATGGAACCATAACGTGGCCACAAGTGCGGGACCGCTTTGCATGCATGAGCAAGAGACTTGCCTATAGCGCATTGCTTGCCGGTCGGGGTTAGTGGCTACCCCGGACTACTACCATCCGCAGCATTTTTTGAATTTCTTCCCACTCCCACAAGGACAGGGCTCATTCCGTGTCCTCAAAGCTCTTTTTCGGCTTCGTGGAAACACGGCCACCACTCCACCTCGCTCATAAGGTCATCGGCCCCGCCTCTGGACGATCCTGGCGAACGCAAGAAAGTGCTTGACAGCGCCAACGTATAAATGTATATCTACATGCGTACATGAAGCGCGAGACACCCGAGAATGTGCACTCCTGGTTCACTGAAGCTATCCGGCAGATGTGGCCGGTGGCAGTCGGATCGCTTTCGCTGAGGAGGGGCCGCTGCATTCGCCCGAATTGTCCAGCCTGCGCCGCCGGTGAACTCCACACGAACTATGCACTCTACGGACGGCGCGGCAGCCGGCGCTTCTCTCTATATGTCCCTGAAAGGTTGGTCCCTGAGGTGGAAAGGGCAATTCAGAACGGTCGCCGGCTGCATGAGTTAATCAACGAGGCTGGAATCCGGTATGTGAAGGCGCTTAAGGGGCCTCGGAGGCCTAAAGGCTAAGATCTGTTGGCGCTGGCTGCGGAGGAGGAGAGGGGAGGAACTCAGTGCTCGATCCGGACGAGCTCTTAACCTGGTACACGCGGCTAAATCTCTCGCCACAGGCCCGGTCTGTGATTGATGGAATTCGTTCCTCCGGACCAGCACGCCGGGTTGGCGGCGGCCGTCGGAACGTGTGCGGCCGGTACCCCAGCCGCAAGATGGGCGTGACCATCCAATTTGAGAGCCATCGCGTTGAACTCGCAGCCATTTACGAGATGGAGCACGATGATTCTGTGTGGGAGTTTTATGACCAGCCCCCCTCAATCAAGCTGCATTACATGAGCGCAGGAGGCCGTCCCTTAGGCGTGATACACACGCCGGACTTCTTTGCTATTCGCAGGGAGGCAGCGGGCTGGGAAGAATGGAAGACGGAGGAAGAGCTAGCCCGGCTTGCCGAGAAGAATCCAAATCGCTACCGGCGCGATGCGGAGGGACGCTGGAGCTGCCCGCCTGGCGAAAGGCACGCAAACGAATTGGGATTGTATTACCGCGTACGGTCTTCTCAGGAGATCAATTGGACTTTTCAACGGAATCTTCAATTTCTAGACGATTACTTCCGAAGCGAATCCTCCTGCATCTCGGAAGGCGCCCTTGAAAGGGTGCGGGCGCTGGTCACGGCTTTGCCAGGTTTATCGCTCGAGAGTCTCTTTAGGGCCACTCAAGATGCGATCACCCGGGATGAGATTTATGCGCTGATTGCGGAGGGGAAGGTTTTCGTCGATCTTCTCGCCGCACCACTGACCGAGCCGAGCAAGGTTGCGGTCGGGGCAAGTCAGATGTCACAGCCGCGGTTCGTAAAAAGGGTTGTGCCCGATTCTCTGTCTTCGGGGACACCGGTCTGCCGCCTGGATGTGGGCTGTGTGCTGACGTGGGACGGCGCGAACTGGAAAGTGATCAACGTCGGACAAAACATTGTCAGCTTGCTGCGCGACGACAGCACTTTGACCGATGTTCCCATGACAGTGCTGGAGGCATTGGTAAAAGAGGGTCGCATCAACTGGTCACGGCCTGCTGACGGCGATGGCGATAAGAGTCCGATAATTCAGATCTTATCGCAAGCCAGCGTCGACGCGTTACGGACGGCCAACCAACGCGCGGAGTTGATAAGGGGGGACGGGAGTTCTCCACTTCGGAACCCGGTCTCTTCTCGCACGCTCCGCCGATGGAAAGCAGGGTGTCGGCGAGCACAGGCCAGCTATGGCAATGGCTTTGTTGGACTCCTCCCACACATCGAGCGACGGGGGAACGGAACGGCCAGGCTGCCAGTGCCGACGAAAACGCTAATGGAGCGATTCGTAAGGGAGGATTACGAATCCGAGAAACAGAAGTCGAAATTTGCTTCCTGGATTTCTTTGAAGCTAGCCTGCGAACGTGAAGGCTTAGTGACTCCCAGCTACCGGACCTTTCGATTAGCTATCGCTCATCGTCCACCCCATGACCGAGCTCTCAAGCGACAAGGCCGGAGGGCCGCATACGCCCATGAACCGTTCCACTGGTACCTGGAACAAACGACTCCCCGGCACGGCGACCGGCCGTTTGAAATCGCCCATATAGACCACACCCAACTGGATGTTGAACTGGTCTCCTCCGACAGCATGCATAACCTCGGCCGACCGTGGGTGACCTTATGTACGGACGCATTCTCGCGACGAATCCTGGCCGTCTACGTCACTTTTGACCCGCCTAGTTATCGCTCCTGCATGATGGTCCTGCGGGAGTGTGTGCGGCGGCATGCACGCTTGCCGCAAATCCTCGTGGTGGACAATGGCTCGGAGTTCAGCAGCACATACTTTGAAACTCTGTTGGCGCGATATGAATGCATCAAGAAGGTCCGTCCCCCGGCCACGCCACGCTTCGGCTCGGTCTGTGAGCGGATCTTCGGGATGGCGACCACGCGTTTCATTCATAATCTGCGCGGCAATACGCAGATCATGCGGTGTGCCAGGCAGGTGACCACAGCGGTGAATCCCAAAAATCTTGCCGTGTGGAACCTACCGGACCTTTGCCAGCGCTTGGCCGAATTCGCTCATGAGATTTACGACACCACCCCGCACCCTTCTCTGGGCCAGAGCCCGCGGGAAACCTTTGAGAGAGGTCTTGTCATCACGGGCCGCCGACCGCAGCAAATGATTCCGTACAATCGCGAGTTCCTGGTGCTCACTCTCCCGGCTCCAAAGAGGGATATGGTACGGGTACAGGCGGGTCGGGGAGTGAAGGTCAACTATCTATATTATTGGTCCGAGGCTTTTCGAAACCCTGAAGCTGAAGGCAAGCCTGTGGCTGTCCGGTATGAACCGTTTGACGCTGGCACAGCATACGCTTTCGTTTGCGGCCAGTGGGTCGAATGTCACTCGGAGTTGTACACAACTTTTCGGGGCCGCTCTGAAAAAGAAGTGATGCTGGCTTCCAGGGAGTTGCTTAAGCAAAATCAGGATCACTCACGACAATTCAGCGTGAATGCCCGGCGGCTGGCTGAGTTCCTGCAGTCGGTTGAGGCGGAAGAGGCGCTGCTGACACAGCGTCTCCGCGACCGCGAAGGCAAGGCGACTGAAGCCATGCGAGCCAACCGTATCTCTGCCGAGGAAGCGCGTGTTGGGGAAAGACAGTTGTCCGAAGAGTGGCGCGCCCCGCAGCAGAACCAGATTCCTGACTGCATCGAAATCTACGGAGAGTTCTGACACTGTCAGCAGATTCCGAATCATCCCGACACACTCCGAACGAGCCATGGATCGAAAGATTGAGGCGCTTCCAGGACTTCACCTTGGCACACCCGCGCTTGTCCGAGGCGAAAGAGAAGGTGCTAGCTGCGATCCGAGAGTCGGCTTCGAACACACTCGTCATGGTATCTGGCCCGACCGGCGTCGGCAAGACCACCTTGTGCGCCAGGATCGCACAGATTCTTACCCAAGAAGTCTCCGCGGATCTGGAGGCGGATCGCGCGACAATCCCGGTCGTGAGCATCAACGCGGTGTCTCCCGAATCCGGCAATTTCAATTGGCGCGATCATTTCAGGCGGATGCTCTACCAGATCGAGGAGCCGCTGGTGAATTATAAGCGCCTGCCGCCGGGCAACGGCAATCGCTCTACATGTTCGCCCGCTCAGGCAGGCACGGGCCGTGCCGGAGCCGAGTATTGCTTCGCCGTTGAGCAAGCCCTGCGATTTCGCCACCCCAAAGCCGTGTTGATTGATGAGGCGCAGCACTTCGCCAAAGTGAGGTCGGGGCGGAGACTCTTAGATCAACTAGATGTGATCAAGTCCATCGCCGACCGGACCCGGACGATTCACGTATTGTTCGGGACGTACGATCTCCTTGCCTTTCGGAACCTAAACGGACAGCTGAGCCGTCGCAGCATCGACATACACTTTCAGCGGTATCGGGCAGAGGAGGCCGGGGATCGGAGAATCTTTGCCAGTGTGTTGCGATCCTTTGAGCGCCAGCTTCCGTTTCCGGAGCCCCCCGATCTGGTCAAGGATTGGGAGTATATCTATGAACGAACACTCGGCTGCGTGGGCGTTCTTAAGGATTGGCTCATGCGGGCGCTTCCGACTGTCCTGCGGGCTGGCAGGACGGCTTTTGGCCGAAAAGATCTGGAGCCCTATGCCTTGTCCGTCTCGCAATGCGACAGGATGCTTTCCGAGACGTTAGAGGGTGAAATTCGCTTGCGAGAAACGAAGGACATTCGGTTGCGTTTACGTCTTCGTTTGGGTCTGAGCGATGACACAGAATCATCTGCGGCAGTCGCCCGCGAACCTGTTGGGGTAATCTCGGGCAGCCAGAAACCACGAAGGTCGAGAAGGCTGCCAGGCCAGCGTCTTCCGATACGCGACAGAATTGGAACAACTCAGGTCGTCATGCGTGGCGGTTTGCATGTATGAAATCTGGAACCTGAAGATCCCCGAGATTCCGCCCCGGGCACGCCTATATCCGCTGGAGCCAGTCGGCAAAGGAACACCGTTCGTCGAGGGTCTCACGAGCTACATTCTTCGGCTGGCTGATGCGCACACCGTTCCAGTGGGAGCCCTAGTCAGGCACGAACTGGCGCATCTAAGGCCGCCCGCTCAGGCCCGCGGGCCCTGGAAAGATCACCGGCGAAGGTGGACATCGGCGGTTCCGTTGATGTCATATGCCATCAATGGGTTGGAGGAAGGCGCCTCGCGTTGGGTCAGGGCGCTGGAGGCTGCAACTTTACGGAGCGACCTTTCTTGTCTGACACTCCTCCCCATCCGTGAGTTTTTCTGCAGCCGCTATCTATTTCGCGGGGGCAGAGCATGGTGTCAAAGCTGCCTTGAAGAGTGGCGAACAACCGACCGCACAGTTTACGAACCCCTATTATGGAGTCTCAGGCTGGCGAAGGTTTGCCCAAGGCACTGCTGTTATCTGGCGGAGCGATGCCCTTTTTGCCGTCGGACGATGCATCCTTTGACATCGGACTCTCGTCCGGGGTGCTGTTCACGCTGTTACCGTTGGCTCGGTTTGGCGGAGGGCGACCCGTCCACTCAATGCGTATCCCTTAGCCCCACGAAAGACCTTGAGACTCGGAGAACTGAATACCTGGGAGATCTGATCGCCCGTGCGCCCCAACTTGACGGCAGACATTTGCGGCAGAACTTTCTGCACAATCTGCGCAGATGTGTTGAGGAGCTTTTTCAAGGCAATGGGGCAGCGTTTGCACACTTCGTTAATTCCCCACCAAACGCCGTTCGCTACTGGATAAGTGGAACCACAGTGCCGCGCATCAACCGATTTCTCGAAGCATGTGTCCGGCTCGAAGTCCCGCCGGTTGCATTCGTGAGGGGTCCCTCTCAAGACGAGATGTTCAGTTGGCGGTCACTCGCCAGCCGCATCAACCATGATCGGCCTGTTGGACGGTACTGGCCGCGGGAGGACACTCTCCGCGCGCTGGAGCTGGCGGTCAGGGAGCGACCGGCTCCTACGGTCTCGCAGGTGGCCAGGCGTTTGGGCTACAGGGGGACAGAGGGTTTACGCAGAATTGCCCCCGAAATCTGCAAGCAAATCACGACAAATTACGAGAACTCTTTTGCTCCGGAACCTTTTCATAAAGGGCCGCGGCCCCGGATCTGCGAGGTCACCAAAATCGAGACGGCCCTTCGGGAATCGCTCGTCCGACGGACGCCCGAGTCTGTTCCCAAGATTGCCTTCCGGCTCGGATACGCTCAATCAGCACCGGTACTGGCTGAATTTCCCGATCTATGCCGCGCAATTAACGCAAAGCTCGCCGCCAGAAAAAAGAGCAGGCTTACAGCTATGAGGCGACTTATTATCAAAGCATTAGAGGAAAGCCCGCCTCCATCGTTGCGCAAGCTTGCTCACCGTCTGGGCTATCGCGACAAGAAAGTGATCGGGCGGTATTTCCCTGAGCTCCAGACCGCGCTTATCGCGCGTCGCGCGGCCCACAAGCGGAGCAACTTCTGCCGGTTGACATTGAGGCTGCAAAGCATGCTTCGCGAAGATCCGCTGCCCTCTGCTGGTACGGTGGCCCGTAGGTTGGGGTTTTCTATAAATACCCTAAGGAGAAGGTTCCCAGAACCCTATCAGACGATTATTGCAACGAGATTAAGCCAAAAGAAGAACTCATGATCTCCCCGCAATCATCCCCTCCGGGTTCCAAGAGCTTGCCTTAACGACTCACGGCAATCCTAATCTCAGCATCGATCTGGCAACTGCAAGTTAGGCTGACCCGCTGAGGGGGCCACTTTCTTCCAGAGGCATGTTGATTTCTGCTACGTATCGGTTGACCTGGAACCATAAAGTGGCCGCAACGGACAAGTTATGGTTCCAATTACACCAAATGTTCCCTAGAAGGAGTCGAGCGAGGATGAAAATCTCGCACTGCGGAGATGTACACCTCGAGGAAGACCGTTACCTCGAGGATACTACAAAGTGTCTGGAATGGTTCGTCGAGGACTCAATCCGCGCCAATACAAACCTTTTCGTTGTCGATGGGGATCTTACGACGTATAAGACAACGATCAAGGAACGGAATCTCTGGGTGGACTCATTGGTCCGTATGGCCAACCACGCGCCCGTAATCCTGGTCGCAGGAAATCACGGCGCAGAGTTAGAGGGCGACCTGTATGTTTTTGGTCGAGCGAGGGGAAAGCACGCCATTTATCTCTGCACTGATCCGGAGTTCATCGAGCTGGGTGAGGCTGCGGTCGCAGTCTTTCCGTATCCTCGAAAGGCGGCGCTAGCTGGCGAAGATCAGAATTTGCACGAAGCCTTCGCTCGGCAACTCGATGAGTTCAACCAGCACTTTGAACAGCGGCCTAGATCGTACAAGCTTTTCTTCGGTCACTTCGGTGTCGCAGGGGCACGCGTCAGCAGCGGCCAGCCGCTGGTGGGACGATGTGCTGAGTATCCCCTGGACCCGCTACGCGGCTTGCAGGCCCAATACGTGGGACTCAGCCACATTCACCTTCGTCAACAGCTCGCCGCGCGCATCTTTTACGCTGGGTCCCTTTCCCGCTGCGATTACAGTGAGGTTGAGGACAAAGGATACAATCTGGTGACACTGAATGCTCCCGAGCTTCGCTCTGACCTGTCGGACCTGGACGTCGAGTTCAGGGTATCCCCCACGAGGCGGATGGTCGAAGTCCATGCGGTGTGCCGGGATGGAGAGCTCCAACTGCCTGAGCATCTGGATCTGCTCACCTTGAAAGACTCACGCGTAAAAGTCGTGGTGACAGTCTCCAACGGACCTGACCACTTGCTCAGCCGCGAGCAGCAAGACAAGTTGAGGGAAAAGTTATTGGCTGCCTGCCCTGCGGAATTGAAGGTGAAGATTGAGCACGGTGCGGATCTGCCATCGGAGCCTGCCCCTATCGCGGCCGCGCGCTCGGCCGAGGAAAAGCTTCGTGCCTACTGGGCAATGAAAGGCGCTCCACCTGCCGACCGCCAGGAGCGGTCGCTGGCCAAGCTGGCGGAGATCGAGAAGGCAGTACTCTCCACCCAAGAAAGCTGAATAACCCGGTGTTCGTATTTGTACCCACTCCATCTAGTGCTGACGGTAAAATGCGGACGAGCGGGTGCGTGAGGACCAGCCTGTGCCGTCGAAGTCATTTTTCAACAGGTACGTTGAAAACCCTGTGGAAAAGGCGGCGCAAGGTTACGGAAAGATTAAGGATTAGAGCAGTTTTCACCTCTTTGCACCAACCTGTTGCATTTCCATATCTGCTCTGGCTCACCAGGACATTTCTCCCCTCGTTCGCAAGCCAGTCAGAATCATCACGCTGTTTGACTGACAGCACTACTGAGGCTACATAATTCCACAACACGTCATTTGGCTCCGCCCCGCCTGAGGGGCGACCACCTCGTCACCAAGTGACTCTGACACTACCCCCAAGAGGACACATTATGAGATTGCACCATTTACGGCTGCGGGGCATCAGCGAAGCATTCCCAAACGAGGTTTGCGTTGACTTCCACAGTCTCGGTGAAGGGTTGATCGCCCTTGTAGGTGAGAACGGCGCCGGCAAGTCCACGCTGATCGGATCAATCTTCGCGGCTCTGTTCCGCCAACTGCCTGGGCAGAAGCGTTCACTCTATGACTTCGCCACCCATCCCCAGGCGGAAATCGACCTCACTTTCAGTGTCAACGGCGCTCGTTACCGGTCACTGCTTAAGATCGATCCCAAGTCCCGCCAGATGGAGAGCTATCTGTTCAACGGGGATGGAAAACCGCTCACCAACGGCAAGAAGGAGCCCTTCGAAGAGCTTGTCCGCAAATGCGCTGGCACGCCCGAATTCTTTCTCAGCAGCATCTTCTCCAGCCAGAAGCGCACAGGCAACTTTCTCTCCCTCGATCGGAGCGAGCGGAAGGAATTGTTCATCCGCGAGCTGCTGGGCCTGGACCGGCTGAGATTGATCGCGGCCGCAGCCAAGGATAAGGCCGAAGAGGTGGCTAAGAGCACAATCAGCCTGGAAGGCCAGTGCAAAAGCTTGAGAGAGTTGGTGGACGCCGTGGTTGAAGATCCCACAGAAGTTGAGGCTCAGCTTGCGGAGGTGTCATCCCGGCTCGAGAACTTGGAAGCCGAGAAGCGGGCAGCACAACAGCGCGTGCTGGAGCTTCAGGCGAGGGACGCCAATCGGACACCGGTCCTAGTCGAGGTTGAAACCCTGAGACAGCGGCTGCGCAAGACCGATGCCGAGATTGCGGAAACCAACCGCCAGGCCGCAAAGGATGAGAACCTCCTCGCGGGGAAGAAGAATCTCGCTGATTTGAACCAACGAGGTGCGGCACTCGCTACTCGCATCGAGGAACTGCATCGTCAGATTCGGGAGATACAGGGTCTGGAGACGTCCAATCGTGAGACCGAGCGCACTGTCCAGACCCTCGATGCGGAACTCAAGGCCAACCTGGCCGAGCTTGAGCGCCTCCGGGTCGAGCGCGAAGAACTCGCGATCGTGCCTTGCCGGGGCGAAGGCCCTTACGCTTCCTGCCCGAAGATTCGACGCGCCGTCGAAGCCGGCGAGAAGATCCCGGACTTACAGGGAGAGGTTGCGACACTCTCAATCGAAGTGGAAGTCCAGCGTAGCTCGCTGGTCCAGATTGCCACGCCGTCGGCGGAGCTGACTCGGACACTGGAAGGCTGCGAACGCGAGCGCAGGAAAGTCGACCAGGAACGGCAGCGCTACGAGGAATTGCAGGCTATCGAAGCACGCAGGGGGGAGCGGCTGAAGGCCCTGGAGCGACTCAATCAGGCCCGAGCAGAGCTGGCGGAGGAACTGGCGAGGAAGGAATCTACCCTCTCTGAATTCTCGAATTTGGACTCCCAGATGCTGGCTTCACGACGCGAGACTGAAAACGTGGATCGGATGATCATCTCCTGCCGGGGTGAACGTGACAGTCTCATTGCCCGCCAGGCCCAAATCAAACAGCGCCAAGAACAGATCGAGTCGGCACGGACACGCCTAGCCCAGGTCAAAACCGAAACCGGCAAAGCGAGAACCGAACAAGAGGACTTCAACTATCTCGCCCAAGTCTTCGGGCCGGACCAGATCCAGCTTTGCGAGATCCATGCAGCCGGACCGGAGGTTTCTGGCCTGGTCAATGCTCTGCTGGAGGGTTGCTTCGACAACAAGTTCGAAATCCGCTTCAGGACGCAACGCCCTAAGGCGGATGGCCGAGGGATGGTAGACGACTTTGACGTGGAGGTGCGTAATAAGAACCTGGACCGGACTTGCTTGGTGGACGAGCTTTCAGGCGGGCAGTTCGTGCTGGTCAACGAAGCCGTGAATCTGGGCATTGCAATCTACAACATGCGGCAGGGCGAAGGCATTCGGTACGAGACCCTGTTCCGGGACGAAACCGTGGGAGCTCTGGATGCTGCCAACGCTAAGGAGTACGTGGGCATGCTACGCCGCGCCATGGACTTGGGCGGGTTCCACCAAGTGATCTTCATCTGCCACACGCCACTCGTTTGGGAGTTGGCGGATCGGGTGCTTTCGTTTCACGATGGTAGCGTGGTCGCTGGTGACCGGGAGATGGCTGCGGGATAGCTGCGATTCGGGATTTGCGATTCGGGATTTTGACAAGATCCGCTGATGCTGCTTGCGTACAGAATGCAACCCTCAATTACTGGCGAGAGGAGCACCTGCCTTAGCCGGTCGGTCAGCAAAGGGTCTCTTGGGGAAAACACAAAGCCGCCCGTCTAGCGAGGAGGCCGCGGAGGTTGCGCGGTTTCATAGTGGGGGTGTATGTTACGAGTTGGACTGAACATCGAAACCGGATTCTGACCACCCTCTTCCCGCGGAGTGCTACTGCCATGCCGGCTCAAGTCGAGGCATTCGTCCAATTCCTTAGGAAACTCACCCCTCTCATGGAGTCGCCGCCGCTATACCGGTCGCTTGAATTCGGATGCGTTGCGATTAAGCACACCACACAATGGGTCGTGGCTTCGGGAAAGGGTCTTCTTTCCACACAATCACCCCCTCCTGACCGAGCGGAAGTTACGCCTTGGGCGGACCTCGACCGATTGGTTGCCTTCTCTTGGCGGACCCAGGTTGAAAGTCTGAACAATCTCCTCGATCATCTTGCAGAGGGCTGGGTCTTGGATGCTGCTCAGCAAGGCAGGATTCTGCTTTCGGCACCCGGAATGAGTGCTTATTCGTGGCAAATGCCGGCGGTTTACTCTCCAGACACTTCCTGGATTCCCTCAAGCCAATGGAAGCGGTTTTTTGCCCTATATGGGAGAGGGTCAGACCTGTCCACCAGCTTAGATTATGCCGCTTGGGAAGAAATCGAAGCTGGGCTAAGGAAGAAGGAAATCGCAAGCGGCTTCGACGGATTATGCGCTAAACTCGGGCTAGCAGCCCGGCGCGCCAGCCTCGGATCGACTTTTTACCTTGCGGCAGAACTTCCTGCCCGCTTCACAAGTGTGCAGATGGAAACCGGGGGAAACACCCTTGAGGGCAATTTCGAGTACGTTGGGCGCCCTTCAATGGAAATCGAGTGGCTGCCACAGCACGACTTCAAGAGAATACCGGAGAGCTGGCAGCACAGCTCGGATAGGGCCACACACCATTTTTCGATTCCTCTGGATGAACGTGCCGACAAAGTTGAACTGAGGCTTTCCTTTGCCGACATCGATGCCGCCGATACTCACGTCCACACCCTCAAACGGAAAGAGGTCGCCACTCCCCCGCCAAAACAATCCGCCGCAAAGGTCTCATCAATTATTGAGGGAAGGTGGAGGCGAGTGCGGAGCCTTCCTGAAGGCGGCCAAGGTCATCTTTTCATCGTCGAGGACACAACAGGGGAATTCGCTGGCCAACTGGTGCAGAAGCGACTCAAGAATGTTGACGACCAGGACCGAAGGAAAAGATTCGAAGACGAAGTGGCGGTTGTTCGGTCTTTAGATCATCCTAACGTCTTGAGAGTGATGTACAGCGACCTTACCGCTGAGCGTCCGTACTTCATTGCCGAGTTCTGTGAGAGGGGATCACTGCAAGAAACCGGGGCCTTGCGATTCATGGGAAACATCCAGACCACTGCGGCGACGCTTCTTCCGATTATTGATGCGCTCGTCGCAGCACACAACGCAGGTGTAATCCACCGGGATGTGAAGCCGGCGAACATTCTGATCCGTAAGGATGGGACAGCGGTCATTGGCGATTTCGGGATCTGCTTCAAAGAGGGAGAGCGCCACCTCACTTTATCCAACGAGGGCATGGGTTCCCGCAATTTTATTGCGCCAGAAATGGAATCAGGCCAGCACCATTTAGGTAATCCGAGTGAGCTCACGGACGTGTACAGCCTTGGTAAAGTGATTTATTGGATGCTCTCCGGGGGAAAGGAATTTGCACGGGAGGAATTCCGTCCATTGGCAGACTTGCTGAAGGATCAGCGGTTAGGGCACGTCGACGCGCTCCTAACGCAGATGGTAGTTAGAGAACCCGCTAAGCGCCTTCGAAGTCAGGATGTACGGGAAAAGCTACAGGTGACCGTCTCACTGGTGGAAGACGGCGCCGCGCTGCTTGCTCCCTCAACCGGGATCGTTTGTCGTTTCTGCGGGCTGGGTAAGTATCAGCGTTTTGCAGCCTACGACGCGGGAGACCCATCGAAATCCACGGCGTATCCCGAAGGGACCTCGCAGTTGGGACTCTACCCGGTCGCACCTTCGACGAATATTCGGTGCCTCCGCTGTCCGCACTGTGGTCACATAGAGTGGTTTCAATTCGGGGGAATCGAGAATCCATCCTGGTGGGAAAAGTAGTCGGTAGCCAAGCCATCACGTTCGTACGGGCCGTAACCGTGGGCTTTCCAGTTGGCCCGTCGTGAGACGCCCACGTTAAGAAGTGATGGGATCCACAGAATGGAGTGGGGAAAGAATAACAGAACAGGTGGCCTTGCACACGATAATCCACAAGCTTCAGAAAGTCCTAGGCGTCGGAGAGTTAACTAATCTCCGAGCGTCCCTTGTGTCCGAGGCAGTTGCGCGCAATCAAGACGCTTGACATTTCCTTCTGCCTGCGGCGACCTGCGTTTAGCGCGCAGTAAGGCGCTGAGTCACTTGGTTGTGTTACGGCTTAGCTCGAGAGCTGACAAATTGCTCAGTGACGCCGAAGTGCCCACACAGGCGAGTGCTTTGCGCCGCTTGCCCAAAAACCCTCCAGTTCGGCTCGCCGCCGGTGCTTGATTCTACGATGTTGGTTTGAGCAGATTTTGCTGCCGAGAATCAGATGTTTGTGGGCAGAAAGCCCCAGAGCGCACAGAACGCCATGTGGAATCCCGATACTTGTTACCGCCGTGAAAGTCCAGAAAGTAGGTAATGACAAGAATAGACGGTGTAGGACCTTCATAACAGGATCACGGGCTTAACCGCGAATCATGCGGGTGCTGGATTAACACCTGTGGACAGGCTTGCACGGGTTTTTCACGCCCTTCGTCACCCGTTCGTCACCGCATCGTCACCGGGGCTTTGAACGTCCGTTTGCCTTGTTTGCTTCCTCCTAAGACCGCTTGAAGGATCATCGACGGCTTAGCCGTGCATTTCCTACTGCCCATCGAGGCTCCGACAATAGCCCGTTAACGGAGGCAATGTGCAACTTGGTAGACCGAGCTACTGCAAGCCGTGCTGCTTCCGGTAGGCCGGAATCTCACGACCAAGAGCCGCTCGAATCTGCTTGATTTTCTCTGCCAGCACGTCTGGCGTGTAGAAGTAATCCTGTTCCCATTCGTATCCTAGTCTTGAATCACGCAGTTGCGTTTCACGTGCGGCCTGGGTGCGGGCCAATTCTTCCTTGAGAATGGCAGTCATCCGATCCAAAATACTCGTGCGCGACGTCACATCTGCCGCCTTCTCCAGCCTCAGACGGAGGTCTTCAAACTCTAGGATTGCTTGATCACTGCGCATCATGCGCTGAAGCTGCTCGGCCAGCAGCACCTCGCGAAAAGCACCCTTCCGCTTGTCTGCCGACGCGTTAAGAGCGGCCTGACGATAGCTTCGCAGTCCTGTTTCCATCTCGTCGGCGGCCAGTAACAGGTACTTATTGAACACCGGTAGAGTAAACGGGCTGGCATAACGGGCAGCCGTATTGGTACGGTTGCTGAAGTCAGGCACAAAGATGACACGCTCGGGTGCATACGGCCAGTATTCGCTCACTGGTACGCCCCCCGCCTGGATCCCCGGTACCGCCCAGGAGTGCTCGACAACGATCGCGCGCGGCTTCGGCCTCTGAAAGAACAACGGCGCGCCGATAGAGTTCGTGACCCCCATATTAGGGCCCGTGTCCGGGACGAGCCGGATGGCCTTGCTGAAGTGGTCCCAGGCTGTTAAGACGAGATCTTCAGAGCCGGGACCAAACTCGCGCCTGGCTATCGCGCGGAGCAGGTCGTCGAACGCCGGCGCACCGCTCCAACTGCACCAAGCACGGAGCTCAGCGACAAAGTTTGGCTTGAAGCCGTAACTCCAGCTTTCCATGGTGCCGTCGATGCGGTACTTCTCCAGGGCCTCGTAGCGCGCGTGCCATTGGTAGGGGAACGGCAGGTATGGAAAGGTGCCATACTGCCAGCTCGCGAAGGTGTCTGCTTTGGCAAACACTTTCATGCCGCGCTTGCGAGCTTCATCGATTTGTGCCGCGGCAACTTCCGCGGGGCCGACTTCGTTGATGGAGTAGTCCTTCAGGTACCCGCGCTCGCCATCCCGCTCCAAGCCTTTCCCGTTCTCCCAGGTGACCAACGGGGTCACATCCTGAGAGTAAGAGCGGATCACACAGCGCTTCAGGTCCACAGCGCTGGGTCGAAAATCGATGTTGTAATCCCAGGCAAGCACCTCGATGGCGGGGTTGATCCTGTGGATCTCCTCGGCGGCGATGTTGACGCCGCGCGCCCAGTGGTCCACCCAGTCGCGGATGTCATTGCGGTCCCAGTCCGGCCAGTTGTCATACTCGAATCCCTCAATCAGTAAGACGTAGCCTCGGATCTCGGGGAATTGCGTCACGATGTCGCGCACCAGTTTGCGCAGGGCTGCTTCGTTCTCGGGTGTGCCGTCAAGGTGGTGCATGATGGGGCAGTAAACATCCAACCCATAGCGTGCGGCGCGGCGGATCAAGTCGTGCATCCTGGCCGGATCCTGCCGCCGCATCCTGTAGTCAGAGGACACATCCTCAATGGCACCATTGGGGTTGGCGTACGCCGAGGCGTAAATGGAGTCGAAGCCGTAATGAGACAGCAGCGAGAGGTATCGATCTGGCCACTCCATCCAACCGAGACCGGAAAGTGTCATTCGGGCATCGAATAGGCTCCTCCGCACGATGTTGAGGTTTTTCGGGAGAAATGGCCCCTCGCGCAGATTCATGCGGGCCTCGAGGTTGTAAAGGCCGTACATGGCACCACGCTCGTCGAAACCGCACACGGCGATCCGACCCGGCGTGACCATGATCTGGTAGTCTCTGCGCTTCTGAAGCTCGGCACTACAGCCGGGCAGTTGCTCGCGGCTCCCAGCAATGATAGCCCTGGCATGCGTTGGCCAGTCTTCGAGGGAAGTCCTCATGTCCAGTGCCACTCGAACCTGCATGCCGCGCCCTAGGTAGTCACGGAAGTCCTCTGCTGCCTGCCTCAGCACCAGACCGGCTTTTGCTGGGATTAAGATTGTCCAACCCTCAGCTGGCAGGGCCATTTCAGAACTGGAGGGTCTCGCCGCAGGGTTGCGGCGCATTGGCTCTTGCCAGTTCTTGAGAACCTCGAGGAAGTCATACGGCTGCTCGATGGGCAACACAGGGAGCGCCTTGGCAGCGAAGGCAGCCCAGGTTATCTGGGCATCGGAACAAAGGCTGGCCTGAACCCATAAGAACGGGAGTACGAGGATTACAATTCGAAGTCTATTGTGCATACGATCAGTCTCCGCGCAAGGTTTCGAATGTGTAACGTTGATCAGGTCTCCCCGAGTCATTCTGGTGTGTGTTTTGCTTTGCAGACCGGCCAATGAAACTCCCCTCGTGCCATAGCCTGTTCTCAGCGCAAGTCTGGTTACAGCTCGATCAACCTCATGTGGTTCTTCGATAGGTGTTCGATGCCGGTCTTCGTCACGCGCACACCGTTTTCCCAACGTAAGCCGAAGTCCTCGGCGCAGAAGAACGTGTCCACCTGGAAAGTCATATTCGGCTTAAGCGTATACGTGGAAGCGGATTCCATCCAGGGCCGCTCTACCTCCATCATTCCGATCCCATGGCAGGGCCCGTAAAGCATGTACTTCTCGAAACCCTCTTGTTTGACCCAGGCCTCGTAATCTCTGACGACCTCAGCCGCTGGCTTGCCACCCTTAATCAGCTCCAGGGTCTTCCGATGCGCCTCCAGGCCAAACTCCACCAGCCGCTTCTTCCGGGCCGACAAGGGGCCAATCGAAACTGGCAATCCTATGCTGGAAGAATACCCCCCCACGCGTGCTCCGATGTTGAGCTGAATGACCTCTCCCTTCTTGATTTTGTTGTGGGTGGGGCGCGAGATAGCGTTATTCGTCGCCGGGCCGCAGAAGCAGTACAGGGCATGGCCCTCGTACTCGCCCCCGCCCTTATAGATCTCCCGCTGCGCGATCCCAATCACCTGAAGCTCGGTCATGCCCGGCTTGATCTCTGCCAAGATGGCGTCAATGGCCTTCCCGCTGATCGCAAACGCCTTCTTCATGAGCGCAATTTCGTTATCGCTCTTGATGATGCGCAGATCGACAAGCGTGTCGTCAGCTTTCACCAGCTCCACCCCCGCAAAGTCCCGCTGCAGGCTTGTGTAAACCGGCAACGTCATCACCGAATAGCCCACCAGCCCCAAGCTCCGAAGCTGCTGACCGGGCATGGCACGCTCGACAACCTGCTTATAGGAGGCCACGGAGATGCCCGGATACTGCGGCTCCGCCGACTCCCGGTACTCCACCATCTTCTCAATGTTCGGGATCTTGCTACGACCCCGGGCATAGGTCTCGCTCTCCGGGCCGATGAGCAAAACCGGCTCGCCCTCAGCAGGGACGAACACACCCCCAGCTTCGAAGGTAGGCCAGTACTCGGAAAGATACCGCACGTTGGCGAAATCTGACTCATTCCCATGCACCAGGGCAGCATCCAGCCTGGCGGACCGGATGTTCTCTTGGAAACGTTTAATCCTACTGTGGAATTCGCTATCAGGAATGCAATTCACCATAAACCTCCGCTATCTGAAGGGCTTGGAAGAACCCGGCTCCACGGTCGTGGAGCATTTCGAGTAAACGGTCCATTTGCTCAGCGGCATACGCGCCGCAGTTCTTAACGATAAAGGGATCAGGCCTCACAAAACCTTCTCCGTAATGAATCTCGCCTTGAGGCATCGGATGCAGCTCCCAAGGATGAAAGTAGAAACAGAGGAATGGCTCAATCCCCCGCTCCAGGCAATACGCCGCATAGCCATCGACATGCTGCATCAAAGCCCCCGCTCCCACGGTCCGGAAAAGTGGCCATTGATCCATATCGCGTCCATAAGGATCCTTTGATTCCATCGAGAGGTCGGCGAAGTTTGGCAATTCTACGAGCTTCAGCGTACCCTCCTTTGTCCAGTCATCGGGGCTCGGGTGGTACGGGGAAAGGCGCTCACGATAAAAATACATAGGGTAGCTGGCGTCGGCCACGTAACCCAATTTCTCCAAGGCGTTGACAACTGCCGTTGAGCCAAATAGCCGCGGTGCGCGGAAGGAGACGGGACGAAGCCCGGCAATTTCCTCCACCATTGTGGTCGCGACTCGCAGCCGGTTCTCCACTTCCTCGGGGAGAAGGGGACAAACCCCCGGGATGTCAAATAGCGGGTCACCGACGGTTTCGTGATACACGCTGTGGCAACCCACCTCATGACCACTGTCGAGCACACGTCGAACCACCTCGGGGCTCTTACGTGCAGCATCCCCCGTAAAGAAAAAGGTCGCCGTGATCCCATGTCGTTTCAGCAAATCCAGGATCTTTGGCGTGCCTTGGACAAGCCCTTCGTAATACGGCGTCCAACTCCCAACATCGGTTTCGCAGTCGAACCCCAACACTACACGCATCATGTGTTGCCCTCACTTTTGTATCCCACATTGATTACAGCAGCGGCGTCAATTCAATCGACTTCAAGTACATCAGATTGTGGCCGACCCTGCTTGCCGGTCTGATGGTCAACTTGCATTGGCCAGCTTCGGAGAGATCCACAATACCAATATTAAAGGTTTGGTAGTGATAAGGCCTAAGTGAGTGCTCGAAGGGGCCGTCGATGGCGAAGTAACGGGTTTCAAACACCGTGTCTTCAAGCGACGCCGAACCCACCGAGACCCGATACTTCGTTCC
>Ga0187784_10001543_pt1 | contig 18339 bp, 10 predicted proteins | sample 1015_SJ02_MP15_2_FD_132964 | JGI IMG/M metagenome (GOLD analysis project Ga0187784, IMG submission 132964) | Tropical peat soil microbial communities from peatlands in Department of Meta, Colombia - 1015_SJ02_MP15_20_MG | ecosystem: Environmental > Terrestrial > Soil > Wetlands > Peat | place...
CTGGCTGGCGATCTTGTTGATGTCCGATTGAACGTCCAGCAGGTCGAAGGCGGGATCTAAATCACCCGCAGTAATGGGCCCGATCTGGTTGCCCATAAAGGAAAGGGGAAGGCTGGCGAAGGTCAGATTGGACGCTGGGTTCGTGACGGTTTCGTTCTCTTCCGTGGGCTGGCACTCGTTCGTACCCGGCGGAGTAGAGGAAGGGCAAGGAGCCAATGTCGATCCCCAGTAGGGTTGCGGGTCGGCAAGAACCGGCACGTAGGCATTGGACCGGGGAAGAGTGGTGGAGCCATACGCTAAATCGGGATGCTCAACCCACTGCGTGGCCCCCGACTGGCCTGAGATCATGGCGATCGCGTTGGGGGTCGAGGGCCCGATCACGGTATCAAAGAAGTTGTCGAAAAGCGTAAAGCGATCGGCATACATCCAAAGAAATGGAACCGTGTCGCAGTCGATATGGCTGACCACCAACTCGCCCATCTGCGCTTGCTTCTCGGTGGGTGCCGGGCCAGTATAGGTGGTTCCATCCGCGCTCAACGTCCCTGACAGCGCTTCCTCCGTGACCGCATAGCGGTCATTTTGGGCCACCCAACTCGAATTGAAGTCCGACTTTGCATCCATGGCGGTGTGGCCATGGTTCACCGACTGCGTGTCTTCCGGGTAGAGCAGAACCGTGTTGCCGTTAACGTCGGTGATCGACTGTGGAATCAAGAAGGGAGAGATAGTGCCGACGGTTCCATCGGTCAAGACCAGGGGTTGAACAAAGCCCGGCGTCTGGTTGGCGGGCTGGGAAAACAGGCCAACGGCCCCGGGGTAAGTGCCGTAGTAGAAGTCAAAGGACCGGTTCTCCTGAAATAGAACAAAAACGTACTTGATCCTGTGGCGGAGGAGGTCGAGTTTCTGCCCGTGAGTGAGGAAGGGCTGGTCCTCTGCCCTAGGTGTGAACCTGGCAACCAAATCGCTGGATCGCGGTTGGATAACGACAAGGGGTTTCGTGTCGTTACCTTGTTTTTTTTTCGTCTCTTGAGCCATAGCGGCAAGTGGCTGAAGCATGAGCGCAGCCACCATCAATAAACCGCAGATAGCTTTGCGCAATTGCCTTCTATGCATAGTTGCTCCTCCCATGATTTGAGTTTTTTGAAGCATACGCCTCTTGCCACCGCTCCCGGATTCCCAGAGCGAGGGCAATTCGGCACCCGAACGCTGTCTGTTTGCAATGTGACAGAACTGGGCACGCGGCGCGGTTGCTGGTCCCGCTACGTGCCCAATGTTGGTTGTACGGGGGTTGAATGACACGGATATGATGGAATGGTAAAGGGTATATGAATTGTGTATCTGTAACCGAAAATTAACAATCGCGCCCTTCCTGGCCAAGACGCACACCGGCCCCGCCGCGATGCGGGCAACCCCTTGTTAAGGTCGGAGTTCCGGTTCCCCAGTGGCGGTGGAAAAACGTAGCTTGGGAGGCAAACGGCCCGTGCGATTCCTCGTTTCCCTCGGAACCACAGGCCATGGTCCCTCAGTATCCTGCTAGAACGTAAATCGGATCGAAAACTGAAACACGCGGGGAAGGCCGTCGGGACTAATTTCTTGCAAGGTGCCAAAATTGCCCGGGCCCGAGTTGGGCACCAAGTAGCAGGTTTGGTTCAGAGTTGCGCCGTCCCCGCAATTGCTCCCAATCGGGTTGTATTGCAGTTGGTTGATCCCGTCGCCGTTCTGCACGTAATAGTTGGCGTGATTGAACAAATTGAATACTTCGGTTCGGAACTCCAGTTCCTTGCCTTCCCGGAACTCGAAACTGCGAGCCAGCCCCAGGTCGACTCTCTCGAGCCACGGGCCGTAGAAGGAATTCAAGCCGATCCCCGGTGTCGGGCCGCCGCCATTGATACCCGCCGCGGTATTCGCGGTGTCTTGGTTAAACGCGGTATCGTTCAGGTTTCCATTGGCGCCGTCGCAATTGTTGAATGAGAGGGTCGAACTGGTGCACGCGGGACTCAACATCGCCGCGTACGGACGACCGGAAGAGAACTCCATGACACTGCTCAGCCTCCAGCCGGAGAGCAGAGCGTGCCCTGCACCCGAACGGGTCAGTCTTTCCAGGCTTGGCGCGTAGACGCCCGCCAAGCTAAAGCGATGCCGCTGGTCGAGAAGAGAAGGAGCGTGGGTATTACTGAAGTCGAACTGATTATTGAAGTCCATGCCGTCGAGCATCATGCTCTTGGCGAAGGTATAAGAAAATTGCAGGGAAAGGCCCTTGGGCATGCGGCGCTGCAACTGCGCGAAGAAGGAGTTGTACTGATTCTGCGCGGGGCTGATCAGCTCGTTGATCTGGCCCAGGTTCGGGTTGATGCGGCCTTCGGTCAGCAGGCCATTGTCCATGTTCGGTAGGGTCACAGTCGGCCCGCTGCACGGCGCCGTGGTGGTACCGGGAGGACACACGATGTACATCGTCGTGCCCTGCAACGGATTCAGGTTCAAGTCATACGCCGAGCCTGAAAGGATGTGCACCCCATGGTTCCACATGGTGCCGATACTCAGGGTTGTATTCTCGAAAATTTCGCGCTCGATTTGTAGGCTCGCCTGCAAAATATACGGCACCCTAAACTGCGGTGATACCAGGGAAATGTCCGGCGAAGCCTGGAACAGGGGGGAACTAGCAGGAAGAATATTCGGGAATGTCGGTAGTTGCTGGTTGGGCGGGCCAGCGGTGTAACTAATACTTACCGAAGATTGCTGGGAAGCCAGCCCATTCGAGATCACGGCGTTCCGGTAGTTCAGGCCGTTCATGTTCGTGTAGAACTGACCGAATCCTCCCCGGACTACCGTTTTCGACGTGGGCTGCCAGGCAAATCCGAAGCGGGGCGCCAAGCGCAGAAACTGATTCGGATATTGTCTAGTCAGCGGAAAGGCGGGATTTTCCACCGGCTGCGGGTAAACCTGGAAGTCCTCACGCAAGCCCATTTCCAGCGTCAACTGTGGGATTGCCCGAAAGGAGTCCTGCACGTAGAATCCGTAATAAGGCACGGCGAAAGAAAAAGTCGGCTTTCCCGTAGCTTGGCTGAAAACGTCATATTCTCCTAACGCGAGATCTTCCAGATTCGAAAACTCATAACTGCCGAGGGGCGAGCCGAAGTCGACCGCGGCGTTCGGATCCGCGCCTCCGTCGTCGGTGTCCGCATCCCACGCGCGGCTGATCTCAAAACCGAATTGCAAGGTGTGCTTACCAATCACGTAGTCCAGGCGCTCGGCAAGTGAATACTGCCGCTCAAAAACTCTTCCCACAGAGAAAGCGGCGTTGCCCAGAGTGAACGGGGCAGGACTATCTAAAATCACCGTGGGCATGTTTGGAGCCAAACCGGTCGGCGTCGCGACTTCATTATCCTGGGAAGTGCCGGCATGGAATTCGTTGAGCAAGTTAGACGAGAATGAGTGCGTCCATCCCAGACTGGCTTGGAAGGTATGCACATTCGAGTTGGCCAACGTTTGCATCCCGTAATCGCCGACTGTAGGGTCAGTGATGACGCCTCCTGGCGAGTTGAACCGGTTTACATTCAAGCTGAGAAACAAGCTGTCACGGGAACCGGCCTGATAGTCCAGCCGCGGCGTAAACACCATGTCGTTGCGCTTTCGTGCTTTCCTGCCAAGGTTGGAGTTCAACGCGTTTAGAGTATTCGATACTTGCTGAAGGTACGCCGGGTTACTTGGGTCAGGGGAGGTGTCGCTGCCGGGCAGCGGCATAGGCCCGTTCGGCGGCGGCAGAGCCGTCCCGGCCGGAATGCCAAAGTTGGTGGTCAAAAAAGCAGACAAGTTCGCTGGCGTCGTCGCCAGCGCCTGGTTGATGACGGAAATCGGATTGTTCCGCAGTTGCTGCTCATAGTCCACGAACAACCATAAATGGCCCTTTTGGATAGGGCCGCCTAATCCGGCGCCGAACTGTTGCAAAGCATCGAGGGGTTTGGGGAGGCCGCTGGCTTTGTCGAGGGTGTCGTTGGCTCCCGTTGCGGAATTGCGGTCGTAATAGAATGTGCTGCCGTGGAACGCATTGCTTCCCGAACGGGTCACGGCATTGACGAAGCCCGCTCCACCTCCATAGACGGCCGAGTAAGGGCTTATCGAGACTTGAAACTCTTGAATGGCGTCCTCACCATACAGGTAAGGGATGCGGTAACGTCCTAGAATGTCCGCGAAGTAGTTGTTCGTAGCATTGGTTCCGTCGACGGTGAACGCATTGGAACCATTTCCATTGGCATAACCGGAGTCTTCCCCACCCTGCTGTCCGGCAATGCTTACCAGTCCCGTGTCGCCGTCATAGCTCGTGTTCGGCGAAAGCATCGTAAAATCAGTGTAACGACGTCCGTTGAGTGGTAATTGCCCGGTAAGCGACCGTCCCAGCACCAGGCTGGCCGAGGATTCTGCCGGCCTTAGCAGCGGCGTCGTTCCGGTTACCTTAACTGTGTCCGCGCCGGCTCCTACCTGTAGCTCAATGTCCTGCACTGTAGTGTTTCCAACCAGCACTCGCACCAGGACCTGGACATTGCGAAAGCCCTTGGAACTTGCCGTGATCGAGTAGTTTCCCGGCATGACGGCCGGGAACCCATAAAGTCCGGCATGGTTGGTTTTCGCAGACTGTTGGACGCCCGTCGCAAGGTTCTGTACGACCACTGACGCCCCGGGTACCACCGCTCCGCTCTGGTCGGAGACCCGTCCCTTGAGCGAGCCCGTCAGTACCACATTCTGGGCGCTGAGCAATGCGCAGCTCGCGAACACAACAAGAACGCTGCATGCTGCCCAGCCAATGGCAAAGCGAAGAGTTATGCTGCTGAGTCGATCGACGAATTGTTTTCTCATCTTGTTTCCCACCGGGAAATCCCTCGAACTGCTTGCCCCCTTGGTAAGGAAGGGTCAGGGGGTGGTTTGCGTCACGCTTGCTCTACCACACACCACCCCTGGCTCCCTTCTCAAGCGAGGAGAGGAATGCTACTTTCCGCCTCCGCCGATCGGCGTCGAGCTCTCAACAGGAGGAACGGTTCGCGGTTGTAAATTGGCTCGATAGCGTTCGAGAAGTTGTGACCGATTGGCGCGAAGGTCCAGCCCAGTGGGAGTCGAGGGGTAGGGCTGAGAACCTTTCAAGCCTTGCCACAAAATGCGATTAAACTGCTTGCCGTCCACGTGATCCTCGACCGAGAAATCCATTCCCTTGGTGACCTCGGCCCAGTACGCTGCATTGTGGTTCGGGTAAAGAGCGGTTACTCCTTCGCAAGTCGAGGAAGGCAGCAGAGTGACGCTGGTGCCACACAGTAAACCTGAGGGGGTGGCGTTGAAGGTCCACTCCTTCTGCCTGGGATCGAACACATCCGCCATGGGCAGGGCCAAGGAATCATTCAGGTTCTGGTGTTCTGTCCCCAGGATGTCCTCGATGGTGCGAAACATGCTCAGAGTGGTGTACGGCGTGGAAACCACGGCTCCCTGCTTCACGTAAGGCCCCACAATGAAGGCGATGCTGCGATGTGCATCCACATGGTCGCCGCCGTCTTGCGCATCGTCTTCGATAGAGAAAATGAGCGTGTCATCCCTGTATGGGCTGTTGGCGATCGTCTGCACCACCAGCCCCACGGCATAGTCATTGTCTGCTTCATCCAGCTCCGGCGTATTGACTCCCGCTATCGCTATACTGTAATTGCCGGTATGGTCGTGGGGGAGTCGCAGCAGGGTCAGGTTCTGGAGTCCGATGGCGTTCAAATCTCGCAGCCACTCGTTGAAGCGGTAGTAATCTGGGAAGGTCATGTCGAATCCCCGGAAATACGGATCCGTATAGGGGCGAAGAGCTGGGCTGGTTGAGTAGGCCACGGTGAGGTTGTCCGCGAACGGCGTCGGGTCTTCCGGAATGCTGTATTGCGGGGCCGCCGAAAGGTTGTAGCGAGCCTCGTCGATGAAGAATCCATAGTTGCGCACTGTGAGCCCAGCGCGCAGAGCTCCATCCCACAGAAATCCGGCTCCTACCTGGGCTTCCGGTCCGTCCGGCGCCGCCGTGTCCATCGTGCCCGGCAGCACATTAGGGTCGTCGGGAGTAAGGGGGTTGGCCGCCAGTCGCTGCGTGAGCGTGGGGTAGCCGACATTAACGTTGCGGTTGGTGCCCTCCGAGTCGTAACTCAAACCCCGACCTGCGTATTCCACCGAGGTTTGCCGCTCCACCACGTCGGTGGCATGAGCCGCCGTCGACCAGGGCCAGCCATCCATACTGACTTCGCTGGTATCGTAGAAGTTGTCGAGGTCCACGAACTGGCTGGCAAGGTTGTGCAGATTGGGCGTGACAGCACTTCCGAATTCCGTGATGCTGGGGTCGCCGTTGCCCACTCCTAAGTCTCCCAGTATCTGGTCGTAGGTCCGGTTCTCCTTGATAATGTAAATGATGTGGTGGATGTGGCTGCGGAGAAACGCCATCGTATCCGCGGCTTCGTTGCTGAGCTGGCGGCTGAAGTTGTTGTTGGCCGCCACTTGCTGCGTGAGGGCCGCAAGCTCTCCCGGCGTAGGAGTCGGGAAGCTCTGAAGTCCCGCTTTGATTAGTTGCAGATCGTACTGATTGCTGGCGCCGCACGCTACCGAGGTTGGCGTATCGCCTACGTGGCAATATTCGGGGTTGGATCCAGTCGGTGATTTGTCATTCACTACGTACATGTATCTGCCGTCGTTGCTGAAGCTGACCGAGTTGGGATACCAGCCGGTCGGGATCAGCCCGATCACTTGTTCGCCAACCGGTCCGGATCCGCCAAACGGTCCGGGTCGGCCAGACGATCCCGATTCCCCAAGCTGAACCACTGCTACCTCGTTCATCCAGCCGTTGGTCACGTACAGCGATCCCCCGTCCGGCGAAACCACGACGCTATTCGTATTGCTGCCCTTCAACCCAGAAACGGAATTCGGAAGCAGCCCGTTGGGCGCGGTGACTGGAATGTTCTCAACTAACGTGTTGGAATGCGTGTCGATGACGGCTACGGAATCGCTAACGTCTTGGGCTGCGTAAAGCGTGGATTGGCTCGCATTCAGGGCCATCTTATTCGGCTGCCCCGGCAGGGGGATGCGAGTCGTCAGGGTTGGTGCCAGGGCGTTGGAAATATCGACGACGTCGATCTCCCGGTCGCGTATGCTCGAGATATAGGCCGTGTTGTTGCCTTTGATGGCTACCCAGAACGGATACTCCCCGCCTGGCACGCCGGTGAGGGCAGGGTTGATGATGCCGGGACGCAGGTCGAGTTCCGCGACTTTGCTCCAAACGCCTCCGGACTGCGTAAGGACGCTGATGGAATCGTTGTAATAGTTGGCCACCACCAGCTTGGTGCCATCCTCGCTGATGGCGATTCCCGCCGCCTGCGGCTCCACTTCAAGGCCGACGCCACCAAGATTCGCGGGAGGCACGGCTCCAGCAAGGTGCCCAAGCTTAACCGGACTCGTCGCCGACTCCGCCCACATCCCATTCGTTCCGAGCACGAAGATATGGACGTTGTCGTCCGCGCCGCCCGACACGTAAAACGCCGTCCCCGACGGATCAAAGGCGATGCCGTAGTACGTGTTGTGAACGCTTAGGGCCTGCTTCTGCACAGGCCCGTAGTGTGAAATGTCGTACACAAAGACCCATTGGGTTGAATCTGTGGGGTTGGTTGTGTCCGAAGAGGTCCTCACCAAATTGTAACCACTGATCAAAACGAGCAGCGTTTTGCCATCCGGACTTACCACACTCGTGGCCGCTTGACCAGCCAGGTAAGTGGGATTATCACTGAGTCCGGGATTCAGCGGCACAAACGCCGCGTTTGTGGGGGCTAATGGGGTGATCTGCTGGCCGGTGTTGGGAATCACTTGTTGTCCATAACACAGTGATCCCAACCCGGATACAAGCACCGCCAAAAGCAAAGCGTATTTCGTATTGTGACTCGATTTCATTGGCATCCTCCAAAGCAGAAAGATTTACGACCTCGCGAATGCACCCTCCTCACCAAGCCTGGGCTGCACCCGCGCTCAAACAAATGAGCCCACGGAGGCCCTTTCGTTTCCTTACGTTCAGGGAACGCAGCCTTTGGGGCCTTCTACGCCAAGCTGGCCGGAATGAAATGTGCCCCAAGACCGCGACGATCGGGGACATTTAAACAGCTCTCAGTTACCTGGAGATTAGATGTCGGTGAATTTCTTGCGAAAAACAAACTGTGCTCTGTCGCTACGATGCTTTGCTTTTTCATCCTGCTCATCATCGCCATGATCTTTGGCGCGGTGAGTTCGGATCATGTTCAGGCGGTGGGCCTTATGCAACGGCTTGCTACCACGCGCCCACACCTCGAAAGCACGCCGGTTGATCCTACGACCGCCCCGCTGTGGTCGAAGCCGTCGGGCATGTCAACACTTTCCGCCGCGCAGGCCAAAGGGAAGGCATTCGCGGAGGCCTTCCAGCTCTACGAAAAGCTTTTGCCGCGAATCGTCTTTGGCTTACAGAACTTTGAATTGTGGCTGTACTGTGAAAAGCGGCTTCTGCAAGCCAGAGGTCTGCTTTCGAACGCACAGTGCCGTGATGCAACCCTTACTCCCGATCCGGATACGGCGCGGTATGTTGACGAACTGAACGATCGGCTTATGGAAGTCGAGGAGTTGAGGAGTCGAGTTCTCGATTCCTCAACTCCGTGACTTTTCTGCCGCGGCAACGATGCGGTTAAGTTCGGCTAAAACCTTTGGGGCCAACGGTGATTCGGGCGAGCTTTTCAGGATGGTCTTGACCCGGTCAGCAGCCACATCAACGGCATCCCGGCCGCCTTGCTCGACCCAAGCTCCAGAGCTCAGGCGACTCGCAAGCTTGGAATGCCGGAACTCTCGCCGTAAATACTTCAGCGTGTGAGGTTGCTCGAGGAAATGATGCTGGGGGCCGACCGCCGCGATCACTTCCAAAGCAAGAGTGTCATTGTTGACGCTGATCCCTTCCACGAATCGGAAAAGCCGTTCATAAATGTCGTCATCAATGACCAATTGCTGCAGACTGGCGGTACCAACCGACGCCAAACTTCCCGCACCTCCATTCAAGGACGCGCCACCTAATACCGCTGCATATCCGGTGAGAAGCTTTTCAACGGCGGCCTGTTCGTCACATACATGCGAGTCCGTCGTGAGCCCGTTGCTGGCGGTGGGAAGACGGTAGCTCCTCCCGATGTCCACGCTGGCGGCGGCCAGTAAACCACATTCTGTATAGCCATTCGAGGCAATGCTGGTCGTCATATCAAGCACAAAAGGGAAGCCGGCGTAGAGGATTTTGGCGCCAGGCCGGACGAGTTGTGCCACGGCGATGGCGGCAAGGATCTCGGCATTCATGATGACGAGCGTCCCAGCCAGTGTAATGGGCGCCGTAGCCCCCGTGACCGGTGAAGAATTGAGCAAAACGGGCAAGTCGTGTTCAACCGCCTCCAGGAGAACGTCCATCTGGCTCTCGGAAAATATGAGCGGGCTATTACACGAACAAAAAGCGATGACCCTTGGCCCTCGCCGGTCGCCAATGGCCGAGAGCATTTGGGCTATCCACTTGACACTCCGCCCCGAGTAGGGGGCCATGAGAATCGGCTTCGTGGAGAGCCTGAGCATCGCCTCTGCCGCGCGAAGGTCACGTGTCTGGAGTGGCACATCCCAGGGATATAGTCCCGAGACCAGACACTGATTCGGCAAGGCATCGGCCACTCTGACCCAAGCTTTCAGATCCTGGACGGTCACTTGCCGGCGTTCTTTCCCTCGGTAATCGACAATCCAGTCGAGGGAGATTACGGGCCGGGCTCGGGGCGGGCAATCGTAGCCCAGCCGCACGTCTTTCGAGAGATCTTGACCGGTGACCAGAAACTCCGAAGGTGCGGTTCGCAAGGCCCTCTCTACCAGCCCCGCCGGGATCTTCACCTGATGAGAAACCGGATCGACGGCAGCTCCTGCCTCCGCCAGTAGGGACAGAGCTTTTTCATGATGGATCAGAATGCCAACCTCTTGCAGGACGGTGAGCGAGCCTTGGTGGACAGACGCGATCTCGTCGTCAGACAGAACTCGAGCCTTTATTCGCTTTGGTTTTTCGTCACTCATTACGACTACTCCCGAGTTGAAATGGCCGAGTGGAGGGCGAGTCGGTAATGTACAGGCTGCGAAACTTGATGGCTGGATCTCCGCCGTCTGCGTGTGTCTCTCATGAAGCTCAAATCGAGAGAAGGACCACGGCGACAAGTCCGCAGAGCACACCGACCCCCTGTAGGGCAGTAATCGACTCGTGGAGAACGAAAGGACTGAGAATTACCACAATGACAGGATAGAGAGCGCTCAGAGGGCCGACGATGGAAGCCTTGCCTCCGCTCTTCATAGCGGCAAACAGTCCCAAGCAACCCAGGGCGCACAATAAGCCAGCGAGGAACCCGTAAGTCGCAGAACGGAGAGAGTGATGGTACAACTCCCTGCCGGGATATATGAAGGGCATAAAAAGCAAAAATCCTACTGTTCGCCAGACCAATGTCGATTCTGCCGAAATATAATTGGTGGTCAGCTTTTGAAAGACTGCCGTGAGCCCCCACAAGATGAGTACCACGATCACGATCCAGAGCCATGGCGCAATGTGCATCACGTGTTTTCCCTCAGTGAGAAAAGATGAAGAAAGCTGCCGTGGCAAAACCCAGGCCGACCACTTGCACCCAGGTGAGCCGCTCCCGCAAGAAGGCAAGCGCAACCAGGACCGTAACAACAGGATACATGCCCGTTGCCGTCGTGATCACGGAGGCGTTTCCCCCGCTGCGAAACGCCGCGAAGAACCCCAGGGAGCCGGCCGCCGAGAACACGCCTGCCGTAAGTCCGTAGAAAATCCCCATCCGGTTTTTCTCGAGCTTGAAGCCCCTTCTGGCCAGTACTGCTAAAACTATCGGGACACTCCCCAGTGTGAACAAGACCTGCATACCGCCAGCCGAGATCTCGTTTGAACCTAGCTTGGAGAGCAGAGCATAGGGGCCCCAACAGGCAAAACAGAAGAGCAACCACCAGAACCATCCGGACACAAATGTTCTCCTTTGTTAAGAAAAAGTACAACACTAGACTGGACCACTAGCGAGATTTGAGGTCACGACTTCCGGGGGCAGGCAACTTCGCGCTCGCGTCATCGATGACCAGCACCCAATCGTTTGAATCGGGTGGTGTAAACTTTTCCGTTCCAGAATTCGCAAAACTTCCGATCAGGGTCGCAGCCCCTGAGGAGGGATTGTACCACCAGCAGATGGCTTGGTTAGCGGCGCTTGTAATCTTGCTCATGTCCACCGTCAACGTGGCCGCATTGCCGTTCGGGATATAGGCGATGATGGTCTGGCCGTCGCGGGTTCGCGAGGTTACCGTCAGGGTCGCGCCTGAACCGTAACCATCCCTCACCACCGTATGGGTGATATCGGGCTCCATCATCCAGTGCTCGCGGCTGCGGAAGAGTTGCCCAAGGCGCTGCTGATCAAATGAGGGCGGAGCATCAATATCGGTTTGCCAGGTCGTGCCGCGGGGCTCACAGCAAGTGGCATTGAAAGGCCATATGCTACTGCTGCCGAAAAGCCTTCCCAAATAAGCTCCTCCAAGAACCTCCGTGTATCCCTCCTGGCGCAATTGCTGGTTGTTGTAAGGAGCTTCATTCGGTTCCGTCTCGTAAGGATCTTCCATGCTGAAGAATGGAACGAAGGGGTCCGCTCTCCTTTCGATCGCAATCTGGGAAACAATAATATCAATCTCCAATGCGAAGGTTTTAGACGGCAATCCCTTCGGGTAGATGGTACCAAGCGTGATCCACCCATTCGGATTCTTCAAGCCTCGAGTAAAAGGCAACCAGTTGGTGGCGCTCGCTTCACCCCAATTGTCGCTGGTCGCCTCGATAGCCATCAGGTGCACCGGGTCCGCGGACATGATGCCCAGAGCAATATCGTTCAGCTTGTTTGCAAGCACAGTGCCGCAAAGGCTGAAATTCCCATCTCCACCCATCAGCCAGATAATGTTGGAGTAGGACTTGTAACGATTGCCCAGGAATGCGCCATAAGCTTTCAGGGTGTCGTCGGAGCTTGACGCCATTGTGGCGTAGTACGGAATATCACATTTGTTGAATGAGGCGGTGAAACCCGTTCCCGCCAGGACCGTGATACCATGAGCCGCCGCCCTTCGCAACACATAGTCCACGTGAGCCCAATATGCGGGGGCGCTGCTCATCCCGGTAAAGTCGGTCCCGCCGTTCCAAGGGTTGTCGCCGGAGGCGTCGTTTTCGGTTTTTGCATCAGAGTGGAAGCCATAATCCACCAGGGCAGCCCAGATAAGGTTGATCCCTTTGGCCTCCCTGTTAGATAGGTAAGCTTCAATATCCGAATTGGAGGAGAGCTGAACAGCAAGAGCGTAAGCGGTATCGCCTGTAATGAAGACGGGCTGGTTCGTGCTTGTGTTCACCAAGTGAGTCTTATCCGCACTGAGCGCCATCAACTGACGCTTCAGACCTCCTGCCTGCGGGCTACCCCCTCCGCCATCGCTGAACCGTGGCGACGCAGGTCGCGTCTTGGCAGCCGTAGGCATGGAGGAGAGGCCGACTGTGCTTACGCGGGTGCAGCAGAGGATAAGGCCCAGAGCCAACAAGCCGTATCGGCTAACAACAGTGGCATGCTTCATCATTTACGGCTGCTCTTGCGTCGAGACTTAGTCAGCCCCGAGTGGCAGGATTGCCGGCAGGATCCTGCGAGAAGGGAATAGGTCAAGAGTCCAAACTAGCCGTAGAGACCAAGGGGCAGGCCCTTGGCCTCCACGCTTATCGACTAGAACACAAATCTCAGTCCCAGTTGCATGCTTCGAGGTTGGTAGTCGCTGGTGACCTCGGCATTCCCGATGTTATTCCCTCCGTTGCAAGGCTGTCCCGGAGACGTGACGCCGCTACAAAACAGATTCACACCACTCCACTGGGCGTGATTGAAAGTGTTGAAAGTTTCCCAGCGAAATTGCAGGGTCGAATGTTCACTGTGGAACCATGGCAGTTCGAGGTTCTTGATCAGGCTCAGGTCCCAGTCGTTCCGGCCCGGGCCGGTTAGGGCAAACTTCCCCATGTACCCAAACATGCCGGACTCGTTGTTCGAATAGAGTTGGGGAGCCGTGATCTGCGCGATGTTTCCTGGGTTGAACCAGGTTGGCGTGGGTCCGTATACAGGGTCGTTGACCACCCCTTTCTGCACCTGGACTTTGCCTATCGAGTTACACGTCACGCCCCCGCCCACCCCGCTGGACATCCCGGCGAGACCGCAAGAGACACCGATCGGAGTTCCAGTTTGGAAGGTCGTGAGGCCACCCAATTGCCATCCCGCCAATGCGCCATGGACGAAATGATTGCGGGACTGGGCAAAGAACGGCAGCTTGTAGACATAATTCATTGTCAACACTTGCGCCTGGTTGTCGGCGGAATTTCCATACCAGCGACTCAGGTGATAATCATCATCGGTGTTGCCGCCATTTTCACTGCCGCCGGCGCCCAGGAGGTCGTCTAATTCATGGGCCCAGGTATAAACAGCTTGGAAAGTCAGGCCGTGCCCGACGGGGTGACGATAATTGATCTGCAAGGAACTATAGTTCGAGACCCCCGAGGCCTCCCACTGGTTGATCTCTGAGTACCCACGAAACGGGGCGAAGGCGTACGCCGGGTCGTCCTGGTTGATCAGGGCGTTCTGCACGTCGCAGTTTCCGGAGGCGTCACAATAGGGGGTTCCCGCCAGAGACGGCACATTCACGGTGGTTATTCCATCGAGAACCTGGTTGACGTTACGTGCCCGCGTAAGGTGGCGCCCCAAGTTACCGACATAGGCCACGCTCACCAGGTTGTTACCGGAAAACTCGTGTTCCACCGTCAGGTTAAACTGCTGAAGCTCCGGCAAGTGTTGATACAGCGGTTGGGAATTCGTGGAGCCCACCGGCAGAATTCCGGGAGCCGCCACAGTCGGGTAGCCCCAGTTATTGACGAAGTTTGTGATCAGGAAAGCGTAGCGCGGGATATTTCCATCGCGCCCGGAACTGAGCATATGGGCATTGCCGGAATCGAACGTAAGGGCATAGCCCCCTCGAATCGACGTCTTGCCCGAGCCACGCGGATCCCACGCAAAACCCACCCGCGGCGAGGGCGTTTTATGCGTTACGGAGGTACAGCCGATAGGAATAGATCCGACGCCGCATTCATCGAGCCCATTGCCATAGTTTAACTCGGTGTCGCCCGTGCCCGCCACCAGGCCGCCATCTTCAAAAGTGGCTTCGTTCGCTAAGTTGTATTGACTGGGCACAAAAATCGACGAGAACGGCGGCTTGGTGACATCCGCGAAGGGGGTCACGAAGTAGTAGCGAAACCCCAGATTCAGGGTAAGCCGTCGTGTGGCTCTCCAGTCGTCCTGGAAATAGGGCTCGAAGTCCCACCCGCGATAATGTCCCTCTGGGATCCCTCCCAGCAATTGGCCATTTAAAACTATCCCGCCTTGCCCAAAGGAATACATGTTACCCAAGAAGAAGTCGGCCAGACCGTTCCCGGTGGTATTCGGGCCGGCATTCGCGAAGGAGAGCACACCCTCCGTCTGAGATCCAGTAAACACGCTGTTGTTAAGCCGCATCCGACGGAGGTACATGCCGAACTTCAGGCTATGTTTCCCCCGCATCCAAACCGCGTCATCTCGGAGAGTCGGGCTCGAATCCCAAAAAAGAAGGATTTCCCCCGCGTTTTCCCCAAAACCAGGACCTCCACCCCCCACGCTGATGCCGGGCAACAGCTTACCGATCGGTGCAATCCCTGACGCCGACCCCGGGAATATGTTTCCGACCTGCAAACCCGCGGAGGGGGACAGGACCGAGCCGGAGACGGAATCAATTCCTGTGACCAAAGGATTGACGTTGTCGTTCTGCGATTGATAAGCGAAAATCAGGGCATTGACCAGGTTGGGCCGGATGGTGTAGGTAAGGTTCAGGAGCTCATTTCTCGCCGGCGCATACTCTTTGTCCTCGGTGGTTGGGTAAGAGTTGCCATAATAGGCAGGTATCGCTGTGTCATTCTCCCGATCCTGGGTAACGCGGCCGAAAAGGCGAAGGTTGGTGGTGATGTTGTGGTCCACCCGCAGCGAGTCCTCACGGAAGTTGAAGGGAATTTTGAAGGCTTTGATATAAATGTTGGGCGCAACGTCGGGCAGCGGGACATAGGCATTGAGCAAAGTCTGGGCGATGGGGCTGACGGGCACCGTGTCGTTGGCGTAGGTGGTTCCTGTCGCCAAATTGGTGGGGAGCACGCAACCCGAGGCCACCACCACATTATAATTGGCAGATTTCAGATCGCATTCGCTGAAGTTTCCGGTTCGCTCCAGCGCCGAGGGAACGGTGGTGTTGATGATCGTGCCGGTCCGGTCGAAGCGCCATTCCTCGGAAAGGAAGAAAAACGTCTTATCCTTGTGGGTGTTGTAAACGCCCGGAATATACAAGGGGCCACCCAAGGTGAACCCAAGCTCGTTGTGATTGGCCGGTTCTATGGGCGCGCTGGCTCGATTCAGAAACCAATCATTGGCATTGAGGGCGCTGTTACGTACGAATTCAAACGCCGAGCCATGGAACTGGCTGGTGCCAGCTTTGGACACCATCTCAATCGCCCCGCTGCCCGTCCGGGGCATCGTGGCGCTGTAATTCGACGTCGAGATCCGAAACTCCGCAAGCATCTCGAGGCTGGGGAAAACCTGAAGCGAATCACTCCCCGAGCTGGGGTCTACCGTCGAAACGCCGTCGATATCCCAAGCCAATCCGGTGCCGGGCATGCCATTGATGGCAATATATTGGTCTCCGATCATGCCCGAGGGTACAAAAGGAGTAAAGGTACTGCCCGGTGCGGCGCCGGGGACGAGCATGGCGAGATTGGTAAAGTTTCTTGCAGGTATATTCAGCTCGCTGATCTGTGTTCCCGTGATGACGGTGGAAACGGCTCCCGTTTCGGTCTCAACCTTCGGCACATTTCCAAGCACAGTCACCTTCTGCTGCGCCGTTCCAACTTCGAGGCGCAAATCCACACGTAGCGTCTGACCAGCGGCGAGCGCGAAACCGGTGCGTGTGAGGCTCGCAAACCCGGTTGCTTCCGCGGTCACCGTGTAATTGCCGATGGGTATCAGTGGGGCAGTATATTCACCGTCCGCGTTGGAGACGCAGTTGCGCGTGAACCCCTCAGTCGGATTGGAAACCGTGATTTTGGCGTCAGGAACCACCGCTCCGGTCTGGTCCGTGACGGTGCCGACAATCGTAGCGACGTCCTGTGCCGAGGCCACAGCCGACACCAAGAAAAGACCGCACACCAAAAGGATGCAGCGTACCCTCATAAACTCCCTCCTTTTAATTGAACCGACCCGACGCAAGTTGACGGCGAACATTGTCCCATCGGCGCCGCATGGCGTCTATCACCTTCTCGCAATTCTTTGTAACAAGACTACCCACGATCCTTCCTCCCCACACGTGTTCAAGCGATCCCTGCCCATCCTGCCTATAGCCAAGAGGCTGCGGGAAACTTCCCGGGCCTGTCAATCTGAGGAGCCACAGGCAACAAGGAATCTCGCAGGTCCAATGCTTTCAGAGCGAGATTCCTGGCTGCGCCCGGAATGACAAGGTGCGCAGCGGTTTTCCCGCAGCCTGCGAATTGTCAATACCTCTTCGTCTTCTCGTCGATCCATTGTCTACTCCTTTCGCTAACCGTTCTGGAGCTGCGAAGGAAACACCGTATTGTGTGCACCCTTGTTTGGGCTTTTGGTTTGGACTATTCTCGGTTACATGAGACGACGGATGGGCGAAGGAGTTCAAGCGCCCATCTGAACCGAGGAAATTGGATACATGCGACGTGATCGATTTCCCTGGGAGGACAACTATCAGTTTGTTGGGCCTAACATCACTCCCGACGGAGTGCGCATCAATTATCCATTTGATCCGGCCTTTCCAGCCGATGTGAGATTTATTATAGGCTCGGGCCGACACCTCGTTCGACCGAACCGCCACGAACACTACGAAGTTGCATACCTCTATAGCGGCAGCATGGAGGTCCAGATACGAGATCGTCGCTTCCGTCTGAAGAAAGGAGATGTGGTAGTAATAGGCCCCAACATTTACAAGCAATTCTTGTACAACCCCCGTGTGGAAAACAGGCTGATCACTTTGAACTTTCGACCCGAAGTCATCCGGAGCGGTGCGACCGAGGGCGAAGACGAAATCTACATGAGCTCGTTCTTGTACCAGGGCCCGCGGTTTCCGCATGTCATCTCAGGGGATAGAGCCTTATCACGAGAGGTGTTTCAATTACTTCTGAAGATCCACAATGAACTCCCGGCTCGCACCGTACTCGACCGCCTGGCGGCTAAGACTAACTTGAAGGTGCTGTTTTTGCTCCTGGCCAGGCGCTTTAGGGGTCGTCTGGAAACACAAGAGACCATGGACCGCAAGCTGAAGGATGTGAATCGCTTACGGCCCGTGTTTGATCTCCTCGGCGAGCACTGCGGAGAACATATTGAGGTAAAAGATGCGGCTCGAGTCTGCGCCATGAGCGCTTCCTACTTTATGAGGTTCTTCAAACAAACCACCGGCCAGTCCTTTCGTGCCTATCTGACAGGTTTCAGGATTGAAAAGGCTCAGTTGATGCTTTCGAGCGGAGAGACATCGCTCTCGGAAATCGGCCAGCAGGTGGGCTTCTGTAGCCAGAGTTACTTCGGCGAGGTGTTTCGAGTCCTAGTTGGGATGACTCCGCGCGCCTACCGACGACAGTTCGGAAAGAAATTCTGATGCAGGATGGCGTCATTCCGAGCAAAGCGAGGAATCGTGCTCTGGAGACGAGCTTCATACGAGGTTCGTCGGCCAGTTTTCCGTGGACAGGCAGAGCGAGATTCCTCGCTTCGCTCGGAATGACAGTGATGGCTCGGAATGACAGTGATGGCCAGGAATAGCAAGCCGAGGGTTTTACACCAGTTTGCTACCGAGTTGAAGCACGCAAGTACAACACCGCATCACCGCTGAACGGCGGGCTAAACGAGCGATTGCCGTCTGGAACCGTCATAGTACCGGACAATGCTGTGCTGTTCGTGGAAGGATTCAGCCATTCGTACTGGTAGTTTCCCGCCACAAGGATCACGGTGAAAGCGCCGGAAGACGGTTGGTACACCAGGTACTCAACCCCAGGATTGGCCAGGCAATAACGGGTACTGGACAGGGAGGGTTGAGGGGTCATGGCCACCAGATTCATGCGATTCGCGTACGTCAAAGTGCTGCCCATGGCGTTACGAAGGACGTCCCAATACTTATCCGGCCTGACGC
>Ga0187784_10001544_pt1 | contig 18336 bp, 15 predicted proteins | sample 1015_SJ02_MP15_2_FD_132964 | JGI IMG/M metagenome (GOLD analysis project Ga0187784, IMG submission 132964) | Tropical peat soil microbial communities from peatlands in Department of Meta, Colombia - 1015_SJ02_MP15_20_MG | ecosystem: Environmental > Terrestrial > Soil > Wetlands > Peat | place...
ACAAACTTCCGCCGGCGATTCTGCGCCACAAAAAGGAAGGATTCGACATTCCCGCCCACGATTGGTTTCGCTCGGTGCTGAAACCGCTGTTGCTCGATACGTTGACCGAGCAAGCCGTGAACGCGACGCAGATTTTTCGCTGGGAGGGAGTGCGTTCGGTCATTCAAAGGCACCTGGACCGGCGCGAAAACCTGGGATATCACCTCTGGGGTTTGCTGATTCTATTTTCATGGCTCAAACGCTGGAACATTCAGACACAGTCGGAAGTGAAGTCGGTGCGCAAGAGAGTCGTCAGCCTCTCGGCGGCCGTCTGACCTTTCACAGCGAACTGATTGTCATTTTGTTCGCGGCAGTGATATTCCTCGGCTGCATCGTATCTCCACCCTCGCTCGTGGACGACGTGGATGCGGTCCAGGCGCAAATCGCTCGCAACATGCTTCAGTCCGGGGACTGGGTGACTGCCCGTCTTAACGGTGTGGCTTATCTCGAGAAAGCGCCGCTCATTTACTGGGCCATGGCGCTTTCTTATAAAGTCTTCGGCGTTCACGATTGGGCGGCGCGCCTGCCGGTGGCGCTGGCGGCGGTGGCGCTCGCCTGGCTGACCGCGGCGATGGGCGCGTGGGCGTTCGGGAAGCGGGCGGGATTCTACGCGGGCCTGAGTATGGCCACTTGCCTTGGCCTGTTTCTCTTCACCCGCATCTTGATTCCCGACGTGATGCTCACCTTCACCGTGGCTTTGGCCATGTGGGCGTTTCTTCGCGCCCTCGACCAAGACGAGCCTCATCCTCGGATCTGGGCGGCTGTGCTGGCGCTCAGTCTGGGTTTTGGGCTACTGCTGAAAAGCCTGGTCGGGATCGTCTTCCCCTTCGCCGCCGGTGTGATCTACCTGTTGGCGACACGGCAGCTCTTTTCCGCCGCGGCATGGAGGCGGCTCCATCCTTTCAGCGGAGCATGCATCGTGCTGTTGGTGGCTGTGCCTTGGCACGTGCTGGCCACCTTGCGCAATCCGCCTTACTTCGACTTCACGCTTCACAGCGGCCCGGGCCAATATCACGGGTTCTTTTGGTTTTTCCTCATCAACGAACAGCTCTTGCGGTTCCTAAATCTGCGCTACCCGCGCGATTACGATACGGTTCCGCGCCTCTACTTCTGGCTTTTTCATCTGCTCTGGCTTTTCCCCTGGGGCGTTTACTTTCCGGCCATCGCCAGGCTCTCCTTCAAGCCGGCGGACCGCGCCGGCCGCGCGCGCCTGCTGGCCTTGTGCTGGGCGGGCTTTATTCTGATTTTCTTCACTTTCTCGACCACGCAGGAGTACTACTCGATGCCCTGTTATCCTGCCCTGGCGCTGCTGCTGGGCTCAGGGGTAGCAACAGGTGGCAAGTGGGTACGGCGGGGCACAACTGTGCTCTCGCTTATCACTGGATGCGCTGCGGTAGCCGCGATTAGTGTTCTGGCCGTGAGCCGAGGCATGGCTGCACCCGGCGACATCTCTTCCGCGTTGAGCCAGCACCCCAATGCCTACAAACTTTCGTTGGGGCACATCGAGGACCTGACACTCGCGTCGTTCGCCTACTTGCGCCTGCCGCTCGCCCTGGCGGCGCTGGCTTTCCTGGTAGGCAGCATCGGCACTTTCAAAGCCAACACCCGGCGCGCGGTCCTGGCGGCTGCCCTAATGATGGTCCTCTTCTTCCACGCGGCACGCCTGGCTATGGTGGCCTTCGATCCTTATTTGTCTTCGCGGCCCCTGGCCGAGGCACTGGAAGAATCGCCTCGGGGAACTCTGATTGTCGATCATCATTACTATTGGTTCTCGTCGATCTTTTTCTACACCAATCGTTCCGCGCTATTGCTGAACGGGCGTTTCATGAACTTGGAATACGGTTCTTACGCGCCCGGCGCTCCGAACGTCTTCATTGACGACTCACAATTCAAGGACATGTGGCTCCAGCCGGAACGTTCCTACCTTGTTGCCAGGCAGGCAGCCTTGCCCCGGCTGCAAGGTCTGGTTGGAAGCGGGCGACTCAACGTGGTTGCCACCAGCGGAGGGAAAGTCCTTCTGACCAATCATGTTCTTCCGGATAGCGCTGCTGCGGAGTGAGGCATCTGCGTAGTTCCGGTACCGCAGACTCCGGCGGCCGGGGGGTCAGCTTTCACTACTCCGCCGTTTCGGCATGGCCGGAACAAGTTGGCCGTTGCGAAGGCAATACTCACCGCCGCGCCAGCGGAAGTCATTCTTTCCAAAGCTGGCGAGCCAGAGAAGAAACGCCAAGGAATCCCACACCGGAAGCAGCCACATTCTCCCGCGTAGCGTCTGATCCCGAAGTCCCCTGGCGCCGATGAGCCAAGTCATCGCCAACCTGAGTCCAACGTAGGTCCCAAGGTAGCCGACGCCCACCGAGGGGTGAACCGCGAAGGCGGCCAGAGACCAGGGCAGTCCTTGCGTGAACAGAAGACCTAGATGGCCCCAGGGCCGCATATGCCGCATGACGGCGAGCCAGCGGATGCGCTTGTGAATCAGCTCCGGCATCGACGCGTAGTCCGGCACCGTCTGGATGGTGTAAGGCAGGAGCCGCACTTCGCTGCCTCGTTCAGCGATCAAGCGGCCCACCAGAAGATCGTCAGCCGGCCGGCTCTTGAGGGCCTGATAACCGCCGAAAGCCGCGAGTTGCGTGCGCGTGGTGGCGATGGTCGGCCCGAGCGCGAACTTCACGCCGTCCAGTTGCCAGGCCGCCAGAATCCCGGCATAGAAATCGGAAACCATGCCAATGGTCTGCAGCTTTTGCGCCAGCGTTTTGGCATCGATCGGAATATAGAAGCAGGTGACCGCCCCCACCTGGGACTCGGCTAAGGGCGCCACCACGGTGCGCAGGTAGTCAGGCCGCACGCGCACGTCGCTGTCGTTGATCACCAGGGTCTCATGTTGTGCTTCCCTTACCAAGCGCGCAAGTTTACCCACCTTGTCATTGATGGCATGGCCATCGCCGCCAAAAAGAATTCGAATCCGCCTCTCGGGAAAATCCCGCGCCAGCTTCTCGATCACAGGAACAGCCGGCGCATCCTTCTCTCCCACGCAAAACAGCAGTTCGTAATCGGGGTAGTCCTGCCGGCAGAAGCTGGCGAAGTTCTCGTAGGCCTCCGGGTCGAGCCCTCGAACGGGCTTGAGGTTGCTCACGGCAGGTGTGAAGTTGCCCTGCTTAGAACCGACTTGCGCGAGCGGGCGGCGGAAAAAACGCCAGGAGCCGTAGAGGACGATCAAATAGTAGATGAAGGGTAACGTGGCTACGGCCAGCGTCACGTAGCCGGCAATTGTCATGAGCGTCATTTAGAAAAAACCCTCGGAGAGCGTCATCCTGAGCGAAGCGAAGAATCTCGGCAGTCTGCGCGCGACTTATGAAAACCAAAACTACGGAGATTCTCTGCTTCGCTCAGAATGATAGCCCGGCGGAGGCTCCGCATTGAGTGTTTGCTCGGGCCTGCGGCGCTTGATATCTCGGAGCGCATAAATGGGTTTCTTCTGGGACTCGTAGTACGTGCGAGATAGCATTTCAGCGATGAGGCCCACGGAAAGAAACTGAATGCCGGTCAGAAACAGAATCATGGCGACGAAGAGAAGCGGCCCGTGGGCCAGCATGATCGCTCGGTGGAGCCATAGCTTCTCGTATAAGAGGAACAGCCCGATGCCGCCGCCGGCGCCCACGCCGAGCAGGCTCAAGAGCCCGAAAAACTGCAAAGGCCGGGTGGAATAATCGAGCAGAAATTTAATCCCGATTAAGTCGAGCAAAACCCGCACGGTCCTGGAGAGGCCATAGTGCGACTTCCCCTTTTCGCGAACGGAATTCTTGATGGGGATTTCCGTGGTGGTTGCCCCGGACCAGCTTGCCAGGACCGGAATGAAGCGATGCAACTCTCCGTAGAGATGAACATTCTCCAGAACCTCGCGGCGGTAGGCCTTGAAGGTGGTGCCGAAATCGTGCAGCGGCATGCCGGAAAGTTTCGCCATCATCCAATTGGCGACGCGGCTCGGCAAGCGGCGCGTGAGCCAGGCGTCCTTTCTGGCCACTCGCCAGCCGCTGACCACATCGGCCCCTTTGGCTATTTGGGCCAGGAACTCCGGGATGTCTTCCGGGTCGTGTTGAAGATCCCCATCCATCGAGATGATGATGTCGCCTCGGGCAGAATCAAATCCAGCTTGCAGAGCCGGCGCCTGGCCGAAATTCCTCCTTAGCCGAACCACGCACACGCGGCTATCCTGGACGTAGATCTCATCCAGGATCTCGGGTGTCCGGTCCCGGCTCCCGTCATCCACAAAAACCAGCTCGTAAGGCCGCGCTAGGCGATTCAATACCCCGGTGAGTCGCGCATAGAGCGGGCGAACATTCTCCTGCTCATTGTACAGAGGCACGACAATGGAAATCATTTGCAAGGTCGCCATAGTTGATAAGCTGTATGCCAAGGTCTTTGGCCAAGAGTATGGTTCCTGGCCGCGTCAGGGCCTGGTATTCTTTCTCTCTCTGCTCGAGCAGGCGCGTGGGCGTTTGCCCCAGCGCCTCATCGACAAAACCGGGGTGACACATCAATTCACTCGCCCCGTCCGGAAGGCGGCGGAGAATTTCGCGCAGAAGTTCCTCATCCAGAAAACCGGTTGGCGTGACGCCATAAAAATGCCCGGCGCACGCTATGCCGGCTGGCCGCAGCGAGCCTCGCCATCGACGGGAGAGGGCCGAGAGGGCAAGACTGTTGAAGCGCTGACGCAAGATCCTTGGCTTGGCGCGTGGAAAACGACCCAACAAATAGCGCAGCGCTGGCCAGGACTCCGCGACAGTTCGAATCGCCCCAATGCCGTATTGGCGCGCAAGCTTCAGACTCATCCTTGCAAGCGCCGGCAGAGCGTGGACGTGCTTGTGACTATCCAGGTGAGTCGGCACAATGCCTGCGGCCAGGACTGTTTCGATTTGGGCGCGCAGCTCTCTCTCAATTTCGACCGCGCTCACTGGCCCCAAAATCATCGCTCGCCACAAGCCGGCGGGTTTTCTCGCGAAGACTCCCTGGCTATTCAGAAGACTGGGAACGCTTGAAGCAGGGGCGACTGGTTTGCCTTCCGTGAGATTCAAATGAATGCCGACTCCTAAACGCGGGGCCTGGTGCGATAAGGCCACCGCTGACGCGAAGGCCCGGCCGTTTGCCAACAGGCTCGTACTGCTGATTAGTCCATCGTGGTGCGCCTCCATGATGGCTTGGTTAACCCCGGCCGTCAAGCCGAAGTCATCCGCATTAACGATCAGGCGCTTCATAAGCAGTCCAAATCGCGCCGAAGTCCTCTCCGCCAGAGACCGTCATTCTGAGCGAAGCGAAGAATCTCTGGAGTTCACCTGCCGCGGAACTGCGGGGATTCTTCGCTTCCCTCAGAATGACACAGCCCGAGGGATTGAGAAAGGCCGCGCAGTTCCGATGAGTCACGGAAAGGGCAAGCCCTAGTTGGACATTTATCACTCGATGCTGACCGCGCCGACGTCGTACCACCCGTCGGGTTGGCGGCCTTCGATGGCCAGTCGGATGGCCGGCTGTTCAGTTCGCGGGTCGAGCAGCGCCACGCGAAGGCGGTAGTCGCCGGGTTTTAGTGTGGCCGGAATGTAGACCGTACTATCATAAACCATGTCGCCGGGAAGCCACTTGCGAACATCTACGGGCAGCTTAATGGTAGCCGCTCCGGCACCAGAAGTTAGCTGCAGGGCAAGCTCGTAAGGTTTGTAGACCGGCGCGACGCCGGCGTTCAGCCACCACATGTGCAGCGGCGCCATCGCGCCGGCTTTGGCGCGAGGCGCGTACTCGAGGCGCCGCAGAACGAAGCGGTAGCCCATCTTCTTTTGAAAATCGTCAAAGCGAGTTTTCCACTCAGGGGGAATCGCCGAGGATTTGATGTTGACGGAGGAGACGTGCCAGCGCAACGCTTGTGCGAGAATGTAATCCACGTCCCACCCCTTCTGCTGCCAATAGCCTGGGACCCAGCATGTTTCAAGCGAGATGGGGCTACGTTGCCAGACGTCCTGGACGCCGGCGCGCACAATTTGTTCCGGATAGAGGTCGAACATGTGGCACCAGTTGCCGCCGGTGGTGTCCCGCATGTCGCCCCAGCAGTCGAGCCGCCAGCCAGCGCCCTGCTGCGTGCCATAGGCGAGCGCCTGCTCCTGGTCGAAGTTCATCAAGAGCGGGGTGCGCTTGAAGGCCTCCAGCCAGATGTCGATGAGGGCCTTCTGATGAGGGAAAGACGGCATGTAATCGCTCCACCCTTCGCCCCAGTAGCCGACAGAAGAGATATCGACGCTGTCAAGATCAGGTTGCCCGTCGTAGCGCGCGCCCGCCGCCGCCACCACCTCTCCCCAGTATTTGAGGTAGAGCGGATCGGAGAAGTCCGGCTGCCAGATGTCGCCGTCCTTGTCCGTGGGCCGGTTGGCTCGATGCGCGCCCGAGTTTTGATACCAGACGGGTAACGGGTGCTTCTCATCGTAGGGCATCAGCCGGATGGCCAGCGCTTGCCCGTGTGCGCGCGCCTGCTCGAGTTCCTGGTCAATGATTTCCCAGCCTACCTTGCCGTGTTCCGGCTCCAATTCTTGCCAGAACCAGCGGCAGTAGGCGATGGAGGAGCCAGGGAAATCCGGCCGAGGAGTGCCCTCATTGAGCTTCGCCGTGGGCCCTTCTTCGGACCAGCCCAAACCGGCATTCAGTGCCTGGCCGTTGAAACGCTGGAAAGTCTCGATGCCCATGCCGGGGTTCACCAGCACGTCGTCGATGGGTTTTGGACGGACGATTACCGTTTCCTGCGCTGCGGCCGGAGAGACCAGGAGAACGAAAAAGAGAATACAGTTTAGTCTGCGGATCATGATAACACCTCATCGTCGTGGACAAGCAATGCGCACATAAGAATACACAAGAATCGCAAATCGCCAATGGCAAATGCGAAACCATTTGAATTTTGCCCTTTGAACTCGCTTGTCTGCGGGTTTTACCCCAGCAGCCGGAGCCCTTCCGGTAAAGACTCTCCGAAAATGCGCATGGCATCAGCTTGTGCGTGCGGCACGTACTGCTAGAGGTCTCTCTATAATGATGAATCATGAAATATACTCTGAGTTATATAACTCCTTTGCTACTTGGATGTCAAACTATTCAGGAGTAGAGTAATGCCGCGCATGGTAGCTGGGTTCTCTCCGAGTACGAACGTGGCGCCGACCGCGAGGCCGGCAAATGCCCCTGAGCGTTGGAGCGCCATCTGCGTGTTAGCCTCTTAACCTAGTTATGCGGAATTTGACTCTATTTGCCGGACCCGTTGAAGGGAGGAAGGAATGATCTGGCTCGATTGGTTGATTATAGCCTCGGTGGCGGTGCTAGCAGCGGTCTTATTCATACAATGGAAGGAGCGAACGCGTCTCGTAAACGATCTTGATTCTCCTGCGCGAAGTGTGCATCCTACCGTCGCTGCGATAAGCGATGGGGAACGTGATCGGCGGCCACCCGAAGCGCTCCGAGAAGTCCCGGCGAAGCGAAGGTTTCCCACCGGCACTCACGCCTTCGCCTGCTACAAGCACAAATTCCAAGAAATGACCAGGGGGTGTGGAGACGAGGAAGCCTCATTTTGGGAGACGATCACAGCCCTCGCTTTCGAAGTTCAAGCCAGACCTCCCCGTGGCTTAGAGCATTTCCAAGGGGTATCCAGGCTCGCAAGCCGGATTGCCACGCAGTTGGGATTATCGGATGCGGAAATCGAAGAGATCCGCGTGGCAGGCATCGTTCACGATATCGGCAAGACCCATATTCCCGAACAAGTTCGCTTGAAACCCGACGTGTTGACGGCCGAAGAGTTTGAGATCATGAAGAGCCACGCGGCCTGGGGAGCGCGGATGTTGGAGCCATTGAATGAGGAAGGCATTGAACAAATCGTGCGTCATCACCACGAGCGATTCGATGGCAATGGTTACCCTGACCGCCTGAAGGGTGAGGATATTCCACTTGGAGCGCGAATTGTATCGGTGGCTGAGTGTTTCGACTCCATGGTTTCCGGACAAGCCTACAAGGCTCCGCGCACTTTCGAAGATGCCATTGCCGAGGTACTCCGATGCTCTGGCACGCAGTTTGACCCCCTGGTCGTATCGGCCTTCCTTGGTCAGGTTCGAATGGAAGGCGATTTCCGACGGCAGAATTGAGGAGCTGCGCTCTTCGGAAGGCGCCAGAACATCGCTTTCGACAGAAGCAAGCACATCGATTTCATTGCTCAGATTCCATTTTGCGCCAAATCGCAAAGCATCTTAGAATCTCGGCATGAGATTTCCCCGTCGCTGCGGCATACTCCTCCATCCAACATCGCTGCCCGGCAGATTCGGTATCGGTGACCTGGGGCCTGAATCCTATCGGTTCGCGGACTATCTGGCTGGTGCGAGCCAGGGGATCTGGCAAGTGCTCCCCCTCGGACCCACCGGTTATGGCGATTCACCCTACCAGTGTTTCTCGGCGTTTGCCGGGAACCCGCTGCTCGTGAGCCTTGAGAAACTCGTCGTGGAGGGCGACCTCTCACCCGACGACTTGGTACGCGACCTGCCGAGGTTTCCGAACCAACACGTGGACTTCGGCTGGGTTGTGCGCCACAAACTCCCGCTCCTGGAAAAGGCTGCAAGGAACTTTCTTGCCGGCGCTGCCGCAAGGCGACGCGAGGATTTTCAGGACTTTTGCCGGCAAAACGCCCCATGGCTCGACAACTTCGCTCTGTTCATGGCCCTGAAGGAAGCGCACGGCGGGCAAGCGGTGTGGAACCACTGGGAGCGTGATATCGCCGCACGCCGGCCGGAGGCGCTGGCGCGATGGGAAGCAGATCTCTCGGAAGCGATGAACACCCAAAAGTACATTCAGTATCAGTTCTTCAGGCAGTGGTTGGAGCTCAAGGCCTACTGTCACGAGCGAGGAATTCAGCTGATGGGCGACATCCCAATCTTCGTCGCCCACGATAGCGCTGATGTTTGGTCTCACCCGGAGCTGTTCCACCTCGACGCGGACGGCAACCCCGCCGTGCAGGCGGGAGTTCCGCCCGACTACTTCAGCGCTGCCGGACAACTGTGGGGCAACCCGCTTTACCAGTGGGAAGCGATGGCCGAGACGGGCTACGCGTGGTGGATCGAGCGCTTTCGGTCGACACTGCGGCTGGTCGACCTCGTGCGGCTCGACCACTTCCGTGGATTCGAAGCCTACTGGGAGGTTCCCGGCAATGCCAAAACGGCGATCAACGGCCGTTGGGTGAAGGCGCCGGGCGGCGAGCTGCTCGAGGCCGTCCAGAAGACCTTGGGCGATCTCCCCATCGTTGCCGAAACCCTGGGCGTGATCACACCCGAGGTGGAGGCCTTGCGCGACCGGTTCGGTTTTCCGGGCATGGGCATCCTTCAGTTCGCCTTCGGCTCGGGCCCACAAGCGCCCGAATTCAAGCCGCACAATTTCAAACGCCACTTTGTGGTTTATACCGGGACGCATGATAACGATACGACGATCGGTTGGTGGACCTCGAGCGGCGCGGGCGACAGCACTCGGACGGCGGAGAGCGTGCGGACGGAAAAAGAATTCGCTCTCCGGTACTTGGGCACGGATGGCCGGGAAATGAACTGGGTGTTCATCCGGACTCTCCTGGCCTCAGTGGCCGATACGGCCATCATTCCACTCCAGGACGCGCTGGGCCTCGATAGCAAAGCGCGCATGAACCTGCCAGGCACCTCCAGCGGCAACTGGCGGTGGCGGTACACGGCAGAGCAACTGACACCCGAAATCAAAGAGCGCTTGCGGGAATTGACCGTGATCTATGACCGCACCGCGCGTTAAACTCATGCGTCGGAAGCACCGAGCTCGGGCGCAAGTTGGCGCATAGCTTGTGCCCGCTATGGGGTGCGGCGGGACTTCTGTCCGTGGCTGTGATCCACAACCATTACCTGCTACTGCTTTAAAATTGGCCACCTCTCGTAGGGCCGCCCCTTGGGGCGGCCTACAAGGGGGATTTCATGGTTTCTGGGTGCCCGCCAGCTGACGGGCATGAGCGACTGCTTTAGATGGCCGGGGTCGGCACCGCCTGGCCTAGCGTGCTTGCTATGCCTTTCACCACTGTTCAGGAGTCAGGGCCGCCCGCGCCATCCGGGCCACCGCGGCGGGTGGAGCGTTCATGAGCTTCCACATGAGATCCTGATAGAGGCGGGAGCGGCCCCCGTTCCGCAGGCCGTTCAGTCGGGACTGCGCCTTGCCTCGGGCGCTGCGCGGGCCGGTCGATTTTCGAGCGTTGCGGCGGTTCGCGGCGATCCTGGTGGGGGGGCGATACGAGGGGCTTGAGCAAAGGCATGGCCACACCTAGCACCCTACAGTTGTAGTGTACAGATGTTGCTTAGGCATGTCAAGAGCCAAAGTGCCCGAAAGGCCGTTTTCCCTTATGAGACGACCGTCCTCTAACAGCTATTCTTTTCCGCGTGGGCGAGAGAGCGAGAATCGAGCCAACCGAGCCCCTACGCCAGTGCACACGGTCGGCAGCAACGGAAGCGATTCCCAACCCTGACTCCTGACCCCTGAATCCTGACCCCTGCTCTTCGTCACGCTTTGCGGTCGAAGAAAGGACTTTTGCCGGTAATGCTCAAGGGAATTCCAAGAGCCTCTTTGACGCCTTCGCTAAAGAGCTTCAGATCGAGGCATGACCTTCCTACGGAGTACATGATTCGCGTATCCACGCGCAGGTCGGACGCTATGGCTGCCGCCGAGCAAGCAGCAATCCCCAGATCGACGGAGTTGAAGCTGCAGATCCCGTCCTTGGCTTTCAGTTCGTCGCAGGTCGGGTTTCCGCAGAAACCGCAGTTCAGTCCTGCCGGGTTGGACTGGACGCCAATCACCACAATGGCCGGCGACGCCGCCACGTTGTTGGCGTCCCGTTCAAAGCCCGGACGGTTTTCCAATCTCGCAATCTCTTTCATCTTGATGACCAGGGTCTGCCTGGTGCCCTCGTCGTCGATGGCCACGACTTGGATGTTGTCGATGCCACGCGTCTTGGGAGCGGTCCTCGCCGCCCCTGCCATCAAGGCGGCAACCTGACGAGCTGCTTGCTTCTCGAGTTCGAACGATTCCTTCATCTTCTCCTCCGCGTCCTTGAAAGGGCTATCAGTCAGAGTATGAACACGCCGCCACAAGGTATATACTTAAAGTATGGGGCTTTCAAGTTCAGGTTAATGGCAACAGTTGCCCGAGGAGGTCTGTGATGGCGAAGGGCGCCCTTAACGACGCACAATTACGAGAGTACGAAGCAAACGGATTTGCCTTGGCAAAAGGGATGTTCGACGAAGAGGAGACGGGTTTGTTGCTGCGCGCCGCCAGGGAAGACCGGGAACTCGATCGGCATTCTTTTGGTCGAGGAGACGGTGAAGGCGGACGGGTCCGCCTCTCTCTCTGGAACCATCCCGGCGATACGCTGTATGGTATGTTCGCGCGCTGCGAGTCCATCGTCGATTCGGCGGAAAAACTCCTGGGCGGCGAAGTGTACCACTACCATTCGAAGATGATCATGAAAGATGCAAAGGTCGGCGGCGCATGGACGTGGCACCAGGACTACGGCTACTGGTACCAGAACGGCGTTCTGGCCCCGCTGCTCACGAGCGCTTTTATTGCCGCGGACCCGGCGACGCGCGAAAACGGCTGCCTGCAGGTCATTCGTGGCTCGCATCAACTGGGCCGCATCGATCACGTTTTGACGGGGGAGCAAGCGGGCGCCGACCAGGAGCGCGTTCGCGAGGTGCTGAAGAGAATGGAACTCGTCTACGTCGAGATGGAACCGGGCGATACCCTCTTTTTCCACTGTAACCTGCTGCATCGTTCGGATCAGAACCATTCCGACAAGCCACGCTGGTCGATGATCTGTTGTTATAACGCGGCACGGAACGATCCCTACAAGGAATCTCACCACCCACGCTATACGCCCCTGCATAAGGTGCCGGATTCGGCAATCAAGCAAACCGGCCTGCGGCGCTTTGCGGACACGCACGCCGACGTCGCTTGGCTGGCGGGCGAAAAGGACCGCAGCGCACGCAGCCTCAAGCCCTCGCCAGTTCAGGAGAGCCGGTGATCCGGAGAGCTGACAAGCTGGATGAATCGATTCCCTCTAGCCCGCGGAACATCGAAGGCGCGGTGCGCAGGGTAGTGGGATTCCTGGAAGAAAACAGCGATTGCCGGGAACTGGAGAATATCCAGGCCGCCTTGCGGGAGGCGGTCAGCAACGCCATGATCCACGGCCATCACGGCGATCCCGAAAAGTCTGTACACCTGACCGTGGAGATCGAGGAAAGTGGGGGAATAACCATCGTGGTGCGAGACTCCGGTCCCGGGTTTGACCCCAGCATACTTCCCGATCCAACCGAAGGAGACAACATTTATCGTGAAAGTGGGCGTGGAGTGTTTCTGATCCGGCAGCTCATGGACCGAGTCGAATACCAGTTCGGAGAGGGCACGGTTCTGACCATGAGTCTCCAACCGCCGAAGCGCCAACCCTAGATGACCGCCTTGGGTGTCGAAACGACACAATTCCTAAGTTAATCCTCATCCAACTGTCCAATGTGCCGATAGATCAGTTGTGCGGCGCGTGTTCGTCGTTGGCCCTTGAATAAAAGGCGACTGTAACCATCTTTCACCCGCCCTAAAAGCACCTGGGCGTGAGATGGCAGAAGTGTGTCCGGTCGCCCCAATCGCTGAGAGTCGACATCGCGCCGGGGATCGAGGATGAAATGCTCTACCTATTTTTGCTTGCCTTCCTTCTCGCTCAATTGCTCGTGATTGTGGGCGTGATTTTGTTTGCGATCTTGTTTTCGCGGCCGGAAGTTCCCCTCAAAGGGGATGGCGGGTTGCAACGGACTGCTGTTGAGGCCGGTGACGAGCACGCGCTTCGAAGTCTCGACGCGGACGCCGCGAGTCGCGGCAAAGATGCCTCGAGGGATTCACGGAAGCCCGTGAATCAGCTTATGGCAGAGCGGCCTCCAGTCTTTGCCACTCTCCCTTTTCCGTCAGTCGAGGGGCCATATCAGAGTCCGGTGCAGAGGCCGTGGTGGTTAGCGAACAATTGAGGTAGCCGCAGACTCAAACTGCCCATTAAGTGTTGGCCCCGAGGTTCTCATACCATTTCACGTTGGCCGTGGAGGCGCCGATGGCCACCAGATCGGGACGGCCGTCGCCATTGAGGTCGGCCGTTACGACGCCGGAGGCCGCCATCTGCGTATCCAGCGTCTGGCGCTCCCACTTGAGCCCGGAGCTGTCCAGCGCGTAATACGCATAGAGGCTCGTTCCTGGTCCGCGAAATCCCGCTACGATTTCGTCATTGCCGTCGCCGTCGAGGTCGGCGCAGAGTAGCGCGTGGCCGTCGCGGATAGTATCGTCAATCGGATGGCGGCTCCATAATTCACTCGCTTTCTCTCGCGTATAAACCACCACCTGCTCGCCATGCCAAGGCTCGATGGTAGCCAGGAAACGGCGGCCGGCCAACCGGCCCACGCCGATTTCGCTCGAGCCGCGACGTGGCGTCGAAAGCTGATCGCCCGCCCCAAGGTGGGTTTTTGTCCAATGAAGATCGGGACTCACTCCCGTGGAGTGGAAAAGGTGGACGCCCTCAAAGCTGGCCGTTAGAATTTCCTCACGCCCGTCATTGTCCCAGTCCATGATCTGGACGCCGTGGACAACGGTCAACGAGTCGTCGATGAGGTGGGGAGACCATGGGCCTTGGCCGGCATCCGTGGCAGAAGCGTGCCCGCGCAGGAGTGGCTCGGGAGACTCGAACCAAGTGAGCGGCGCAGGGACTTCATAGCCCGGTTCCTTCGCACCATACCCCAGCAACGGAACGTCCACCAACCCCAGGCGGCCACTGCCGTCCAGGTCGGCCCAGCGCAATCGGTGGGAGGTGGGGATCTGGCCTAGCAAGTGTAACGACCATTCGGAGTCCAACGAGGCAGCGGGTTCCCCCCACCAGATGCTTCCCCCCGAGGTGCTGTCATTCAGCGCAAAGTCGCTCGCCAGCGCCAAACCGCGTTGCGGATAGTTGCCGCGAAACAGGGGAGCCAGACTTATGTTATGGCGGGTCATTGTGGTGATGGGCCGGGCCTTCCAGGAAGGATTCTGGTACCACTCGACCATGCTCTCTTCCGAGCTTAACGCCAGGATGTCAGGACGGCCGTCGCCATTAACATCGGCAACAGCCAACTGGTAGCCACTCGGAATCTCAGCAATGGTATGTGCTTGCCAATGGATCGTTTCTCGTTTTCCCATTTTCGGGGCCTTGGCTGGTTCCAAATGCCCCACGCTCACGCAGGCAGTGCAAGCCACTGTCGCTGTGCTCAGGAAATCCCGCCGGCTGCAAATACGGCCGCTGGCGCCACCCGCTCTATTTCCCCGGCTCAATTCGGTGTCTCCCGTCTCCGCTTCATTCTATCTTACTCTGTACTACTCCCAAAGTTCTTCGCGGGCCGCGAAGAAGTTTGTGCCATCCGTAGCAACACCAAGCTGAGCATTTTTTGCGCGCTTTGGTTGCGGCCAGCAGGCCGCGCTGTGACTTCTGAGGGGAATTTGTCCTTAGGGTGAAAGCTGACGGCTGATTTGATCGAAGCCAAGCGTTCGCGTATAATCTGTCGTTCAGGGCGTCCGCACTGTACAACGCTGGTGGAGACTATGCCTGCACGCACGATGTACGAGAAGATATGGGAAGCCCACTTGGTGGTGGAAGAGCCTGGGCAACCCGCACTCATTTATATCGACCGCCATCTCGTCCACGAAGTAACATCCCCGCAAGCCTTTGCCGGCCTGAGGTCGGCGCAGCGCAAGGTGCGTCGGCCAGATCTTACCTTTGCGGTGATGGATCACTCGGTGCCAACCAAGGACCGGAACCTTCCGTTGGCGGATACAGTTGCGGCGGCGCAGTTCGAGGCCCTGGAGCGCAACTGTCGTGAGACGAGCATCATGCTCTTCAGCATGCAGAACCCCAATCAAGGAATCGTGCATGTAATTGGGCCCGAGCTCGGCATCACACAACCCGGTCAGACTATCGTCTGCGGTGACAGTCACACGGCGACGCACGGCGCCTTCGGCGCCTTGGCCTTTGGAATCGGCACCAGCGAAATTGAGCACGTTCTGGCCACTCAATGTCTCTCGCAATTCAAGTCCAAGACCATGCTGGTTCGGGTGGACGGAAGCCTCGCCCCAGGCGTGACCGCGAAGGACATCATTCTCGCCGTTATTGGCAAGATAGGGATCGCGGGAGGAACCGGCCATGCGATCGAATACGCCGGAGAGGCTGTTCGTGCTCTTTCCATGGAAGGACGAATGACCGTCTGCAACATGACCATCGAGGGCGGCGCGCGCACCGGGATGGTGGCGCCGGATGATTGTACTTTCGAGTACCTCGAGGGGCGGCCTTTCGTTCCGCGCGACCGCGAGTTTCAGGTTGCTGTTGACTTTTGGAAATCCCTAGCCTCTGACCCCAGCGCGACTTTCGATCACGTGCTCGAGCTCGAGGCGGCAAGCATCGCGCCCCAAGTTACCTGGGGTACAAATCCCGGCATGGTCACCGACGTTACGGGGAAAGTGCCGGAGCCGAGCAGCTTTGGCGATCCTGTGGACCGCAAGGCCGCCGAGCGCGCCCTCGCCTATATGGGGCTCGAGCCGGGTATTCGCATCATCGACATCCCTTTGGATTATGTGTTCATCGGTTCCTGCACCAACTCCCGCATCGAGGATTTACGTCAGGCAGCGCGGGTTGTGGCCGGCAAGAAAGTTTCGAGGAGCCTGAAGAGCGCCTTGGTCGTCCCCGGCTCGATGCGCGTCAAGGCGCAAGCGGAAAAGGAAGGCCTGGACAAGATATTCCGCGAAGCGGGCTTCGAGTGGCGCGATGCGGGATGCAGCATGTGCCTCGGGATGAATCCCGACATCCTTCCCAGCGGCCAGCGCAGCGCCAGCACTTCCAACCGGAATTTCGAGGGACGCCAGGGCAAAGGCGGCCGCACTCATCTGGTCAGCCCCACGATGGCTGCCGCCGCAGCCATCGAAGGCCATTTTGTGGACATTCGCGATTGGAAAGGGTGAACGCCTGTCATTCCGAGCGAAGCGAGGAATCTCGCCCGGAATTCCTTGTTCAGAGAACGGAGCGAGATTCCTCGTTTCGCTCGGAATGACAGGGGACAGAAGAGCGCGATGCGTGGCGACTTACACACACGGTGAGGCGCCGCAGCACGAAGGCCTCCAGTTGCGCGTGTACTTTGCTGGCGGCGAAGTGTCTGAGATCAAATTGGTCCACGTCGAAGTGCACGAGAATTGCGAGTATTGCGAGGGCTATGCGTGGTTCGTTTATGATCTGATATCCACAAACTGTCCTGAGCTGTATAAGACGCCAGCGGGCGGCTGTGCTTATAGCAGCAAGTTTGAAAAGATCGAGCGCTTTGAAGTCATCGGCAAATGAAGGCTGGGAGATCGTATGCAACCGTTTTCTAAGTACACTGGTCTTGTCGTGCCGCTGGATCGCGTAAACGTCGATACGGACCAAATGGTGCCCAAGCAGTTTTTGAAGTGGACGACGCGCGAAGGCTACGGCCGCGTCCTCTTTTACGACTGGCGCTACCTGGAAGGCGAAAAACCCAACCCGGATTTTGTGTTGAACCTTCCCCGTTACCGGGGCGGAACGATTCTTCTGGCGCGCGCCAATTTCGGCTGCGGCTCCAGCCGCGAGCACGTTCCCTGGGCGATTCTCGATTACGGCTTTCGCGCTGTGATTGCGCCCAGCTTCGCCGACATTTTCTATAACAACTGTTTCAAGAACGGCGTGCTACTGGTCAAGCTACCTGATGCCCAAGTGGAAGAACTCTTTCAGCGCACGGAGAAGAATGAAGGCTATCGGCTGACCGTGGACCTCGAAAATCAGACCATTTCGGATGACCTGGGGCTTAGCCTGTCCTTTCAAATCGATCCCTTCCGCCGCGAGTGCCTGTTGAAAGGCCTTGATGATATCGGCCTCACTTTGCGCTTCGCGGACCGCATCACCGCCTACGAAGAGAGCCGCCAGCCGCGCGCCATCATGTACGAACCCGTGGACGCGAGCCTTGGCACGTAGTGATTCGGAGGAATGGTCCACCACCTGTCTCCACCCACGCCCGACTTCTCGGGAGTTAACGATGTGGCACAGAGTTTGCGCCTTCCAGACTCTGCGGCCTTTGCTGTTAAATGATTTCATTGTCGTTAACGATTGCGCCGCCGATACCTCTGCGGGGAGTGAACCAGCGTGCTTTCTTACCTTGACGCGATTACGATCTTCGCCAGCCTGGCCCTGGTGATTTACGCTGTAACGCGGGCGGCGCGAAAGAGCAGTTCGGGCAGCGAGTATTTCCTCGCGGGCCGCGACCTCCGCTGGCCCTTCATCGGTATGTCGCTTTTTGCGTCGAATATCTCTGCCGAACATGTGTTGGGCCTGGCGGGCGACGGTTATCGCATTGGCATGGTGGCAGGAGGGTATGAATGGGTAGGAGCCTGGGACCTCATCATCCTGGCCACCATGTTTGCGCCCCTGTACCTCCGCGAAAAGATCTACACCATCCCCGAGTTTCTGGAGCGTCGATTTGGCTGGAGCCTGCGCGCGTTCCTTTCGGTCAACCTGCTGGTGATCAATGTGCTCACCAAGAACGCCATCGACCTTTGGGCGGGCTCTCTCTTGTTCGTGGTTCTTTTCGGCTGGCCCCAAACCCTGGTGATGGTGATCATGTCAGCCTTTACGGCCCTTTACACGATGAAGGGCGGGTTGCGCGCGGTGGTTTACGCAGACATGGTGCAAGGGACCTGGCTCATCCTGAGCAGCGCTTTGCTGACGATCCTTGGGCTGAAGGCAGTGGGCGGGTGGTCGGGCTTGGTCAATCACGTACCCCACACAGCGATTCAGATGGTGAAACCTCTCAATAACGACTTCCCCATCACCGGATTCCTCATCGCCAACTTGTTGGCGGGGATGTTCTATTGGTGCATGGACCAAACCAACGTCCAACGCGTTTTAGGCGCCCGTACTGCCCAGGACGGCCAGCGGGGCGCGATTTTCGCGGGCTTCCTGAAGCTCATGGTGCCGTTCATTCTGGTTCTTCCGGGCTTAATTGCCCGGGTGCTTTACCCAGCGCTGCCTCGTTATGACGGGGCTTATCCCAGACTGGTTCAGGATCTATTGCCCGTGGGCTTACGCGGCCTGGTACTGGCAGGCCTGATTGCCATCCTGATGTCCTCCATGAGCGCCTGCTACAATTCCAGCGCCACACTGGTAGTGAGGGATTTCGTGCT
>Ga0187784_10001545_pt1 | contig 18334 bp, 14 predicted proteins | sample 1015_SJ02_MP15_2_FD_132964 | JGI IMG/M metagenome (GOLD analysis project Ga0187784, IMG submission 132964) | Tropical peat soil microbial communities from peatlands in Department of Meta, Colombia - 1015_SJ02_MP15_20_MG | ecosystem: Environmental > Terrestrial > Soil > Wetlands > Peat | place...
CATCAAGGGCTCACTCGTGCCGATGCGCGGTCGGTTCGTTCACGCGCCGGACGGTCGGGGGGCGCTGCAACCCTACGGCCGGCGGCCGGACGAGATCATTTACTCCATATCGCGCCACCGGCTGAGCGCGATGCTCTTGGGCCTCGCCTTGCAGCGCCCCGGAGTACAGGCGAGGTTCGAGCACCGCCTGGAAGATGCGGATTTCGACGCGCGGGTTGCGCATGTCAGGGACTCGAAGCGGGGAGTCGTCATCGACGTCCCGATGGAGCCCCTCCTCGCCGCCGACGGCGCGGGCTCCGTCGTGCGGCATTGCATGGCGGCGAGGGGCTTGATCGAAGCGCGCGAGACCGATCTCGAGCACGGGTACAAGGAGCTCATCATGCCGAGTGGTTCGCACGGCTCGTATCCGATGAGTCGCGAGGCGCTGCACATCTGGCCGCGCGGCGGATACATGCTGATCGCCCTGCCGAACCAGGACGGCAGCTTCACCGCCACCTTGTTCCTGCCGACGCGCGGCGCTACGAGCTTCTCCAGCCTGACGACGCCCGCGGCGATCGAGGAGTTTTTGTCGTCGAGCTTTCCTGATGCGTTTGCGCTCATGCCGAGCTGCGTCGAGGAGTTTCAACGCAACCCGACGGGGTTTCTCGGCACCGTTTACGCGCACGGGTGGCACGTGCGTGGCACGGCCGCCCTGATCGGCGATGCCGCGCATGCGATCGTGCCGTTTCACGGACAGGGCATGAACTGCTGTTTCGAGGATTGCATCGAATTCGACGCCTGCATGGATGGCGCCTCGTCCTGGGAGGCTGTATTTGCCGACTTCTACGCCAGGCGCAAGCCCAACACCGACGCCATCGCACAGATGGCGCTCGAGAACTATCTCGAGATGCGCGAGCGCGTCGTCGATCCCAAGTTCCAGCTTCAGCAGGCGCTCGCGCTCGAGCTCGAAAGGCGCTTTCCGCAGCGCTTCATACCGCGCTATTCCATGGTGATGTTTCACCACGAGATCCCGTACGAGACGGCGGCTCGGCGTGGGTCGGTTCAGGCGAAATTGCTCGCGGATCTCACGAGGGATGCGACCTCGCTCGCGGATGTCGATCATGCGCGCGCCGGCCGCGAGATCGAGCTCGCGCTTCCCGCCCTTCCCCGCCTATCGAGTGTCACGAAACTATAGTCGCAGGAGTTCTTGTCGTCCGCCTCGTGGCGCTCTCGCGACACCTCGACCCACTGCGGGCCGCGCCACCCCTCGAAGAAGGCATCGCCGTCCTCGATTCGTGTGTGCACCAAGGTCAGGTGAATGCGTGAGGCGAGCGAGAGACATTCGCGGTAGATCTCTGCGCCGCCGATGATCATGAGCTCGGAGCTTGCACCGGCCGCGCACCGAGCGGCCTCGAGGCTGCGCACGACCGTGCAATCGCCCGGAGCGAACTCGAGGGAGCGGCTCAGCACCAGGTTGGTTCGACCGGGCAAGGCCCGGCCGATCGATTCATAGGTCTTGCGGCCCATGAGCACGTGCTTGCCGATCGTGAGCACCTTGAAACGGCGCAAATCCGACGACAGCCGCCATGGCAGCTGACCGCGGCGCCCGATGACGTCGTTCTCGGAGACGGCGACCACGAATTCCATGTCGACTTATACGACGCTGGTGGGGAACTCGCCAGAGCCGAGGCGGCACTCAGGCAAGCCGGCACTCGTTCAAGATCCAGCGCGTGAATTCTTGCAGATCCTCGCGATTTCCGTCTTCGGGCCGGTGCAACAGCACGTAGCTCTCGTTGGTCGAGAGCTCCTCGTCAAAGAGCTTCACCAAGCCGCCCGCAGCGAATCGGTCGGCACTCAGGCGCGAGGGGACCAGGGCGACCCCCACGCCTTGCTCAGCCGCCCGCACCACGTCGGACATGGTGTTGAGACGGACCAGTCGGGCAGGCCTGATCGGCTCCATCTTGAGCCCCATCGCCCAACGCTCCCACGCGTCGCGCCGCTCCTCGTGCAGCAGGAGATTCTTGCCATTGAGATCCTCATGGACTTCGATCCGATGCTCGGCGAGAAAACTCGGCGAGCAGGCCGCGATGAAGCTCTGAGCGAAGAGCTCGTGCACCGTGAGACCCTCCCAGGGACCCGTGCCGAGGACGATGGACAGATCGGCCTCCGGGGGAAGCGCCTTCGGAGCAGACGAGGTCGTCTCGATGCGAATGTCGGTTTCCTCGCGCGCTTGCGTGAAGGAGGCAAGCCGCGGCAGCAACAGCGCATTGGCGAAGAACGGGGGCACGTTGAGGCGCAGGATGCTGCGGCCGTAGCGCACCTTGAGCTGCTCGGTCACGGTCTCGAGCTTCGAGAAGATCTCGCTCACCTGCTCGAGATAGTGCCCGCCGGCATCGGTGAGCTTCATCGTGCGTACGCCGCGCTCGAACAGTGCGACCCCCAATTGCTCCTCGAGCGCCTTGATCTGATGGCTGACGGCCGAGGGCGTGATGCAGAGCTCCTCGGCGGCCGCCTTGAAGCTCCTGTGCTTGGCGGCAACCTGAAACGTCTTCAAGAATTTGAGCGATGGCAGGCGCATGGTCGTTTGCCGGACGCCGCGAGCCACGCGTGGCCTTTGCCCTGCGCGCCCGGGTCCGTATCTGGCTATTTTACACGAAGCAATATTCGTGCCAGCCCACGGGGGCCCACCTAGCGGTTGCCGAGGCGCTCTGCGGCGAGGCTGCCGCGAGAGCGAGCGCGGGGCGGTCGTCGCTGCACGATATTAGCGCGGAGGGATTAGCGCCGGGGGGGGTTAGCGCGCAGGGTGCTGCGCTCGGCTCCTCAACCAGCCGCTCAAGCTCAGGCGCGCGCGTCCCGCCGGCATTACCTCGTGCTCGCGCCCCTCCGAGAGAAATGTCACGAGCCGCCCGCCGCGCGGCTCGATGTCCCGGCTGCGCCCGTCGCCCTCGAAAACCCTGAGCTCGCCGCCGTGGGATCTTTCCCATTGCTCGTTCAAGTAGAGGACGAGCGTCAGGCGCCGCTGGTCGCGACGGTGCGGTCGATCGACGTGACGTGCATAGCCGCTCCCCGGCGGATACCAGGCGTAGTGCAGCTCGAGCTCGAACAATCCGAGGAAGAGCTCTCGATTGAGTCGCAGGCGCAGCTCCTCGAGGAGGCCGAGCACCTCGGCCTCTGCCTCGAACTCGGGCTCCGTCAACCAGCAGATGAAGTCACCGCGAATCTGCGCGCGGCGCTTCGAATCCGCCCCCGCACCGACGCGCGCCGGGACGAAATCGCCGCGCTCGCGGCGCCTTCGCACGCAAGCGGCGAGCGCGCTCACTTGCGTCGGGCTCAAAAACTCATCGTGCACGACGATGCCCCCGGTACCAAGCTCCCCGCAGAGGACCTCCTCACGCGCAGCGTCGCCTCGCGAGGGGAGCTCAGCTCGCACGGGATGTGCCGCGGGTCGGGCGCCTTTGCGCTGAGCCGCGCCTGCGTCCTCTCTTCGGCGGTTCCAGCATGCTGCCGCGGCAGCTGACGGCGCCGCAGCGGCATGCGAACACGGCGTCGATGTCGCCGGCATCGTCAGGATCGCGCCCGATCCGATAGTCGTAGGCCAGCTCCTCTCCCGGCCGGATCGTGCGGATCGCCTCGATGAACACGCGCTTGCCGACGATGACGCTCTCGCAATTCGGATCGCATCCGTGATTGATGAAGCGCGCCTCGTTGCCGCCGATGCCGGCGTCGATCACGATCTTCTGATCGACCGTGAACAGAAAGGTGTGATTATCCGTCGAGTGTTTGTCGCCGCAGCGCGCGTCCGCCTCCTCGTGACTCACCCGCTCGCCCACATACTCGATGATCTTCGTTCCCCGGCGTATCCGGCGTAGCGCGAATACGCCGTGGCCGTGGACGGGTGACTGACGCACTTCGATCATGGGTTTGCGGCGGTCGCGCTTCATCGGACACCCTCGGGGATGACTCGGACATGCGCCTACACGGCGATGGGCGCCTTGATCGGCGGATGATACCGGTAGTTGCGAATCTCGAAATCCTCGAACGCGTAGTCGAAAAGGCTCGGTGGCCGGCGTCGAATCAGGAGCTCCGGCAGCGGGTACGGAGTGCGCGTCAATTGCAGCTGCGCCTGATCGAGATGATTGAGATACAGGTGACAGTCGCCTCCGGTCCAGATGAGCTCACCTGCGGCGAAGTCGCATTGCTGCGCGACCATGTGCGTGAGAAGCGCGTACGAGGCGATGTTGAAGGGGACGCCCAGGAGCGCATCCGCGCTGCGCTGATAGATCTGACAAGAAAGCCTTCCGCCCGCCACGTAGAACTGAAAAAGCGCGTGGCAGGGGAGCAGGGCCATTTGATCGAGCTCGCCCACGTTCCATGCGCTCACGACCAGCCGCCGCGAGCTCGGATTGCGGCGGATCTCATCCACGATGCGCCCGAGCTGGTCGATGGAGCACCCATCCGCGGTCCGCCAGTTCCGCCACTGCTTGCCGTAGACCGGTCCCAGATCGCCGTTCTCGTCGGCCCATTCGTCCCAGATCGTCACCTGGTGATCGTGCAGGTATTTGACGTTGGTATCGCCCCTCAAGAACCACAGGAGCTCGTAAATGATGGAACGTACGTGCAATTGCTTGGTGGTGACGAGGGGAAATCCGCAGCTCAAATCGAAGCGCATCTGATACCCGAAGATGCTGCGCGTGCCGGTCCCCGTGCGGTCCTCTTTACGAGCACCCGCTTCGAGGATGTGACGCAGGAAATCGAGATATTGGCGCATGAAAGAGTGCCAGGAAGCTGCCGTGGCGCTAGGAGTCTAGGAGCCTAGGCCTTGACGGGGACCATATTGCCGCTCGGCTGCGCGCGCCGGTAGGCGTAGATCATGAGACCCGCTCCGATCAGAATCATCGGCATCGTCAGAAGCATCCCCATGGTGAGCCAATCGCCCACGAGGTAGCCGATGTTGGTATCGGGCAATCGAACCCATTCGACTGTAAAGCGCGCGCAGCCGTACATGAGGAGAAACAACCCCGTCGGCGCCAGGCGCGGGCGGGGCTCGGCAGTGAACCACCAGAGCACGATGAACAGAACCAGACCCTCGAGCGTCGCCTCGTAGAGCTGCGAGGGATGCCTCGCGACGAGCTCGCCCTCGGCGTTCGGGACTCGAAACCCCCAGGGCAGGCTCGTCGGTTTGCCCCAGAGCTCGCCGTTGATGAAATTCCCGAATCGCCCGGCCATGAGGCCGATGCCCGGGAGCGGAGCCACGAAATCCATGACGTCGGCGAAATGCTTGCGCTTGATGCGCGTGAAGATCAAGGTCGCCGTGATGACTCCCAGCATACCACCGTGGAAGGACATTCCTCCGTCCCAGATATGGAACACGTTGAGCCAGTTCTCGGCGATCACGTCACGCCCGTAGAAGATGCACCAGCCGACCCTCCCGCCGACGATGACACCCACGGCGCAATAGAAGATGAGGTCATCGATATCGAGGCTCGTCCAGGTCGAGCCCGGACGGTGTGCGCGATAGCGCGCGAGGAGCCACGCCACGACGAACCCCACGAGATACATGATCCCGTACCAGTGCACGCGCAGTGGGCCGATACCGAAGAAAGGGCCGATGGATATGGCGATGGGATTGATATGCGGGTAGGTCAGCATGACTCCTACTTTAAGCTTTCGTTCACCCGACAGAAATAGGCCTTGAGATAGCGCGTCTCCGGGATCGCCGGATGCACTGGATGATCCGGCGCCTGCCCGCCCGCCTGCACGATTTGCAGGTGCCTGTCTGCGCTCCGAGCCGCCTTGGCCATCGCGTCCTCGAGCTCTTGCGGGCTCACGTGATAGGAGCACGAGCACGAGACCAGGATCCCCTCCGGGTCGAGTAGCTGCATCGCCAGCTGATTGAGCCGCCGGTACGCCGCCAGGGCCTTCGGCACATCCTTTTTGCGCTTGGCGAAGGCGGGGGGATCGACGACAGCCAAGTCGAAGCGACGCCGCTCGCTCGCCAAGGCCTCCATGACATCGAAGGCATCGCCTTTCATAGTCGCGAGCCTCAGGGAGTTCAGCGTCGCATTCTTCGCCGCGAGCTCGAGCGCCGCTGCCGAGCTATCGACGCATATCACTTCGCTCGCACCGTGGCGCGCCGCGTGCATCCCCCATGCCCCCACGTAGCTGAACACGTCGAGCACGCGTGCACCGCGCCGTACGTACCGGCTCAGCGCACGGCGATTGGCCGCTTGGTCGAAGAACCAGCCGGTCTTCTGTCCCTCGGCGAGGGGCACCTCGAATCTCAATTCGTCCTCCATCACCCACCCGGTGGCGGGGAGCTCGCCGTTCGTGGCCTCGACATAGGCCCGCAAGCCCTCCAGCTCCCGCGCGGCGCTGTCGTTCTTGAAAATCAAGCGGTCGCATCGCAGTACCTCGAGCACGGCCTCGCGAATAGGCGGCTTGAGGAGCTCCATCCCCGCCGTGCCGATCTGCGCCACGCACAGCTCGCCATAGCGGTCGATCACCAGACCCGGCAGTCCGTCGGCCTCGCCGTAGACGACCCGGTAGTAGGGCGCGGAATAAAGGCGCTCGCGCAGCGCGAGTGCGGTTCGAATGCGCTCTGCGAACCAGCCGGCATCGGGAAGCCGCCACGTCTGCAGGAGCCGCGCAGTGATCAGCGACTGCGGATTGACGTACGCGAGTCCCAGGGCGCGGTCGTTGTGCGCCAGCACCCGCACGAGCTCGCCCGCCTTGAACTTGGAGAGCGGCGTCTGCAGCGTGTCGACCTCGTTGCTGAACACCCACAGGTGCCCGGCGGCGAGTCGACGATCTTCATTGCGTTTGAGGCGCAGCACGGGCAATTTCAGCGCGCCAGCGGTGTCGGACATGAGCATGACTTAAGATTATGATGGGCTCATTTTAACGCCCGGCAATTCGCTGCGCGCGATCCGCGGAGGCTCCTGCCATGCATCGCAATCGTCTCGCCTCGGAAACGAGCCCCTACTTGCAGCAACATGCGGACAATCCGGTCGACTGGTACCCCTGGGGCGAGGAGGCGCTCGCCGCGGCGAAGCGGGAAGACAAACCGATCCTTTTGTCGGTGGGATACTCCGCGTGTCATTGGTGCCACGTCATGGCTCACGAGTCCTTCGAGGATCCCGCAACCGCCGAGCTCATGAACCGCTGGTTCGTGAACATCAAGGTCGATCGCGAGGAGCGGCCGGACTTGGACAAGATCTACCAAACGGCGCAGCAGCTCATCACTCAGCGCTCGGGAGGATGGCCGTTGACCATGTTCCTGAGTCCCGACGATCAGCGGCCCTTTTTCGGCGGTACGTATTTTCCGAGCGAGCCGCGTCACGGCATGCCAGCGTTCATGGAGTTACTGCAACGCGTCGCCGAATTCTATCGCACTCACCGTGAGGAGATTCGACAGCAAAACGCACGGCTCTCGCAGGCCTTCCGAGAGATCGTCCCCGCGGCGGCGCGAGCGGACACGCCGCTCGAGGCGGCACCGCTCCGCCTTGCGCGCAGCGCTCTCGAGCGATCTTTCGATGCGCGCTTCGGCGGTTTCGGCCGCGCACCGAAGTTCCCTCATGCCGCGAGCGTCGAGCGCTGCTTGAGGGATTGGAGCGGCTCGCTCAAGGCTCGAGCGCCGGTCGATTCGGCGGGCCGCCAGGGGGATATCCAGGCGCTCACCATGGCCTCCGTGACGCTCACCAGAATGGCCGAGGGCGGGATTTACGATCATCTGGGCGGCGGGTTTGCCCGCTATTCGGTCGACGAATCCTGGACGATTCCGCACTTCGAGAAGATGCTCTACGACAACGGGCAGCTGCTCGGCGCCTATGCCGCGGCGGCGCTTGCAATCCGCGAGAAACTGTTCGTGAGCGTTGCGAGCGATACGGCGGACTGGGCGCTGCGAGACATGCGCGCTCCACAGGGTGGTTTTTATTCGAGCCTCGATGCGGATTCGGAAGGGCACGAGGGCAAATTCTACCTCTGGACGCGCGAGCAGGTACGCTCCCTGCTGACGGCTCCCGAATACGAAGTCTTCGCACACCGCTTCGGGCTCGACGAGCCGGCCAACTTCGAGGGTGCATGGCACCTGCAGGTGAGCGCATCGAGCGAAGCGCCGGACTCTGCGGCCCTGCTCGCCAGCGCGCGCGCGAAGCTCCTCGCCGCTCGCACTCTTCGCGTGTGGCCGATGCGCGACGAGAAAATCCTGACTTCCTGGAACGCCTTGATGATCAAAGGGCTCGCGATCGCCGCTCGTGTGCTGCACAGGCCCGATCTCGCCGATGCCGCCACCGCGGCGGTCGACTTCATCCACCGCGCCCTGTGGCGTGACGGGCGACTGCTCGCGAGCTACAAGGACGGCCGCGCGCATCTGAAGGCCTATCTCGACGACTATGCGTTCCTCGCCGACGCGTTGGTCGAGCTCTTGCAAACCCGCTGGCGCAGCCGTGATCTCGACTTCGCGCGAGCGCTGATCGAGGTCGTGCTGGACAAGTTCGCCGATCCCGACGGCGGATTTTTCTTCACCGCATCGGACCACGAGCCGCTCATCCATCGCAGCAAAAGCTACTCCGACGACTCGATTCCCGCGGGCAATGCAGTGGCGGCTTCGGTACTGTGCCGGCTCGGATACCTCTTGGGCGAAGTCCGCTATCTCGACGCCGCCGAGCGCACGCTGAAGGCGGCCTGGGAGTCGATGCAGCAATACCCGGAGGCGCACATGAGCATGCTCGCGGCGCTGGAGGAGTTCTTGAAGCCTCTGCAAATACTCATCATCCGCGGCCCGCGCGAGGAGGCTCGGCACTGGTGGAAGACTCTCGGCGGCGAGTACGCTCCCACGCGCCTTTCCTTCGACATTCCCGCCGATGCGTCGGACCTACCGCCGGCGCTCGACGAAAAACGTCCCGGCGAGGGCGTCGTCGCCTACCTCTGCACCGGCTCGACCTGCTCGGCGCCCTTCACGGACCTCGCCGATCTCTCGCGCGAGCTCGATGCCTGATCGATGAGCACGCTGCGCCGGATCGACCGCAAGCGCAACCGCTCGAGATCAGCGCGCCGCCGCCTCGCGGCCGGCGAGGTAGGCTGCAATTCGACGCTTGAGGTCGCCGTGTACGCCGTCCGAATAGAGGGGCGCGAGGCTCCAGTCGAGCGCCCAGGGATGCGTGGTGCGCATCTCCTCGGGCTCGTTCGCGCGACGGGGGATCACGTGCGCGTGTAATGCGGGCTCCGTGTTACCGAAGATCGCATAGTTGATGCGCGCCGCGCCCGTGCACGAGAGTACGGCATCTCCCACGACAGCCATGTCGGCGAGGAACTGCGCTCGGGCATCGGCCTCGAGCACATTCAGATGCCCCACGACGGGATCCGGCAGGAGCAGGCAATATCCGGGGAAGACCTGACGGTCGCCCATCACGACCCAGCCGGAGGCGAGCCTCGCGACCATCGGTGGATGGTTGTTGGCGCGGCATCCTTCCACGATGCGGTGAATCGCGGTCAGCGCAGCCAACGCGGCTCACCGGGATAACTATGCGGCATCGCGCGAGGAGATCGCCGGGGCTCCGGCGGCGGCCGGGAGACGGACGATGAATCGGGATCCCACGCCCTCCAGACTCTCCACGAACACCTCTCCGTGATGCAGCGCCACGACCATGGAAACCAGATGCAAGCCGACTCCCGTACCGGCGACGCGGGTTGCGTTGCTGCCGCGGAAGTAGCGCTCGAACAGCCGCACGCGATCCTTGGCCGGAATGCCGATGCCGTGGTCGCGCACCTCCACCACCAGCCACCCGCATTCCTGCCGGGCCACCACTTCGGTGGGGCTCGCCGGGGGCGAGTACTTGATCGCGTTCGAAATCAGATTGCTGAAGGCGTGAAACAGCAGTCTCGGGTCTCCGTGGATGGTGGTGGGCAACGCGGCGAAATCCTCGACGATGATCGCGCCTCGAGTCGCGTCGCGATGCACCTGGCAGGCCTCGCGCAAGAGCGCCGCTGGATCGACATCGCAAGGATGAAAGACCGCATGGCCGTCCAGCACGCGTGACGCCCCGAGCAAGCTGTCCATGATGTTGGTGATCCTCTGGACGGCGCTGCGGATGCGTGCGCCGCGATCCGCGGCCTCGGCCGAATCGAGCCGATCGCGCATCTTGATGAGCCGCTGGGCGTGGCCGTCGATCACCGTGAGCGGAGTGCGGAACTCATGCGAAGTCATCGAGACGAAGTCACGCTGCTGCGCAGCCAATCGGCGCTCGTTCTCGAGCCGCTCCTCGAGCTCGGCCGCCTGCTCGACGAGGCGGCGTTGACTCATGGCGAGCGCCACGGCGTTATCGCGAAACACGGCTACTGCGCGTGCCATCTCGCCGATCTCGTCGCTGCGCTGCACGCTCGGTATGGGAAACTCGGTATCGTGACCGGCCAGTCGACGCATGCAGGCCGCGAGCTTCACCAGGGGACCGAGAATTCCGCGCGTGGTGTAGGCGATTCCGACGACCAACAAAAGCGTCGCCAAACCCATGGCAGATGCGATCATCGTGCGGGCATGAGCGTAGGTGGAGGCGGCCCGATCGCTGTCACGCTGCGCCTTCATCACGGTCTGCTCGGTGAGCCGTGCCAGCGTATCGCTGGACGCATCGAACGCCCGACGAGATCTCGTGTTGTAGAGTGCGACCGCCTGCCCCATCTGCCCGTCCCGCGCGAGCGCGATCACCTGCGCGGCCACCGCCTGATAAGCCGCCCACTCCCCGGCAAACCGGTCATAGAGTGCGGCCTCCGAAGGACCCTGTGAGATCGCCTCGTAGGCTCGCTGACTGGCCGCGACCGTACCGCGCAGCGAGGCGATCTCCTTTTCGCTCGCCACAAACTCCGCCGGCGTCGAGGACAGGAGGCGATTCGCTTCGGCGGCGCGGTAATCGGACATGTAGTTCGCGAGGTCGCCCAAGACGCCCGTATCACGCAGCCAGTGATCGCGAACGATCTCGGAGGCGCGATCGACATCGCTCAAGCGCGCGAACCCGAACGCTCCGAGCCCTATGATCACCAGAAAAACCAAGGCGATGTGGGAGTACAGCCGCACGCGAATCGAGTGCGCCTGCAGCCACTGTAGCGCGCGGCGCCACCGCGAGCTCACGAGGCGCGCGCCCGCGGCCGCACCGGCGGATGCGCCGGACGATGCCGGGGTGTGGAGCGCCTCCTTCGAGACCCGGTCCATGGGGCCTCTCAGGGGTCGATCAGATGGCCTGCGGTGGCCTTGACGACCGCTTCGGTCCGTGTCGCCACGTTGAGTTTGCGGCAGGCATTCTCGATGTGGAAATTGACCGTGCGCTTGCTGATGCTCACGATCTTCGCGATCTCGGGCGAGGTCTTGCCTCTGGCCGACCAGGTGAGACACTCGAGCTCGCGCTCGTTGAGCGCGATGCGACGCGACCACTCCTCGTTGCGGGCGCTTCGACCGAGGCGCGCATCGATGATCGAGGCGAGAATCTCGAAATCGACGGGCTTTGTGACGTAGTCGTCGGCGCCGAGGCGCCTGCCCTTGAGCTCGCTGTCGCGATCGGTCCGCGCCGTCAGATAGATGAAGGGCACGGATTCGAACTGCGGTGCGAGCGCGATCAAGCGTTCCATGATCTCGAATCCGTTCATGCCCGGCATATTGATGTCGCACAGCACGAGGTCGGGATTCTCTCTCAGGATGGCGGCGAGGCCGCTGTGCCCGTCGGTCGCGACATTGACCACGTAACCGCGCTCCTCCAGGTCCTCTGCGATCAACTCGGCGGTTTCTGCATCGTCCTCGATGCATAGAATCCGCTTACTGGTCGAGATCATAGCGCGTCCTCAATTCACCATGCCGGAGAGCGTGCGGGCGGTCGTGGCGCCGCGATTCCACCACCCGCCGCCCAGGGCCTGGTACAGCGCCGCGCTGTCGCCCAGTCGGGTCGCACGCGCCTGTGCCTCGGCGAGCACCGCCTGGCTGTACACCATCGCCGCTTGCAGCTCTGCAAGGTAATCGCCGTAACCGCTCTGCATGCGCTCTTGCGCGAGATCGTACGTCCTTTTGGCTGCCCGCTCGGCCTCGACCGCGGCAGTCAGGGCGTCCGCATCCGTGATGATCGCATGCAGCGTGTCCGCAACGTTCTGATAGGCCTGGAGCACCGTGCTCTGGTACTCGGCTGCCGCCTGCTTGAGCGCCTCATCGGCCGCACGCTTTTCGTGCAGCAGCGTGCCGCCGGCAAACACGGGTTGCGTGACGTTGCCGATCAGGCTCCAGAACGGTCCCCCGGAGCGAAACATCCACGAGAACTGCGTCGCCGTTCCCCCCACCGCCCCGGTGATCGAGAACTGCGGGAGCATCGCTGCGACCGCGACCCCCACATTCGCGTTGGCCGAGCGCAGCGCCTCTTCGGCCGCTCGGATATCGGGCCGCTGCTCGATGATCTTGGAGGGCAGAGTCAAGGGGAGCTCGGCGGGGAGCGTGAGCGATGCGAGCTCGACCGTTTCAGCCGGATCCTCGTTCGGCAGATTCCCGACGAGCGCTCGGATCAAGTCGCGATTCTGCTCGAATTGCTTCTCGAGGGGCGGCAGCAACGCCTTGGCTTGCGCGAGCTCGAGCTCCTGACCTGCCAGATCGAGCCCAGTGGCATAGCCGGAGTCGTACTTACCCCGCATGATCTGCACCGACTTCTCGTTGGCGTCGATGAACTCGCGGGTGGCTTTGAGCTGTGCTCGGGTGGACGCTTCCTGAATCGCCGCCGCCACCACGTTCGAGGCGAGGCTGATGTAGGTCGCCTCGAGCTCGAATCGCTGAACTTGGGCCTGTGCGTCCAGCGACTCCACCTTGCGTCGATTCGCCCCGAAGACGTCCGGGGCGAAACCAACCGTGAGCTGTGCCGTCTGGAAGTTGAACGTCACCGGCTGAGCGGGTCCGCTCGGAGTGATGTCTTGCCCGTTGCCCTGCGGGCCGGGTGCCGAGGAAGTCGCGGTGTTGCCGGGCAGCTTCTGGCGCTCGAAGTTGTAGCTCGCAGCGACGGTCGGAAAGAAGTAGCCGCGCTGCGCGCGGACGATCTCTTGTGCCTGACGAAGAGCCGCCTGCGCGGCCTTGATGGTCGGGTTCGCGCGAAACGCCCGCTCCACCAGCGAATCGATGGGAGGAGAGCCGAACGCCTTCCACCATTCGAAGGGCACGTCCTCTCCCATCGCGAATCGCTGCGCATCGCCTGCCACTCCCTCCGTGGCCGCGGTCTTCTCGGGCAGTGCCGCGACGCTGTAGCCGGCATCTTTGGGTGCTTGCGGCCGGTGGAAATTAGGACCGACCGCACAGCCTGCCAGCGCAGCGACCGTCAGGGCGATGCAGGGGCGCAGCGACAGGCCCCGGAGCTGAGCCCCGGCTCGCGCGGAAACGAAGGATTTTGACAGCATTTTGATCACGTGACCGATATTGTGCGCCAGAGGGCGGCGGTTGCGCCAACTGTGAATGTTCCCAGCGAACGATCACAGTAGCGCCTGCGCTCGAGAGATTGACATGATTTGTCGCGTCGGTCACGAGGTCGTTCAGTGCGTTACCCGAGAGCGAAGGGGAAATGGGAGGTGTCCGCAGCGGGACGGACCGCCTGCCTTGCCGCCGCGATCGGGACGGCGTACGCGATCGCGAGCGTCGTTCTCGGATTGAGCGCAGAGCCGGCGAGCGCCGCCGGACGGGCCTCGTCCTCCTCGAGTCAGCCGAGGCTGGACACCGATATCGTCAAGCTCTCCGACTCGCAGCTTCACTCGATCAGCGTCGAACGGGTCGCGGATCACGAGTTCCTGCTCGAAAAGACCGCCGTGGGCATCATCGACTTCGACGAGAACATGAGCCTGCAGGTCTTCTCGCCCTATCAGGGGCGCATCATTCAGGCACTCGTCGATCTCGGCGATGAGGTCAAGAAGAATCAGATCTTATTCACCGTCGAGAGCCCCGACTTCATCGCTGCGCAATCGAGTCTCATTTCCGCCGCGGCGACGCTCGATCAGACGGCGAGCGCGCTCGCGCGCGCCAAGGTGCTCTATGCGGCGAAAGGCATCGATCAAAACGACTACGAGACCGCCGTGGCCAATCAGCAGAGCGCCGAGGGGGCCCTCAAAGCGGCGCGCCGTGCGGTCGCCGTCTTCGGCAGGAGCGAGGATGAGATCGACCGCATCGTCGAGAAGCGCCAGGTTGACCCGGCGCTCCTCATCAAGAGCCCGATCTCCGGCCGCATCACCGCTCGCAACGCCGCTCCAGGGCTCCTCGTACAGCCGGGCACCGCACCGGCCCCCTATTCGGTCGCGGACGTATCCACCATGTGGATGCTGGCCAATGTGCCCGAGGCGGATGCCGCGGACATCCGCTTGGGCCAATCGGTGACGGCAGATGTCATGGCGCTTCCCGGACGAGTGTTTGCCGGAAAGGTCACCGCCATCGCCGCCGTGGTCGACCCGAATTCACGCCGCGTCACCGTGCGCGCGGAGATCAAAGATCCCAACCACGAGCTTCGCTCCGACATGTTCGCCACCTTCTCGATCCGCACGGGTGCCCCCCGACACGCGCTCGGTGTTCCGTTGAACGGCGTGGTACGAGAAGGAGACGGCACATTCTCGGTGTGGGTCGTCGGCAGCGACCCGCACGTCTTTACCCGTCATATCGTGAGGATCGGGCTGCAGCAGAATGGCTACGACGAGATTCTGGAAGGGCTCCACCCCGGAGAATCCGTCGCCGTGAACGGGGCCATCTTCTTGAGCAACATTCTCTACGGCGGTGCGACCTGATCGCGCACCCGAGTCGATCGCGAATGATCGAATCCTGACCTGACGAGGACAATCGGTGCTCAGAGCCGTCATTGGATTTGCGCTTAGCCGTCGAGCGATCATTCTGCTCGGCCTGCTGGTGTTCATCGCCGCCGGGCTCGCGGCTTATGCCAAGCTCAATATCGAGGCCTATCCGAATCCCGCGCCGGTCATTCTCGAGATCACCGCGCAAGCCGCCGGTCTCTCGGCGGAAGAAATGGAAAGGTACTACACGACGCCGATGGAGATCGGGCTCTACCCCACGCCCGGCATCGACAATATCCGCTCCACCTCGTTCTACGGCCTGTCGTTCGTGCGGGTGACCTTCAAGTACGGGGTCGATTTCTACTTTGCCTACACGCAGGCGGCGTTGAGCCTGCAGCAGAACGTATCGCTGCCTGGCGGCCAAGTGCCGCAGATCCAGCAGTCGAGTCTGGTCGGCGAGGTGTATCGCTATCAGGTCGTGGGGCCGAAGAATTTCGGGCTTACGAACCTGCGCACCGTGCAGGACTGGATCGCCCTGCGCCGCTTGTCGACCGTGCACGGCGTCGTCGCGGTCAACAGCTGGGGCGGCACGACGAAGGAATTCAACGTCGAGGCCGATCTCGGGAAGCTGCAGGCCTACAACGTCACGGTACCGCAGCTCCTCACGACGCTCGGCAACGCCAACGTGAATGTCGGCGGACGCGAGATCACCGTCGGCCAGCAATCCGTGAACATTCGCGGCGTCGGCTTGATCGATAGCGGCGGCGCCGACGACCTCACGAAGGGCTACCACGTCGATGACATCGAGAACGTCGTTCTCGGCCAGTTCAATGGAGTGCCGGTGCTCGTGAAGGACGTGGCGCGCGTCGAGGTGGGTTACGTGCCGCGGCTCGGCATCGCCGGCCGCGACCACGAGGACGACGTCGTCGCGTCGATCGTCGTGATGGGGCGCACGCAACATACGAACGACGTCGTGCCGCGGATCAAGGCGGCGGTCGATGCCATGAACAGCGACGGGAGCCTGCCGCCCGGTGTCAAGCTCGTCCCTTATTACGATCGCACCACCCTCGTTCAGGTCACCACGCATACGGTGCTGCACAACCTGATTTTCGGCTGCCTTCTGGTATTTCTCATCCAATGGGTTTTTCTCGGCGATCTGCGCAGTGCCGTCATCGTCGGTGTGAACATCCCCTTCGCCTTGTTCTTCGCCATCATTCTGATGGTGGTGCAAGATCAGGATGCGAATCTTCTGTCCATCGGCGCGGTCGATTTCGGCATCATCATCGATTCGGCCGTCATCCTGGTCGAGAACATATTCCGCAATCTCCAATCCATGCCCAGTGTCCAGGAGCAGATGGTCGAGGCGCTGCGCCAAGGGGCCTACGGGGCCGATCCCACGTCACGGGCCGAGCATCCCTGGGCCTTGCGACTGCAGATGATCTACGTCTCCGCTCTGCAGGTGGACAAGGCCATCCTCTTCTCCACGGCGATCACCATCGCCGCTTTCGGGCCGCTGTTCGCGATGCAAGGGGTCGAAGGACAGATCTTCGGACCGATGGCCCGTACCTACGGCTACGCACTGATGGGAGCACTGATCGCGACATTCACGGTGACCCCCGTCGTGTCCTCGTTCCTGCTGCCGGCGAAGCTCAAGGAGACCGAGACGGCCGTCGTGCGCTGGCTGCACAGGCTCTACAAGCCGGCGCTGGATTTCGCGCTGCGCCGGCGCACGTTGGTGGTCGGAATCGGCCTCGGTTTTCTCCTCCTGGTGGCGGCGCTCACCCCATTTCTCGGCAGCGAGTTCCTGCCGGCGCTCGAGGAGGGAAACTACTGGATCCGCGCATCGATGCCGCAATCGATGTCGCTCGATGCCGGCACGGAAGCCACGCGCAAGATGCGTGAGATCCTGCTCTCGCACCCCGAGGTCATCACCGTGGTGTCGCAACACGGGCGCCCCGATAATGGCAGCGATGCATCGCCGTTCTCGAATGTGGAGCTATTCGCGCCGCTCAAGCCCTACGATGAGTGGCCCTTCGGCTTGACCAAGGACAAACTGACCCGTCAGCTGCAGGCGGAGTTCGAAGCGGCGCTCCCGGGGGTGGTGTTCAATTTCTCGCAGTACATCCAGGACAACGTCGAGGAGGCGCTCTCCGGCGTCAAGGGAGCCAACTCGGTCAAGATCATCGGGCCGAATCTGCAGCTGCTCGAGCAATATGCCGGCCGCGTATTGAAGGAGATGCAGCAGGTAAGAGGCATGGAGGACCTCGGAATCTTTCATATCGTGGGTCAACCCAACCTCAACATCAATATCGATCGGCTCAAATGCGCCCGCTACGGCCTCAACACCGGAGACGTGAACGCGGTAGTCCAGGCGGCGATGGCGGGCGCCGTGGCGACGACGGTCCTCGAGAGCGACCGGCAGTTCAATCTGACGGTTCGGCTCGCACCGAGGTACCGCGACAGCATCGACGCGGTCCGCAACATTCCCGTGGCCTACCAGACCGCCGCCGGCACCACCGCCTATATCCCCCTGTACGAGCTCGCCGACATCCGGCTGGAGTCCGGCGCGTCGTTTATCTACCACGAGGCCACCCGGCGCTATGTTCCGATCAAGTTCAGCGTGCGTGGCCGCGACCTCGGTAGCACGGTCGCCGAGGCGCAAGAGCGCATCGCCAAGAACGTGCCGCTGCCGAACGGATACCAGATCGTCTGGGCCGGCGAGTTCGAGGATTTGCAGAAGGCCAAGGAGCGACTCGCGATCTTAGTGCCAGTGAGTCTCGGGCTGATTCTGGTGCTGCTCTACAGTCTGTTCAATTCCACGCTCGACAGCCTGCTCGCGCTCGCGGGCATCCCCTTCTCGGTGGCGGGCGGCGTGCTGGCGCTGCTCATCACCGGGCTGCCGTTCAGCGTATCGGCGGCCATCGGATTCGTCTCCCTGTTCGGGGTCTCGGTGATGAACGGAATCCTGGTGCTTACCTATTACAATGAGTTGCGCGTGCAGGGCATGGCACCGCTCGAGGCCATGGAGAGGGCCGCCGAGAAGCGCATGCGGCCGATGCTGATGACCGCGCTCTCCGCCTGCATCGGCCTCCTGCCCGCCGCAATCTCGACCGGAATCGGCAGTCAGGTGCAGCGGCCGCTGGCCACGGTGGTCGTCGGCGGCATGCTGCTGGGACCGCTCATGCTGCTGATGGTCGTGCCGGCGCTGCAGCTCGTGTTCCTGAGAAAATCCGAGCAAACGAACGGAGAGGCCACTCTCGAGGGGTGAGACGGATGTGCCTCTTTGCCGTTCGTGCGCTCTGCTCGCTCCTCGCCGCGTGCTTCTTACTGCCGGCTTGGGCCGGCGCGCCGCCCGCCGCCGCGGCTCACCCGTCCCCACCCGCGGCTCACCCGTCCCCACCCGCGGCTCACGCTCCCCAGGCGCTCTCCGCGGACGCGGCGATTGCGGCGGCTCGTGATCGAGCGCTGTCGAATGCCTTCACTGCGCGCCCCTCCTCGCCCCGCACGCGACCGGTCCCGACGGCGCACGTGGGCATTCGCGCCGCGCCGAGGTATTCTGCCGTCGCGAACTCGGGCGCGCCGG